>ENA-OQNN01001833-OQNN01001833.1-human-gut-metagenome-genome-assembly--contig:-NODE-1833-length-12552-cov-2.510423_pt1 | contig 12552 bp, 9 predicted proteins | sample MGYA00242624_ERZ504870 | MGnify/ENA primary metagenome ERZ504870 (study PRJEB26092, sample SAMD00036379) | human gut metagenome | host: Homo sapiens | study: EMG produced TPA metagenomics assembly of... | reverse complement strand
TGGTCTGGTAGGTTCTTCAATAGGTCTGGATGAGTTTAAATAGGATGATTTGATAGGAGTGTTTTCAGGTCTTGCGGCGGCACATGATGCAGGCTCTTACACGATTAATCTGAAAAATGATCAGATAGGGCAGCTTTTGGAGCGCATCGATATGCAGATTGAGCAGGGACAGTTAGATAAAACATTTGTCATTGACTGGGAGCCACTTCTTACACCATATGTGGATGCAGTAATAGAAGGAATGAAAGAAGCTGATCCGGAAAATGCTTTTGATCAGGATAAAAAGAAAAAGCAGATATTTGATACTCTTCAGACCACATTTTGTCCGCATGAAGATTATGAGAAAGAACCATTAGCTGTGCAGTTTGAGAATGCAGTTTCAAAAGGTCTTGAAGTTAATGCATCAATCTGTGCGGGAAAAGATGGCGCAGCAGGCACATATGCATTTGAAGTGACAATTGAAGCAGAGATTTCAGACAAACTTCAAGAAGAATGGGGAATTGAAGAGCTTTCACCAGTTGTCGGTGAGACGGAAGGGCTTTTGACACAGACAGATGAGCCAGATATAAAGAATGCATTATTTAGTTTTGTAGTAAGCATTGAGCCAGCAGAAGAACCGATTGAAATAGAGGAACCAGGGGATGGTATTTTGTGGATGACAGACTTACTGAGAGAATGGGCAGTACAGGGTTTGATTTTACAGTAAAAATGGGGATAGGAAAATTTTCCTATCCCCGATTATTTTTATAAAGTTACGCCGTTTTTCTCAAGAAGTTTTCTTGCAGATTCAACAGAGTCTACACCAGTCGGATTTTTAACAGGTGCAAATGCTTTCTCACGCTCAACCTCAAATGGACAGCAGCTGTCCATCATATGGATCATGTCGAGAATTAATGATTCAAACTTATAGCCATTTGGTGTAGTTGGCTTAATCAGATTGCCATCACCATCAATGTAAGGAATCTTCTTCTCAACGATATGTAACGGAAGACGTTTGCTTTTGATCTCAGTTAAACGATCCAAATTAAACATGTAGTTTAAGATAACACCAAAGTTGTAGAGCAGATTTCCATTCTCATCCTTTAAGTGAATCATATCATCAGTCATCTCATAATATTCAACGATGGAAGGTTTTCCATCCTCAGTACAAAGAACGCCGACACGTTCATTTGGGTCAGCCTTTCTTACAACCATACCGCCGCAGTCACAGCCAGAATCAATGACAGCACCGACAAATGCCGGATCATTAATTCTTTGAAGAACATTGTCAACAGCAAATGCAGTCAGCCATTCAACACCAGCTTCCTTCATCTGCTTGTCATATCCGTAGCGGCAAAGAGATGAGAACCATCCGCCATTTCCATTTGGAGAGAGTGACAGGCGATCAGGTGCTTCCATAAGAAGCTTTCCATTGTAATCTACGCTTGGTGCCATCTCTTGCTTGAAGAAGTGAATATATTCGGCATTATAGCCAAAATAATTTTTCTCCTTCAAAAAAGCAGTAGTATCATCATAATTTTTGTCACTTGTCATGATATAAAATGGAATCCAGGCACCGGCCTTTTTTACAATCTCCATTACATTATTGATCAGACACTCAAAAATGTAAAGCTCTCTTGTGACGCCGATATTGTACATACCCTTTGGCTTATCAAAACCAAGACGTGTACCCTGACCTCCTGCAAGTAAAACGGCAGCAACCTTGCCCTCGCGGATTGCCTGTAATCCAACTTCTTCAAGATGTGCGCGGTTTGCGTCAATCTGGGACAGCTCCATAGCAGACAGCGGTGCAAATGTGCCGCGTGCATTTACTGTTTCATGTGTCTTTAATACATCAAGCAAGGACCAGTCAATTCCTTCAATCTGAGCAAGGAGATTTTCTTGCTGCTGTGGTGTAAGAGTGTCATAAAATGAAAGCAGCTGCAGCTGATCCTTCTGTGTTAATAAGTTAATAGCGTCCTGTTTAGTCATAATACGAACCTTTCTTCAAATATTGAATTTGGACAATTTACAGAATGCCGATGCCCACGGCATGTGTGGGAGTCAAGCGGATATTCGCAATCCGCTTCGCTACTTGCTCATAACCAAATAACTGCTTCGCAGTTTATCAGGAGGGGCTTGTACCCCTCCTGATACAAGCAAGTCCCCACCCACTGCTTATTGCTCTTCGCAATTGAAGCAGGGGACTTCCTTGATTTGTTAAATTGACATCCCTATATTTGTAACTTTACGATAACACAGAGCCAGAAAAAAGTAAAGGTCATAATCGTCCGAAAAATGTAAGAAATTTGAAATGTGAAAAACTTTGAAAGTATGGTATGATAAGAAAAACACTGTTAATTTATGTACTCAGATGTATAAAGAAAGTTTGAAAAGGTATTGCAAAAATACCATATTATTATGTATAATAAGAATCTGGGCGCATGAATAGAAATAGAAAGGAAAAAGGCGGATGTTTTACTACAAAAACAAGAATGATAAGAAAAAACGCATCCTAGCAGGTGCAGTTGCAGTGATTATCGTATTAGCCATGATTGCCTCTATGGTCGTCTCTGCTTTTGCAGAAGAGACGCAAGGCCAGGTTCAGGCAAAGTCCTACGATCTGACGTTCAATAAAAAAACAACAGGCGTGTTTGGACGCGGCGTCAGCTATGAGGGAATTAGTCTCGAGGGAAAGACGTATGATGAGGCTGTATCAGAGATTAACGAATATGCTAATGATCGTCTGACAAGATACATGCAGTGGGATGTGCTTGGATATAAATATGATTATGATGGAAGCTCCTTTTCAACTACATGGACAAATCCTGATGTAGTCAGCCAGCTTTCGAATATGACATTAGAGGGAAATCTTGTAGAGCAGTACAAGAAGCAAAAGGATCTTGATCAAAGCCCGATTGATCTTGATTTACAGTTTACAGTAGATGAAGATGCAGTAAGAAGTACTGTTGCAGAGTACACAAGTCATTTTTATAAGGATCCTCAGAATGCAACTGTAACGCGTGAAAACGGACAATTCGTTGTAACTGACGGTGTGACTGGAGTTTCTTTTGATACAGATGCTATTGCAGCGGAGCTGTTGGCAAAGATTGAGGATTTCTCTACTGCTGATTCTATTCAGTATAGTTTTCCATTTACAGAGACACCGCCGACATATGACAGCTCATACTTTAATTTCTCACCGACCCCACTCGGAAGCTACACAACCACTCGTCTAGGTGATGCACCGAGAACCAATAATATCCGGATATCCGCACAGAACCTGAATGGCAATGTAATTTATCCTGGAGAGACTGCTTCAACGCTCAAGATGTTCCATGATGTAACAGAGGAAAATGGCTACCAGATGGGTCTTGGCTATGAACTTGGAAAGGTTGTGCCTAGTATGGGCGGCGGTATCTGCCAGACAACGACCACATTATATAATGCCGTCATTCGAGCAGAACTTACCGTTGTAAGCAGAAAATCTCATTCCATGATCGTCAGCTACGTAGAGCCGGCGCTTGATGCTACCGTGGATTATAAGTCAGGTCTGGATTTTACTTTCACAAACACACTCAATTATCCGATTTACATTGAATCTTATGTAGACGGAGACAGCGTAACCGTCAACATCTGGGGCGTGGAGGAACGTGCGGCAAACCGTACCATTGCATTCACAAGTACGAGAACAACAGATTTTGTATGGAAGGATCCGCTTTACGTTCAAAGAGTGGATGATGTAAACTGTAAGGTTGGTAATGTAAATGTAGCGTATAAGCAGAAGACACTGACAGATCCACATCCAGGATTTACCGCACAGTCTTACAAACATGTGTACATTGATGGGGTAGAACAGTCTGTAGAATTGCTAAATACATCTGTCTATGGTCCGGCGTCTGGTGAACTGATTCATGCATCAGACTGTACCATTCAGGCAAGGCCGAATCCGGTTCCGACTGGTTCTTCCTGGGCAACGCTCCCGAACATTGGCATTGCGTTTACAATCGATACGTATACGCTTTCAGGTCAGCTGTGGCCGTATTATCCATATTAAATTATGATACGCTAAATAGTAGTTTTTATCCATGCGCCGCTTATTGCAAGGGGCGCATGTTTCTACGTAAGAAGGAGTTTCACAGAATGAGATCATTAAAGGAAATTAAGAAAAGGGCAGCAAAGGCAGCTGCGGCAGCGTTTTTGCTGCTTGGAGCGGTTGGTGTGGTATCATATGCATCAGAGGCAGATACTGCTAAGACACCATTTGTATTAACGTTCAATACGAGTACGACTGGTGTATTTCCAAGAGGTGTAAGCTATGAAGGAATAAGCCTTGAGGGGAAAACGCTTGAAGAAGCAAAAAGCGAGATCTCTGATTATATAGAGGACAGGCAGTCACGATATATGGTATGGAACATTGTAGGAAATACTTATGAGTACAGTGCATCCTCCTTCGGTGTAGCGTGTACAAATGCAGAGATTGTATCTTCTCTTGACAATTTAACTATGAGTGGAAATATCGTAGAGCAGTATAAAAAGCAAAAGGATATGGATGTAAATCCTGTAGATCTTGATCTGCAGTTTTCGCTTGATACGCAGACACTTCATGATACGATCAGTCAATATACGTCAGCGCTGGCGAGGACAGTATCTAATGCAAGTGTTAAACGTGAGAATGCACAGTTTGTTGTAACAGAGGCAGTAAATGGAATTGCGTTTGATACGGAGGCTATTTATAATGAGCTGACAGGTCTGATAAATGATTTTTCAACGGCTGATCCTATAAATTATACGTTTCCTTACACGGAAACACCAGCGACATATACGAGTGCCGATTTTGCATTTAGTGAGCTGCCGCTTGGAAGCTTTTACACAGATGGTCTTGGAGACAAGAACAGGCGAAATAACATTGCTCGTGCAGCAGAAGGTATGAATGGCCGTATTTTCTATCCGGGCGAAACAATATCTGCACTTGATTTGTACGGTGCAGTTACGACAGAAAATGGATACGCAGAGGCACCAGGCTACAATCAGGGAAGGGTAGAGATGGTAGTTGGCGGAGGAGTCTGCCAGGTAACAACTACACTTTATAATGCCGTGCTGCGTGCTGAGCTTGAGGTTGCGTATCGTAAAAATCATTCGATGATGGTTAACTATGTATATCCAGGCATGGATGCAATGGTAGCGCCGCAGGATAATTCTGATTTTAAATTTGTAAACAGCTCAAATCATCCGATTTATATTGAAGCATATGTAGTAGACGACCGCATCTGTATCAATATCTGGGGAATTGAGGAGCGCGATGCAAACCGTTCTGTAAGATTTAGAACAGAGATTTTATCTGTTTCATGGCCAGAGACGCTATACAACATTGTTGTAAATGATAGCGAATGTCAGGTTGGAGAGGTTCGTGTTAACTATAAGCATAAAGTTGAGGTCGAAGTTCATCCGGCATTGTCGTGCGTATCCTATAAGCAGATCTATATTGACGGACAGCTTGTAGAAGAAACAGAACTAAATCGTGACACTTATAAGGCTGCATCGGGACTTATTTACCGTGCTTCAGATTGTAATGTCAGTGCATCAGCTCGTCCGGGAAATGCAGGCGAGGCCATGGTATTTCCATACATCGGCTGGACAATTGATATCTCAGTAACAACGCTTGGCGGAGAAGAGTGGCCATACTATGAATAACAGAAAGGGCAAAAATATGCGAACAGGAAGATATTCGTATAATGCGCAGCAAAGAAGCATTGTACGGCCAATTAAAAGAGTGCAAAAGTTAGCAGAAGGCTTTGCACAAAATTATGATTGCGCAGTGATTTGCCATGAAAAAAAGGAGATTGTCTCAGAAGCAATGATGACAGTTTCGGCAAAAGAGGATATCGCACTTGCATTTTACAGAGCATGCAATACAGTTTTTGCGCAGCGTGGATGTACGAAGCTTGTAAATGTCAGTTTTCTTTGGCCGGAAGACAGCGAAGAAGCATTTATGGCAGAGTTAACTGGTTATATAGCTGCCTTGTGTCAGAAAGAAGCAGTCAAGCTTGGCTTAGTGACAGCAGGTGTTAGCAGCTTCGTGCAAAAGGCAGTCATATCAGTTACAGCAGTTGGATATGCTAACGAAGACTTCACAGATAATGACGGCAAAAATCAAAACAAAACACTCCAGGCAGGAAGCACACTTTGCATGGCAGGTCATGCGGGAATGGCAGGAATTGGACTGCTTGCGGCTTACGGAGAAGACGCACTGACAAAGCAGTATACGCAGGGCTTTATACGTCAGGCACAGCAGTTTTTGGATACACTTAGTATTCGTCCTGTAAAAGAAGCTCTTGAGGATATTGATGCTTGTATATATCCAATTCAAGAGGGCGGTGTTTTAAACGCACTTTGGAATTATGCAGATGGTATCGGTGCAGGACTCGACATAGACATGCGAAAGATTCCTATTCGTCAGGAATCAGTTGAAATCAGTGAGTTTTATGGTATAAATCCTTATCTGCTGATGGGAGATGGTGCTTGTCTTATATCTTCAATGCAGCCGGAAAAGGTGTGTGCAGCACTTGCAAAAGCAGGAGTTAGCTGCGTTGTAATTGGTCAGGTAACAAAAGAAAACGCACGTGTGATTCGCAGAGATGATGAAGTAAGATATCTTGATAAACCTGCACAGGATGAGCTTGTGCGTATTAGAAAGTAAGAAGAAAGGCAAATGGTATGAATGTAGTATTATTAGAGCCGGAGATTCCGGCAAATACAGGAAATATCGGAAGAACCTGTGTGGCAACAGGAACAACACTTCACCTGATTAAGCCGCTTGGTTTTTCACTCGATGAGAAAGCGTTAAAAAGAGCAGGTCTTGATTACTGGCAGCATCTCGATGTGCGCGTTTATGAAAATTTCAATGATTTTCTCGAGAAGAATCCAGATGCATCTAAAAAGCTGTATTTAGCAACAACAAAAGGACATCACGTATATAGTGATGCCCAGTATGATGAGGATGCGTATCTGATGTTTGGAAAGGAGAGTGCTGGAATCCCGGAAGAGATTTTGCTTGACTATGAAGACCAGTGTTTCCGTATTCCAATGAATCCACAGATTCGTTCCTTGAATTTATCAAATTCTGTTGCGATTGTGCTGTATGAGGCACTTCGTCAGAATCATTTTGCAAGTATGCAGTTAAATGGTGAGCTTCATCGTCTGCACTGGAATCATCCAAACGAGTAAAAACATTATTCGCTTTTTGCTGGTTTTATCGGAAAGTTGTAGCCGACGCCCCAGACGGTAGCGATAGACCAGCTGTGTTTGCCTGGAAGCTTTGCGCGCAGGCGTTTAATATGGACATCTACCGTGCGGGTATCGCCTACATACTCATAGCCCCACACATGATCAAGAAGCTGTTCGCTTGTAAAAACCTGATTAGGTGAGGAGGCTAAAAAATATAAAAGCTCTAATTCGCGCGGCGGCATTTCAATTGTAGCACCGCGGTAGCTGACCGAATAATTGGTCAGATTGATAACAAGGCCAGGGAATGTAATACATTTGGCTGAAGAATCGCTGTCAGCTGACGGTGATGTGCCAGACAATGTAGAGAAGTCTGGTATGTTTGAATGGGAACGGCGGACAATTGCACGGATACGAGCAATAAGCTCACGTGAATCAAAGTCTTTTGTCATAAAATCATCACATCCAATTTCAAGAGAAAGCACCTTATCGACGATATTATCGTCATTAGACAGCATTAAAATCGGAATATTGCAGGCATTGTGAAATTCACGGCACAAATCAAGACTATTCATAGTTGGAATCTGACGGTCTACCAGCAAAATATGCGGCTGAAAGGAAAGCAGATTTTTTCTTGCATCAGTTTTATTGTTAACGGTGACTGTTTCATATGCATTTTCTGTCAGGCACAAGATGAGCTTTTTAATCATCTCATCATCCTGACTGGCAATTAAGACACGAATAATGTCGAATTCATGGTTGATCATATTTATTCCCCTCTCTTTTTCTTACTTAAAAGTAACAATGGTAACACCACTGTCGCCCTCACCAAATTCCCCTAAATGGAAGGACTTTACATATTTGAGCTTGCGCAGATGCTGATGAACACCGTTTCTAAGGGCACCTGTACCGCGTCCGTGTACGACACGAACCTTTTCAAGATGTGCCAGATAAGCATCATCGAGATATTTGTCGAGTTCTGGAATTGCCTCATCAACTGTTTTTCCAATCAGATTGATTTCAGGAGAAACAGTGGCAGATTTTGACATACGAATCTTGCTGCTTCCATTGCCCTTTTGTTTTGTGCGCATTGCAGGTACGCCATCACCAGAAATAGTCTGCTCATCAATCAGCTCCAAATCATTAATATTGACCTGAGAACGAAGAATACCCATCTGGACAAATAAATCTCCTCTTGCATTTGGAAGAGAACTTACAATACCACGAAGATTAAGTGAAACTACCTTAACGGCATCACCAAGCTTAAGCTTTTTAGCGTCTGGCTTTTTAGATGGAGAAGCCTTTGGCTGCGAAATCTGTGCCTTTGATGCTGTCTTGTCAAGCTTAGTACGAAGCTTAGTACGCTCTTCCTCAAGAAGACGGCTAACCTCGCCTCCATCAGTCTTTTTATTGATAATTCGTATAGTCTCATCGGCGTAATCCTTGGCATCCTGAAGAACCTTGCGTGCTTTTTCGTTGGCATCCTGTAAGATTTTTGACTTTTGCTGCTCAAGCTTTTCTTTCTGGGCAGAAAGCTGCTTCTTAAGAGACTCCATTTCCTCTTTATAAGCCGCAATTTGTTCCTTATCCTGCTCCATTTGGACACGTGAAGCCTCAAGATTAGAGATTACATCCTCAAAGCTCTCATCCTGACTGTCGATATGCTTTTTAGCATCGTCAATAATAAATTCTGGAAGACCAAGCTTTCTTGAAATTGCAAAAGCGTTACTCTTTCCTGGAATACCGACTAACAGACGGTATGTCGGACGAAGTGTTTCCACGTTAAATTCACAGCTGGCATTTTCGACACCAGGAGTGGAAAGAGCAAAAAGCTTTAATTCGCTGTAATGTGTGGTTGCCATTGTGCGAACCTTCATGTTGTGAAGGAAGGATAAAATTGCCATTGCAAGTGCGGCACCCTCAACAGGGTCTGTACCAGCACCAAGCTCATCAAACAGAACCAGAGAATCCTTATCAGCCTTGTCTAAGAATTTAACGGTGTTTGTCATATGAGATGAGAAGGTACTTAAATTCTGCTCAATGCTCTGCTCATCGCCAATGTCTGCGTAAACCTCAGTAAAGACGCTTAAGGTTGTTCCCTCAGCAGCCGGTACGTGAAGTCCGGCAAGACCCATAAGTGTCAGAAGACCAACTGTCTTTAATGAAACAGTCTTACCACCAGTATTTGGTCCGGTAACGATCAGAAGATCAAAGTTCTCACCGAGCGTAAGTGTAATAGGCACAACGCGGTGCGGATCAAGAAGTGGATGACGTGCATTTTTCAGGCGGATGATGCCATCTTTATTTAATCTTGGCTCACAGCCGCGGTAATGGCGGGAGAGAGCAGCCTTTGCAAAGATAAAATCAAGCTCTCCGATAAGTTCAAGATCAAGTGTCAGCTCATCTAAATGATCACATGTCTGATTGCTTAGAGCTGCAAGAACAGCCTCGATTTCCTTTTGTTCACGGATCTCCAATTCGCGAAGCTAATTATTGAGTTTTACAACGCTTAGTGGCTCGACAAAAATGGTAGAACCACTAGAGCTTTGGTCATGTACCATTCCTGGCACGTTGGATTTGTGCTCAGCCTTTACAGGTACACAGTAACGGCCATTCCTCATTGTGATAACGCCATCTTGCAGATAAGTACGTGAGTTTACAACAAGACTGTTTAACTGCGTGCGGATCTTCTCGGCAGCAGTTTTCATGGCACGGCGCACAGAGCGAAGTCCGTTGCTTGCATCATCAGCGATCTCCTCCTCAGAGAGGATACAGCGGTCAATTTCCTTTGCAAGAGAAACGACAGGTGCAAGCTCACGAAACATTGCGTCAAGTGCATCGTCTTCCTCGCCAGGTTCATGGTCACGCTTGCCATAGTCGCTTGCGCGAAGCGCAACGCGAAGAAGTGCGCTTACACGCAAAAGCTCAGCGATGCTTAATGATGAGCCAACCTTCAAACGAAGAAGTGAGTCGCGTATATCCTTTGCACCAGAAAAAGAGATGCTTCCCTTTCGAAGAATGCGTGCTAGTGCATCGCTTGTCTGTGCCTGCGCTGTTTTGATCTCTTGAAGATCATTCATCGGAACGAGTTCGCGACAGCGCTTTTTGCCCATTGAGGTAGATGCATATTCCTCAAGCTGGGCGATTATTTTTGTATATTCAAGTGTTGATAAAGCTTTTTGATTCATAAATTTTCCCCTTAATAAAAAATACAATAGAAGTATAATAAAAAATACAATAAAGTGCAAGAAACTTTCGCTGATTCTGGTGTGTGTTACAGTTTACGGATAAGCCGATATTGCTGTAAGCCCGAAGGTGAATGGCTTTCACAAGCCGGACACTTGGAGCAGGTCTTTCAATGTAACGTATAATAATAATGAGCATAACAGGAGCCTGCGGAGTTTGGTCCGGCGACGAAACCATTGCACCGAAGGGCTTTCGTAACATGATTCGTGAACTGTAACTGTTTTACAGGCAACTTCAGTATACTACAGAGGAAAAAGAAAAACCACAGTTTTTTTACTTGTAAAAGCATTTACAAGCATTGCGAAGTTGTTTATAATAAGATAAAAGGGGGATAATCCCCTTAAATAAGTATTAAAAAAAGTGAGAGAGGTAAAAGATTATGAAATATATTCAAGAGCTGCGTGAGGGAGAACGCCTGTCGCAGATTTTTTTCTGTAAAAATAAAACGATTGCAACGACAAAGGCAGGAAAGAAATATTATTCGCTGACTTTGCAGGATAAGACAGGTGTGCTTGATGGCAAGGTATGGGAGCTGTCTGGTGCAATTGAGCATTTTGAAAATCTTGACTTTATTAAAATTGATGGCGATGTCACTCTGTTTAATGGCAGTCTGCAGTTAAATTGCCGCCGCATTCGCAAGGCAAAAGAGGGCGAATATGATCAGAAGGATTATTTCCCAGTTTCTGAAAAAGATCCGGCTGTAATGTTTAAGGAGCTTGATGGCTTTATTCAGAAGGTTAAGGAGCCGCATCTGCATGCGCTTCTTTTGAGCTTTTTTGGCGATAAGGAGTTTGCAAAGAATTTCTGCCAACATTCAGCAGCAAAGTCTGTTCATCATGGCTTTATCGGCGGTCTTCTTGAGCATACCTTGTCTGTTACTAAAATTTGTGATTTCTTCTGCACGCTTTACCCAATGATCAATCGTGATCTGCTTTTGACAGCAGCTATGTTCCATGATATTGGAAAGGTGAATGAGCTGTCTGATTTTCCAGAAAATGACTACACAGATGATGGTCAGCTGCTTGGTCACATTGTAATGGGCGTTGAAATGATTGGAAGTCATATCCGTGAGATTCCGGGCTTCCCGCCAGTATTAGCATCTGAGTTAAAGCATTGCATTTTAGCACATCACGGTGAGTTTGAGTATGGTTCACCGAAAAAGCCTGCTATCATTGAGGCAGCAGCGCTTAACTTTGCAGATAATGCAGATGCAAAGCTTGAAATTATGAAGGAGCAGCTTGCATCAGCAACACCAGGTGAGTGGATTGGATTTAACCGTTTAATGGACAGCAATATTAAGAAAACAGTATTGCAGTAACAAGAAAAAGAGTTGGAGAAGTATGGAAGTGAAAAAAAATCAGGATTACATTGTAACAATCGAAGATTTAAGTGTGGAAGGTGAAGGCATCGGCAAGATAAGCGAGGGTGAGCTTGGCAATGAGAATGGATTTCCTCTGTTTATCAAGGATACGGTAATTGGAGATGTTGCAAAGGTCCGTGTCATTAAGGTCAAAAAGAATTATGGCTATGGACGCCTGATGGAAATCATCACGCCATCGCCAAATCGTGTAAAGCCGCTGTGTCCTGTCGCGCGTCAGTGCGGCGGCTGCACGCTCCAATGTATGACTTATGAGGAACAGCTAAAGTTCAAGCGCCGTAAGGTCGAGAATAATCTGCGACGCATTGGAGGATTAAAGGATATTGAAGTGTCAATGACGCTTGGCATGGAAAAGCCGTGGCGTTATCGCAATAAAGCACAGGTGCCGTTTGGTTTTGATAAGGAAGGCATTTGCGCTGGATTTTATGCAGGACGTACTCACACTATTATTGACAGTGAGGATTGTCTGATCGCACCAGAAATCAATCAGACTATTATACGAGAGATCAAGTCATTCATGGAGGAGTATCACGTTGCACCATATGATGAAGAACGTGGTACAGGAATTGTGCGTCATGCGCTGATTAGAGTGGGCTTTCATACAGGACAGATTCTTGTATGTCTCGTCATCAATGCCGACAGTCTGCCTCATGCTAACAAGCTTACAGAGCGTTTGATAAAGATACAGGGTATGACATCTGTATGTTTAAATATCAATAAGAAAA
>ENA-OQNN01001828-OQNN01001828.1-human-gut-metagenome-genome-assembly--contig:-NODE-1828-length-12576-cov-2.244919_pt1 | contig 12576 bp, 10 predicted proteins | sample MGYA00242624_ERZ504870 | MGnify/ENA primary metagenome ERZ504870 (study PRJEB26092, sample SAMD00036379) | human gut metagenome | host: Homo sapiens | study: EMG produced TPA metagenomics assembly of... | reverse complement strand
GAGTGCATGGGCATCGATGTCCTCTGAGGGGCGTTCTGAGGCAAGATCCTTGTCGATAACGGCGTCCGTGCCGATATAGTTGCCGTTTTCGTCTTTGATTACGGGAATTCCGCCGCCGCCGCAGGCCACAACCACCAGACCGGCCTCCACCATATCCCGGATGGACTGGATCTCAATGATCGACTGAGGTCTGGGAGAGGCGACCACCCGGCGGTAGCCCCGGCCGGCATCTTCGATGACGTTGTAGCCGCGTTCGGCTACCATCTTGTCAGCTTCTTCCTTGGTCATGAAAGCACCGATGGGTTTGGTGGGGTTGTGGAACGCCTCATCATTCGGGTCCACCTCAACCTGAGTAAGCACGGTGGCTACACCCTTTTGGATGCCGCGGTCCAGCAGTTCTTCCCGTATCGCGTTTTGCAGGTCATAACCAATGTAGCCCTGGCTCATGGCCACGCATACGGACAGAGGACAGGGAATGTACTTCTCCGGCTCGGAGCGGGTCAACTCGGCCATGGCCTTCTGGATCATGCCCACCTGAGGGCCGTTTCCGTGGGCGATGATGACCTCGTGTCCTTCTTCGATCAGATCGACGATAGCCTTGGCAGTCTGCTTCACGGCGATCATCTGCTCAGGGAGATTGCTGCCCAGAGCGTTGCCGCCCAGCGCGATCACAATACGCTTACCCATGAAAAACACCTCAATTTGTTTAGATTCTATACATTTTGGAGCAAAAACGGCAATAGATGCCCCGTGTTGTGGGGGGTGCCGCTGAGACGGCTGCCATGGCCGCCGGTGAAAATGAGGGAGCCCATCCGCACAGATACAGGCAGGTTGACCTATGCGGACGGGCCTCCGAAATGGAAAGAGAATATCAGGCGGAAAGCCTATGGGGTTCAGACGGTTCTGAGAAGGCTTACTTCTGGAACCAACGGGCGATCCCGCGCTCCTCCAGAGCCTTCAGAGTGGCCTGGGGATCTTTCACCTTAGCCAGGAAGATCATGGCGGCGATGATATAGGGCTTGTAGGAAGCTTCCTTATACAGGGGGGTGCGGCAGCGGAACAGAAAGTGCAAGAGCTGAAGGAAGAAAATCAGCGGCTTCAGCAGAAAATCCCCTCGACAAAAGAAAAGCTGAAGGAGGCTCAGGAGAGGCAGCGGCTTGAAAACCAAAACCGAAAGCTGCTGGTACAGGTGGAGTGCCTGGAACAAGAGTTGGAGCAGGAGCGCAGCTTCTCGGATCGGCTCCTGGATGGGGTCAGTGCGGTGATGGATTTTCTGGATCGGCACCTGCCAGAGAAGTTCCGCCCCCTTGTCGAAAGGGCCAGGGAGCTGTTGCCTGTGCCGGAGGTGCAGCAGCCAGAGCAGGAGCAGGAACGAGGTCATACCTGGGGCGGCATGGAGCTTTGATAAGATAGGGAAAAACTGTATTGATAATATATGCCTGTCCAGGGGACTTGAAAGCGCCATCTGGACAGGCTATAATAACAACAAGAAATAGGGAAAAAACTCATTGATAATATATGCCCCCCTATGGCCTTTAGGCCAAGGAAAAATAATAAAAATATTCTCTCTCGGATAGGGAGAAAGTCGGAGGGGAAAATGGGGGTGAGCGACGGGGTGTGGGAATGTGGCAAACCTAAAAGGTTTTCCATCATTTCCATGCCCCAGAGCGAGGGGGAAAAGGGGGAGGTGACTTTCTCTTTAAGGCCCCGGAGGGGCCGCTCTTTGGCTCCCCCTTTTCCCCCTGTGGGTTTGCAGAATGTATGAAAAGAGGTGTAAGGAATGGTGGATCAGCAAGAGGCTTTGGAACGGCAGAGAGAGCTTTATCAGGAAAAGAATGAGCATTTGGAAAGGTTTTTGGAGCCGGTGGCGCCGTATGAGTTTTATCGGGAGATATTCCCGGAGGGTTCTTTCGAGAGGAAGGGACATTTTGAGGACAGGAAGGGAAACGGGATTGCGGTGACGGTTCAGAAAGTTGAGGTTGATAAGGCGACCGGGATCGCCCTGCAGATCGAGGGGGATGGTAAGGCGAAACGGTGTACTATCACTGACGAGCTGGACGAACTGCGGGAGCTACAAGACACTGATTTTACGATTATGTCCCCGATTTCCTATTTTGGTCTGCGGCGGTGCGGTAAAAATGCCAGGTATCTTTATGCTTTGGTGTTTGATCTGGACGGGGTAGGTATGCCGCAGCTTCGGGACACGCTGCACCAGATGAACAAGGATATTCTGCCCCAGGCAACCTTTGTTGTAAACAGCGGGACGGGGCTTCACCTATATTATGTGTTGAAAGAGCCAGTGCCTATGTATCCGCACAACCAGAAATGCTTGAAGGAGCTGAAATATTCCCTTACTCGGCAGATTTGGAACCGATATACCTCCACGATAAAAGAACCGCAAATGCAGGGCATTTTGCAGGGCTTTCGGGTGGTCGGCTCCGGCTCGAAACTGGGACGGGAGTACCCTGTGAGGGCGTTCCGGCTTGGCGGGCCGGTGGAACTGGCGCAGCTGCTCGATTATATTCCGGACAGCAACGGGGAGAGGCAGCGGCTTGAGGGGCTTATGAGAAAGAGCCGCCTGTCGCTGGATGAAGCAAAGGAGAAGTACCCAGATTGGTATGAACGGAGGATCATCAAGAAGGAACGGCGGGGTCGTTGGACGGTCAAGCGTGACCTTTACGATTGGTGGCTGCACCGGATTGCTGACGAAATTCGGGTAGGCCATCGTTTTTATGGCATTATGACGCTGGCGATTTATGCGAAAAAATGTGGGATTGACGAAGACGAGCTGCGCCGGGACGCTTTTGCGCTGCTCCAGCCCTATGATGATATGAGCGTGGAGGACATAAACCGCTTCACGAAAGATGATGTGGTGTGTGCCCTGGAGATGTTCAATGAGGACTATGTGACATTTCCCAGGGACGATATAGCGAAGCTCTCTGGTCTTACTATGCCTGTCAATAAGCGGAATTGGCGTAAGCAGGAAGAGCATATTCAAGTGATGAACACAATGAAAGCATTAAAATATATGATGATGGGGATGTTGGTCAGCCTGACCGCCTCCTGTGGCAATGACTGGCTTGATGTTGAATCCAGTACAAAGATTCCGACTGAAACCGCCATACAGAATCTGGATGATGTGGAATATAGCTTGAACGGTATCTACGACGTGATGCGCAGTACCAACTATTACTCGGGCCGTATGATTTATTACGGAGACGTGACGGGTGACGATGCGCAGTCCATAAAGACCGGAAAGCGTACCACCAGCTACTATATGCTGGACTATACAAAGGATTCCGGTCCGTCTTCCCACTGGTCTTATGCCTATAAGATTATCCAGAATTGTAATATCATTTTGTCTCAAATAGACGGATTGGATGTCAGTGAGGATGATACGGAATACTTCAACGACCTGAAAGGCCAGACCTTGGCTCTCCGTGGATTTGCCTTGTTCGACCTGACCCGTTTCTTCGGCTATCCGTATGCCAAGGATGGAGGAGCTTCTTTGGGAGTGCCTATTGTGACCGAAGTATCCAATACGGAAAACAAGCCGTCGCGCAATACCGTTGCCCAGTGTTATGAGGCAATCATCAAGGATTTGAAGGAAGGTGCTGACCTGCTGGATGAAGAATTCAACAAGGGTAAGATTAATAAGTGGGCGGCAATGCTGTTGCTGAGTAGAGCCTATTTGTATATGGAAGATAATCAGAATGCCTTGATTACGGCTGAAGCTGCCATTGCGGGAGCGGAAAAGAATAAGTACCGTTTGTGGACCAATGATGAGTATGGCACGATATGGGGAACTGATTTTGCCTCTTCCGATCCGGGAGAAGTCTTGTTTGAGTTGGTGAATCTGACAGTGGACGGCGTTGGCAAAGAAAGTGTGGCTTACCTTTGCTGGCAGGCGGGTTATGATGATTATTGCCTGACCAGTTCTTTCTATGAACTGATGCAGGAAGATCCGGATGATGTCAGAAATCAGGCATATACGGTTGTTCCTAAGACAAAGAGAGCTTACATAGCCAAGTATCAGCCGCAGAGCGGCAAGGCTGTGGAAGATTCCAATATTCCGGTACTTCGTCTGTCCGAACTTTATCTGATTGCTGCCGAAGCGGCTGCAAAGCTTAATAACAATGACAAGGCAGTGAAGTATCTGGATGCCATTGTCAGCCGTGCCAACCCGGAAAAGACCGTGCAGGGTAAGACGGTGACGTTGGATGATGTTCTGTTGGAACGCCGTAAAGAGTTGTTCGGTGAAGGACACCGTTTCTTCGACGCCCTTCGTAATCATCAGACTATCGTGCGCAAGGAGTCGACCAAGGAATTCCCGGAAATAGCCGAGACTTCACATCTGAAGATGGTGGATGAGAGCGTATCTTTTGATTGGAACTATTATCGTGTAGTATTGCCCATTCCTAAGGCGGAGATGAATTCCAATCCGAATATGCAGCAGAATCCGACTTATGGTGATTAATTCCAAAAAAGCGAGAATATGAAGTATCAGACTACTATTATAAAGTCTTTTTTTACTGTATTTATTCTAACCTTCATCAGTTCCGGCCTAAGTGCCGGAACTCTTGGTTTAGACGGTAAGAAGAAGGATAAGGAGAAGAAGGAGGAATTGTCGGCAGACGGACCTTATGTGATTTATGAACCGGACGGCAAGGTGCGCGTCATAAGCGTTACAGCCCAAGGGCAGATAGAAGATACGACTTATACGGTGCTTCCTCAGGATTTCACCCTTCATGTCACGGACCACAAAGGGCGTTATCCGTTTGATGTGAAGCTGCATCCGGTCAAACGTCCGGAATGGCAATACAGACAACCGGATAAAGTGTTTGTGATGTCTGACCCCCATGGCAAGTTGAATTGCGTGATGAGCTTGCTGCGAGGCAACAATGTCATTGATAAAGACTACCATTGGAGTTTTGGAACCAACCATCTGGTGGTTATCGGTGATATATTTGACCGTGGCAAAGATGTGCCGCAGATATTTTGGCTGTTCTATAAATTGGAGAAGGAGGCGGCAGATGCAGGTGGTCATGTTTCGTTTCTGTTGGGTAACCATGAACCGCTTTGGACGGCAAATGATTTGCGTTATACCAAAGAAAAGTACAAGACATTGGCCCGAAAACTGGGTATGGATTATCCGGCATTGTTCGGTCCGGACACAGAACTTGGCAAATGGCTTGGTACCCGTAATACGATGCAGACCATCGGACCTAATCTGTATGTGCATGCAGGTTTGGGAAAGGAGTTTTATGACCGTGACTTGAATATTCCCACAGTGAATGAGGAAATGAGCCGTGCATTGTTCATGAGCAAGAAGGAACGTAAGGCTCTATCGCCTCTCACGGCTTTCCTATATGGTAATAGCGGCCCTATCTGGTATCGTGGATTGGTACGGACAGATGCAAAATACCATCCATTGGCACAAGACTCCCTGCAACTGATGTTGAAACGTTATGACGTCGAACATATCATTGTGGGGCATACCATCTTTAAGGACATTTCCACTTTCTATGATGGACGGGTGATTGGAGTGAATGTGGATAACGAGGAAAACCGAAAGAAGAAACGTGGGCGCGCTTTACTGATTGACGGGAATACCTATCTTGTGGTGGGAGATAAAGGAACGATGCGGAAATTGTTCTGAGGCTGTTTTCTTTCTGATTATTTTTTAGGCGTGGAAGTACGTGGATTTCACGGAGAGACAAAGAAAAACTCCGCGTTTTTCGCGTAATCCGCGCCTAAAAAATATCATAATGTAAATATGCGCTCTCGGATAGCCGGGGGAGGGAGTGTCCTCTCAAAGAGCGGCGATAACGGCAATGTCCGTAGCATTGTCTACGATATGTGCCGGATGAAACTCTTCCAGTTCTGTGCGGGGCCGGAATCCCCAGGTGACTCCGCAGGCAATGACTCCGGCATTGGCGGCCGTCTGCATATCCACTCCGGAGTCCCCCACATATAGCACGTCTTCACGGGATATCTGGGTGATGTCCAGAATGTCATGCACCCTGTTGGGTCGGGCTTCACGTTGACCCCTTCCCGTTGTCCGAAGACGGCGGTAAAACGTATGTTGGGGAAATAATGTGAAATCAGTTTCACGGTAGCCGATTGATATTTGTTGGAAGCCACTGCCAATATCATCCCTTTCTCCTGCAACTGTTCCAGTAGTTCGGGTATGCCGGGGTAAGGGCGGCTTTTATCTGCATTGTGCACGTCATAATAAGGCACAAACTTCTTGCGGACACGCAGGACGTTTTCTTCGCTCTTTTCCCCTTCTGGGAGGGCGCGCTCGAACAGTTTGTTGATCCCGTTGCCAACCATGAAGTTATAGGCCGATTCCGGGTGGGTGGGATAGCCGAGCGCTTGTAGGGCATGGTTTGTACTTTGTGCCAAATCGGCTATTGTATTCAGTAAAGTTCCGTCCAGGTCAAATATAATCAACTTCTTCATTGCTTTCTCTATTTTTTAGTTTGCTGCAAATATAGGGCTTTTTGCGCTCATGTTCAAATGCTGTCTCGGGTTTCATCAGGTATTTGCAGAATAGGAAGCCCTGGGCTGATAATCAGTGCATTATTACTGCATTCCTGCTGCATGCGTTTTGCAGTAGTACTGCAGATGGAGTGCAGCGTTACTGCAAATATGTTTGCAGTGATACTGCAACTGCTTTGCAGCGTGACTGCAACTGTATTGCAGTGGCACTGCACAAGCGTTGCAGTAGTTTTGCAGTGGGTGATCGGTGTATTTTTTGCCGTTCTTCCCTTTTCTTTGCACACTTTCGGGCTTTTTATGCAAAAACTTCCTATCTTTGCAGCCGAATTTTACTAAAAATAGGTATGAGTTACAATTTGTTGAAAGGAAAAAGAGGCATTATTTTCGGTGCTCTGAATGAGCAGTCCATTGCCTGGAAAGTAGCAGAAAAAGCAGTAGAAGAAGGTGCAGCCATCACTTTGTCGAATACGCCGGTTGCCGTCCGTATGGGCGAAGTGTCCGCTCTTTCGGAGAAACTGAACTGCGAGGTGATTCCTGCAGATGCTACAAGTGTAGAAGATTTGGAAAATGTATTCAAACGCTCTATGGAAGTATTGGGTGGCCCGGTCGACTTTGTGCTGCACTCCATTGGTATGTCTCCCAATGTGCGTAAGAAACGTACATATGATGATTTGGATTACGATATGTTGGAAAAGACGCTGGATATTTCCGCTGTCTCTTTCCACAAGATGATACAAGCTGCCAAGAAGCTCAACGCCATTGCCGACTACGGTTCAATCCTGGCTCTGAGTTATGTGGCTGCGCAACGTACGTTCTACGGTTACAACGATATGGCAGATGCCAAGGCACTGCTGGAATCCATTGCCCGCAGTTTCGGTTACATCTACGGACGCGAACACCATGTACGTGTCAACACCATTTCCCAGTCTCCTACGATGACCACTGCCGGTTCCGGTGTGAAGGGTATGGACAAGCTGTTCGACTTCGCCAACCGCATGTCTCCTCTGGGCAATGCTTCTGCCGACGAGTGTGCAGACTACTGTATCGTGATGTTTTCCGACCTCACCCGCAAGGTCACTATGCAGAACTTGTTCCACGATGGAGGTTTCTCCAGCGTAGGTATGAGCCTTCGCGCCATGGCTACTTACGAGAAGGGACTGGATGAGTATAAGGACGAAAACGGAAATATCATCTACGGCTAATGGAACTCGCACTTTATCTTTTGCCGGTCACCTTGGGCGATACGCCCATTGAAACGGTGTTGCCTCCTTATAACAAGGAGATAATACTGGGAATCCGCCATTTCATCGTGGAGGATGTGCGTTCGGCACGCCGGTTTCTGAAGAAGGTGGACAAGGGAATAGATATTGATGCGCTGACATTCTATACGTTGAACAAGCATACGTCGCCCGAAGACATCTCCGGCTATCTGAAGCCGCTGGTGGAGGGGCATCCGATGGGCGTAATCTCCGAAGCCGGTTGTCCGGCTGTGGCCGACCCGGGAGCGGACGTAGTGGCTATTGCACAACGGAAAAACTTGAGAGTGGTCCCCTTGGTGGGGCCCTCTTCCATTATCCTCTCCGTCATGGGTTCCGGCTTCAACGGTCAGAGCTTTGCCTTCCATGGTTATCTTCCCATTGAACCGGCAGAGCGTGCCAAAAAGCTGAAAATGCTGGAACAACGCGTCTATAATGAACATCAGACTCAGCTTTTCATTGAAACGCCTTATCGCAATAATAAGATGATAGAGGATATTCTTCATAACTGCCGTCCGCAGACCAAGCTCTGCATTGCGGCGAACATTACTTGTGAAGGGGAGTATATCAAAACCAAGACAGTGAGGGAGTGGCAGGGCAAGACCCCCGACCTTTCTAAGATTCCTTGTATTTTTCTCTTGTATAAATAATAGCTTCCAGGTGCTCGAATTCATATTCCAGGCAACTGCTGAAGAAGTTCCGTCCCAGGTTGTGTTCTATTTGCTGGAACGTCCATAGTTTTCCGCCCTTGAAATTCTTATTGCATAAGATGGAGTCATCGTCCAGGTCTAGCGTGAAGAGATAGACCAGGCGGTTGGTGGCTTCATTCTCAAAATGATACATGAAGTTGAAGTGCAAATGGTCTAATGGGGCGGTGGGAAGCGTTTGCCGTAAAATTCTGTGTGCACCTTGTTCCAATGTTGCTCCATATATCAGGTAACCCTCCATCAGCAAGTCGATTTTGTCTTTCTCGAAAACGTTGCATTTGGGGCGGGGGAGGAGAAACAGCATGCCGTGTGAGGCAACGGCAATCCGGATGACCGGATTGATATAGTCGTTTTTCCGGTTGATGGCTTCTGAGGCGATGGCTTTCCCCATGACATCTCCTTTGGTGTTGACTATCGGTACGAAAACCGTGTGGTTCATCACTATATTGAAATAGAAGATACCGAACTGGTTGAACAGAATGCCTGAAATGAAGACGAGGGGGGGAGCTACATGGAATAGAATATAGCGTGTGGTGCTTCCCAAAGGATGGCTGATTAAAATAGCAAGGAAGATAATCAGAAAATGCAGCAGGCTTATGATAAGGATCACGCGTGCGGATACGATGGCGGCTTCTGCCCCTTGTGCAAAAAGCTGCTTACAGCATTTCTGTGTCTGGGACATGTGGTAGTCCAGAAATCTTCTCCTATTGAGGTAGATGATGAACGGGGGGATGATGGCACTGATTTCCAGCGTGAACGGAAGCATGAAACGTGGACAGTAGTTTACGAGGAATAGGGTTGTTACCGATAACAGCAGTAACATTCCGGTAGTACAGTAAAGTATGATTTGCGGAACATGCGTTCCTCTATGCCTCACCGAATAGATGCTAAACAAGAGTCCTACACCTGCACCGATGTAGATGGACATGTCCTGCGTTATAAACTCGCATAATATGATGGATATTATAACGGGGATGAATCCCAGCGACATATTGAATCTTGATGATAGAATTCTTTGATGGCTCATTATCCGTATTATGATTTTGTCGTTTACATCATAACAACTGGGGAATTTAAATGTTTCCTATTTTACTCCTTTTTTGTATAAAATGAATCTGTTTTTCCGCATGATAAGAGGAGCGTACCAATGGAGCGCTTTCCACTTGCTGAAACCCTTTTTCCAATCCTTTCTCTCTGTAGAGTGCAAATTGTTCGGGAGTAATATATGCTGCTACCGGATAATGCTTGTGTGTGGGTTGAAGGTATTGCCCTATGGTCAGTATGTGGCAGCCCACCCGGCGAAGGTCGTCCATCAGTTCTTCCACTTCTTCCGGAGTCTCGCCCAATCCCACCATAATGCCGGACTTGGTGGTAGTATTGCTTTCTGCAATCTGCCGCAACACTTCCAGGCTTGTTTCATACTTGGCGGCACTGCGTACGAGGGGGCTGATGCGACGGACAGTCTCCATGTTGTGCGAAATGATTTCCGGTTGTGCATCGATGACTTGTGCCACGAGTTCCTTTCTTCCCTGGAAGTCGGGAATCAGCACTTCGACGGTGGTGTCAGGGTTGAGCCGCTTGATTTCCCGGATGGTACGTACCCAGTGCGACGCGCCTAAGTCGGGCAGGTCGTCACGGTCTACGGAGGTGACGACTGCATGGGAGAGTTTCATCAAGGCAATGGACTCTGCCACATGTGTAGGCTCATCGGCATCCAGCGGCAAGGGCTTCCCGCTTGCCGTGTTGCAGAACTTACAGCACCGGGTGCAGATATTTCCCCCAATCATGAAGGTTGCGGTGCCTTTCCCCCAACATTCCCCCATATTGGGGCAACGGCCGCTGCTGCAGATGGTATGGAGGCAATGCGATTCGACAATGCGTTTGGTCTCGGTATAGCGCTCGTTGGCACCGATGCTTATTTTGAGCCATTCAGGCTTACGTACTCTTTCGGGCATTATTTCAATTCTTTGTTGAAGAAGTTAGTCAACCGCGTGTATAGGTGTAACCGGGTATTTCCTCCGTAGATACTGTGGTTGCGGTTGGTGTAAACCTGCATATCGAACTGTTTGCCGAGTTGTACCAGTTGTTCGGCATATTCGGCACAGTTCTGGAAGTGTACATTGTCGTCTGCCATGCCGTGTACCAGCAGCAGGTTGCCGTGCAGCTTGTCGGCACGGGTAAAGGCGGAACTGGCCTTATAGCCTTCGGCGTTTTCTTTCGGTGTACGCATGAAGCGTTCGCCGTAGACGGTGTCGTAGTAGTTCCAGTCGGTAACGGCGGCTACGGCTACCCCTGCCTTGAATACCGGAGTCCCTTCACTCATGCTCATAATGGTCATGTATCCGCCGTAGCTCCATCCCCAGATGCCGATGCGGTTTTTGTCCACGTATGGCTGGCTGCCCATGTAGAGGGCGGTTTCCACCTGGTCTCTGGCTTCCTTGATACCCAGGTTCAGATAGGTGCATTTGGCGAATTCGGCACCACGTCCTCCGGTACCACGCCCGTCTACGCAAACCACGATATAGCCTTGTGATGCCATGTAGGTTTCCCAGCTTACACTGAACTTGTCGAGCACTTGCTGTGAACCGGGGCCGCTGTACTGGTACATCAGTACCGGGTATTTCTTGCCGGCAGAGAAGTCGGCTGGTTTCATCATCCAGCCATTCAATGTGGTTCCGTCGGAAGTCTGGAAAGTGAAGAATTCCTTCCGTGGCATGTCATAGCCGCTGATTTCCTGCTTCAATGCCGCATTGTCCATCAGGGTGGCAAGAGTCTTGCCGGTATTGTCGTTCAGCGTAATGACGGTCGGAGTGTCCAGATTGGAATAACGGTTCATATAGTACTTCATGTTCGCACTGAACTGCGCACTGTTTGTTCCGGCTTGTGACGATAGTCTGGTCTTTTTACCTTTCCGGTCAATCTTGTAGATGGCACTGCGCATGGGGCTTTCCTCGTTGCTGCTGAAGTAGAAGCTTCCTTCTTCGGGGTCATAACCCAGGAACTCCTGCACTTCATATTGTCCGGCTGTCACTTGTTTCAGCAGATTGCCGCCTATGCTATACCAGTACAGATGGTTGTATCCGCTCTTTTCGCTGACAAAACTGAAATTTTCCGGATAGAAGACGATGTTGTCGAATACATTCTCGCGGATATAGGTATCGCTTTCATCACGCAGAGCCAGTTTGGCTACCGTGCTGCGAGGGTCGGCAAAGTATAGGTCGAACCGGTTCTGATGGCGGTTCAGTGTCATGACGGCAAGCTTGTTGGGGTCTTGGGTAAAGCGGATGCGGGGAATATAGCCGTCTGCATCTACCGGCACGTTTATCTTGCGGGTCACTTTCGACTTGATATCGAAGGTGTGTACGGACACTTTGGAATTTACTTCTCCCGTTTTAGGATATTTGTAAGTATACTCTCCCGGATACTTCTCGAAAGGGGTGAAGTGGGGGGCTTGTCCGGCAAAAAGAGGGAAAGAGTAGGAGGGAACATCTTTCTCGTCGAAGCGGATGAAAGCCAGCATCTGGCTGTCGGCACTGAATTCCAGCGCACGGTTGAAGGAGAACTCCTCTTCGTAAACCCAGTCGGGGATGCCGTTCAGCACCTCGTTCTGTTTCCCGTCTTCCGTCACCTGGCTTTCGCTGTTGCCGTAGAGCAGTTTTACAAGGAAGATGTTGTTGTCGCGTACGAAAGCCACTTGATTGCCGTCCGGTGAAAATACGGGCACCTGCTGCGGGCCGCCGTCCGAAAGCTTTTCCACAATATTGTTGATTTTACCGTCCAGATTGCGCTTCAGGCTGTAGATGTAATGCACAGCCGTATAGGAATGGCGGTAGATGGGAGTTGTTTCGGAGGCAATGAGCAGCTTGCTGCCGTCCGGAGCAAAGCTGTAGCTGTCGAATGTCTTGAACGTGCATTCGCGTGCGGTAGCGGCATCAAACAGCACTTCCACGGGTTTTCCCGTTTTGAAGGAGTATTTGATGATTTGTGTCCTGTCCGCATTCATTTGCGAATAATGTTCCCCGTCTCCCGGGATGGGGATAACGCCGGAAATATTCTTCGGAGTGAACTTGCCCGATACGATTTCTTTCAAATCGAGCGCCTTGCCACTT
>ENA-OQNN01001824-OQNN01001824.1-human-gut-metagenome-genome-assembly--contig:-NODE-1824-length-12605-cov-3.141048_pt1 | contig 12605 bp, 13 predicted proteins | sample MGYA00242624_ERZ504870 | MGnify/ENA primary metagenome ERZ504870 (study PRJEB26092, sample SAMD00036379) | human gut metagenome | host: Homo sapiens | study: EMG produced TPA metagenomics assembly of... | reverse complement strand
TGAAACTGGAGACGAAGAGACGCCGGCGGGAGAGAAGAGGTAGGAGAAGAATAAAGATGAGGCCGGAAGTGTAAACATGATGCCGGAAGCAATGCTGGCAGGCGGGGAAGAAATGCCTGTAGATAAAGCGGCAGCAGCGAAAGGTGACAGCATATCAGCTGAAGAACAGCCGCCGGCTGAGTTGATTTTAACCTTAAAGAACAAAAAGCAGATTCCATTCTCTAAACTGGCGAAAGCAAAAAGGGGAGGAAAAGGAACGCTTAAAAAAATATAATGTAGCGAAAGCAGGAGGTGTATAGTATGTGGCTCTGGATTATCGTGGCAGTAGCAGCAATAGTGCATTCACTTGTCATTAACGATGATGAAAATCAGCGAATAAAAAACATCAAAGACGAAGTTCTTGGCAAGTATACAAAAATGCGCTAAACGCTAAAAAAAGAGGAAGGATACGACAGGTGCTTTAATGTCGTTAATCCTTCCTCTTTTTGTTGCATTGTATTACCGCAGGCAGGATGTATGACTTCCTGCCTGTGTCTGACACGATAAAAAGGGGTATGCGTGTCAGATATGCCTAAACTTGAGCAAAGATAGTATATCGCACCCTGCGGCAAAATACAACTGAAATTGTGTATTTGCCGACAAAAAATGAGGATGAGAAAAAATCTCGTCCTGCGTAATACGGTTTCAGTATAGTCTGAGTTCTCAATACCATCCATGATTATTAAATTCATCATTCTTATACGCATCAATCACTGTATCTCTTTCTTCTTGTGTCAGGTCAGAAAAGAAATTAAACGCACGGATTAACGTCCCAAATCCGATTTTCTCGTTACTAAGAAAGTCATGAGTTTCTTTGATGATATCTCGTGTTTCAAGTTGATGCTGCATTGAATCAATGATTGCCTGATATGCCTTGCAAAGATTGTCAGGCTCGCCGTTCAGGTAGTCCAAACGTTCTTTTAGTTCTCCTCGCAGATATTTGATAGCAGTTTTCTTTTCCTGTCTTTCTGACTGCGTTAAACATTTTTCCATATTAATTTCTCCTTTCGTGCTTGCGAAATATTTTCATATCTAATATGCAGGAAAACAAAACAACAAAAAAAGAGCCGCAGAAACGGCTCTAATTCTAACTGACAGTTAATCCTCCTCTGTATCGCAATATGGCATGATGTATTCTTCCATACCAAAACAGCTAGTATCGTATTCCGGATACAGCTTAAGTAACTTGTTCATAGCTTTCTTTCTGGATTTTGCGTAAATTCTGTCGTAAATGATTTCACCCTTTATATTAACCCAATTGTTATCATCTGCTATGACCTCATCTATCCATTCGGAAATATCTTCCTTTGGCTCGTCAGATACCGGAGGCAGGCATGCCTGCGCGTCTCTGGTGTCGGCTGTAACGAGATAGCATTTCTTCGGCTTCAGCATTTTAACTGCAATATCGCAAGCCTGATAAAGCAAATCCGGGCAGCCCTCAAGGATATTCAGACGATATCCCATCTGCTCCTTAAGAAGTTTAGCGGCAACTTTATTTTTTCTGCGTGTATTGTCGTCATCCGGTGCGATATATGTTTCAACGTCAAAACTGTCAATATCATGCTGCGGGCATTTTTTAATGAATGCCTGTACGGCTTCTTCTTTGGAATCAGCATAAATTCGGTCGTAGATAATGCTTCCGCTTACATCAGACCAGATGTCTTCTTCGTCCAGTTCTTCAACATCGCTGTTTTCCCATTCGTCTTCGTCTGACGGTGGAATACAAGCCGGCTCCAGATAAGCCTGTGCATCTCTTGTTTCAACGGTAAAAACATAGCATTTCTTTTTCGGCGCCATAGCCTCAAGTGCTGTCTGGTACGCCTGACAAAGTGCGTCAGACTGGCCTCCAAGGTGTTTCAGTCGTGAATCAAGCTCCTTTTTAAGATATTTTTCTGCAAATTCTTTTGTCATTTTGCTCATAATATAAGCTCCTTTCTTGTTGGAAAAATTTTGTTATCAGATATAAAATGCTGAAAAATATATAAAAGAAAATGCGCAAAAATTGCTGCTCATGGCAAAAAAATTCGGCATATTGTATGTAGAAAATAATACCGGAAAGGTTGATGAAATATATGGGCAAGTACTGGAAAACACTGAAGGAAATGTACAAAAAAGAAAAGAAAAAAGAGCGAGGTGGCTTAAGTATAAGAGTCTCCGCCGAGAAATCGGCGTGACTCTTTTTTGTCATTCAAAAAATCACGCATGTTAACTGTGAAAAAATATTTTTCTTAATAAGAAAGGAGATAAAAATGGTAAAAACTAATATCACTCTGGAGACTTTTGAAAATATCATCGTCTCTTTACTGAAAGAAAAAGGATACGATACTGAAATCGTAACCTGGAATGGAACCGGCGGCCCAGAACATCGCTTAGCAAGAAAAGAAGTTGAAAAAGTGGGTTCCGGATTAAGTATTACTATATCCATTAAGATTGAAGTTATTTACAATCACTACATGAAACAGCTCTCATCCGGCAAACCTCCACTCCTTGATGATGTTGTTGATGGTATTATCAGTGATTTTGAAAGCGAACCGCCTGCAGCACTGAATGATATTGCAGATAATATGAATTCATGGGACTGGGTTAAAGACAAACTGGTTCTTTCTTTGTATAATACAGAGCTTCATAAAGACTATCTGAAAAATAAAGTCTATGAAACGATTGATGACCTGGCACTTACTCCGCGAATCTTCGTTAATGTAAATTCCGAAGATGTAGCAAGCACCCTGATTGATTATCACTTACTAAAAAACTGGGGAGTGACAAAAGAAGATGTTATGCAGCAGGCAAAAATCTCTGCACCGAAGCTACTTCCACTGTGTATTGTAGATACAAGAAATTTGTTTTTCGGGATTGCTGATAAAAAAATTATTGATATCAACAACCAGAAAATCAGTGATGTGATATATGACCCATCGATGTATGCTATCACCACAAATCTGGAAACCACAGGGGCATCAATATTCTATGAAGGAGTACTTGATGAGCTCTCAAACGTTTTTGGAGGATTCTTTTTTATTATTCCTTCCAGTCTCTGCGAGGTCTTGGTTATGCCGGGAGATAAGTCTATGTCTCCTGAAGAACTTTCAGAAATGATAAAAAGTGTCAACAACAGTAATGACATTATTAAACCGAAGGAAATACTTGCTAATCATGGTTATGTGTACTATCATGGCAAAATTTCCGCTTACATCTAATACATATTGTTTTTACATTTTTTCTTAAGCCCGATTATTTCGGGCTTATTTTTGTTGTATTTTTCTGCATATTAAGTATGAGGAGGTACTGAAAAATGAGAGCAATAATTAATCCGAAAGTTAAGAAATATCTTCCGTATTTCTTAATTGCTTGCATTGCGGCGACATTCCTGGTTCTTTTTGTAGACTACAGATATGCTGAAAAATATAGTGATTTTGTCAATGTTGATGCGGTTATTGCCGATGTAACAAGAGAGACAACATATCATGGAGAATCTCAAAAAACATCACACGATACTCTCGTCACATACGAATATTCTTACAACGGCGAAGACTACGTGTCAAGCAGAAGAGAGTTAACAAAAATTGGCAAAAAGACCGGAAAGCAGGTCACAATCAAATGCAATCCGGAGTACCCGGAAGAAATCCAGGAAGTATACGAAAGAAATATTTTTGCTCTAATTACAGCCTTATTACTTTTGTGGGATTTTTTTCTGTGGAAAGGCATGCAGGGCATTGCGAAAGAAAAATAAAAAAATGCAAAATTCTTTTTCAAATTTCTATTTTTTAAGCATATTAGATACGCAACGACAAGACAAGAGAATTCTAGAAAACCAAAAATGGAGGTAAAAAATTAATTATGGAAAAATTAACATTAAGACAGTTCGCTGATGTAACTAAAGCACTCGTGGAAGCAGGCTTAAACAAGGAAGAAGGTGAATACACCGTCGAACTTAATGAGATGCCCGACAGATTCAGAGACGAAGGAGTTTATTTCAGCCTGAAAGGAACAAAAAAGATTGAAAAAGAAGTTGAAGACGACGATGAGGAGACTGATGTTGCCTGCAGCTTCCGTTCTGAGGGTGAGATTGAGTTGGATATGAACCATAAATATGAGAGATATGTTGAGGAGATGAACAAAGGCAAGAACCAGACAGAAATCCTGAAAGAAATTGCCGTGGAAATCGCTGAAGATATTCTTCATTGTGACGAAGAGCCTGACGATATGTTTAGCGAATTCGATGAGCTAAAAAACTGTATGCTCTGCAGAAATGCAGCAAAAGCAGTACTCGCAGTTGCCGCAACAGCAGCAGGAGTGGCTGCCGTTAAAAAACTTGCAAAGAAAAATTAAAAAAATTAAAAAAGTGGCCGAAAAAATTCGGCTGCTTTTTTTGTCCGGTGAAAAATCACGCATATTAAATGCGTCAAATAAAATAAGGCAGGAGACAATCTCCTGACCACACAAAGAAAAGGAGAAATAAAATGAATAAAATGAATCTTAGAGAATTTGCAGAAGTAATGGCAGTACTTGTGAACAAAGCCGGTGTGTCTTGCATTATTGATAATAATGGACAGGATGGTCAGCTTCGTTTTGCAGCAAAAAAAGGTGATATTGTGGTTTACACTGATGTATCAAGTCTTTGGAAACAGTGCAACGAAACCGGTGCTGATATTCAGCCGCTCGCTAATGCTTTAGCACAGGCGCTTTCAAATTCTCTTGCAAAGGGCGAAGCAAACATGCCAAAACGTCCACAGCCTCAGTACCAGCCTAATCCACAGTCTCAGAAAAAGCAGTTTAACGCTGAAGATATGCTGAGAAAAGCTATTCTTGGTGAATCTACATCAGCACAAAAGCCTGTAAATACTCAGACAAGTCACAATACAGAAGAAAAAACACTGAATGATGTTCTGAATGAAATGTTTAGACAGGCTGAAGGAACCGCAAAATCCGGATGTACATGCAACGATGATAAATGCTCTTCCTCTTGCAAAGAACATGCTGAAGAAAAAGAGTATGACCCAATGGATGATGTACCAGAATATCTTCGTCCAGCAGTAGAAGCAGCCCTGGATGCTCTTGGAAAGAAATTAGGAATTAATATTCCAAATGAGTGTGAAGAAACAACTTACTTGAAATCTGACAGAATATTCGACAGGAAAGCTCTTCTTGAAAATATTATGCCAATGTTTTCTACATCAGAAGAAGTAGAACAGCATCCTGATGTTCTTTATAGAACATTTTTTGATATGCGTATCGTATATTACATTAAAAGTGATTTTTGCGATAAGATTGGATTTCCACACAGAGGTCCGGCCGTGCTTGCAGAAAATGTTTTAAAAGAATTTGGATTGACAGAGAAAGATGTATATGATGCAGCAATCAAAAATATTGCTAAAATGACAAAATATAGCGTTTCATCTATTCCTCTTGGTAACGAGAATGTAAAATCTGCTGTTATCACAACTCCGAATGGAGAAGGATACGGTGCAGCAGGCATTCTTGCAAGCAATGCCCTAAAAACTGTTGCACGAGAACTGAACGATGAAGCAATCTTTGTTATGATTGTATCTGATGACACTGCTTTCGCAATTCCGGCATCTCAGGTTGATACATCCATTATCGAAAATATTTTAAAAAATATGGAGGAAAATATCCTGAGTGATAATCTTTACGCTTATCATGTTGGAGGAAATTGCATCGCATGCCCTGCGTACAACCTTGACTAATCTTTGATTCTTAAAAATATAAAACACCGACGAGATTTCTCTCGCCGGTGTTTTTTTATCAGCCGCCTGGCAGTCTCACAAAGGCGGCGCGCGCGCATCACCGCTCGGCCTGACAGACGACCTCTTAGAAGAATATATGTAAACTGTCTGGCATAACCAGACAGGAAACCGGAAAAAGGAATTGAACCTTTTTTTTGCCATCTCCGGGAAAATAGATAAAATTATCATCTATGTATTTAATATGAAGAATAAAATTAAAAATGGACGGTTTTCTGCAAAAAAAGTGCTGCCATTTGTAAATGACAGCACGTAAAACTAAATTATCTTTCGTGACTCTCCGCTAATATCTGCGGACGTAATAAGATTTGTTTTTGCTTTTTTATCCCTTGTAAGTCTTAATGCATGCTTACTGATTGCTTCGTCTAATATATTTCTTACAGTTCTGGCATTACCAAAATCTGCTTTTGTAAGTTCAACTTCATAGCGTTCTCTGAATTTTTCCATTCCTTCTTTACTGATTCTAAGGCCAGCTCCTTTTGCCATTGATTTAAATATATCTTCTGCCTCATCAACTGTATAGTCTGGAAATTCAAGGTAATCTTTAATTCTTGAACGAAATCCTGGATTTGAAGATAGCAGATTAGCCATAGGTTCGGTATATCCAGCAAGAATAAGGACGAACTGACCACGCATATCCTCCATGAGTTTAATAAGTGTATCAACAGCTTCATTTCCGTACCCTTCAGCCATAGAGTACGCTTCATCAATAAATAAAACTCCGCCCATTGCATATTTTACAAGAATTTCTGCTTTCATGCCGCCTTCACCAGGGGCAGAAGCCTTTAAAAGGTTACCGTCAACTTCAATACATTGATTTTTTGAAATAATTTTATTTTTATACAGGAATCCTGTAAGGATTCTTGCAAATGTTGTTTTACCGGTACCAGGGGCGCCATAAAAAACATAGTGAGAACTAAATCCTTCTCCCTTTTTTCCTTGATGCTTATCATAATTAGCCCTTGCAACAATCTCTTCAATCTTAGATTTAACATCCTCCATTCCAGAAAGAGCAGCCATATCCTGCTCAGGTTTTTTGGAGCCAGGATGAGTTGCTTTTCTGATTGTTGATTCAGGCATAACTCTGTTCATTTCTTCTTTTCGCTGTTTATCATATTCTTTACGCTCTTTGTCAGACAGGCTGAAATAATCAAACTTGCTAGTCATACCAAAAGCATCGGCATTTTTGGTGTATTTTGATTTTTCATACCATCTGTTACATGATTTAAATAAAACGGCCCAGATGACTGCTCCAATGCAAATCGGTATTGGATACTGTTTAACCATGCCAACTAAATCAAATCCAGGCTGCATGGACAAGTAATAAATTCCGCCACATGGAATTAGCAATAAAAGAATCAATGATAAAAATGACAGCCAATATTTTAGTGATTTCATATTTATTCTCCTTTTTGATATTTTATCTTTACAATTAATATGCAAAATTTATATAAAAAGGAGACAATATTATTGTGTGAATTTTTATTTATTTTTTCTGCGTTTTTAATACGGACTGTTGTTCTAACATTTTTTGTATGTTTTCAGGGTGTAATGATTTTGGTACTTCCGTTTTTAGCATCGATTCTTCTATTCCTTTTTTTATCTCTTCTTTTTTCATATATTTTCCCTTTCTGCTATAAAATAGTCATTCTATTTTATTCTTTTACACTATCAATATAACCTATACAATTATATATTGTCAATAATCAGAAAATTTTCATCAGATGCACATTAAAAATACGAACATATTTTCGTTTTTTTATCATTTTAGGTATTTATTTTGGACCAAGTATGTGTTATATTAAATCTACAGATACGAACAAACGTTCTTTTCTTTTTATTTAATTCTGTTTTTTATTAATTTCGGCATATTGTAACCGAAACAAATAAAGAAAAGGAGAGAAAAATAATGGATAAAGAAAAAAACGTTTATACAGATGACCCTTTCACTCATCTTCATGTTCATACTGATTATAGCCTGTTAGATGGCCTTGGAAAGATTGACGATTATATAAAAACCGGACTTTCCCTCGGTATGAAATCAATGGCTTTCACAGACCATGGAACAATGGCCGGTTTAGTATCGGCATATGATGCGTGCAAAAAGTATGGAATGAAATTTATTGGAGGGTTTGAAGCGTATGTTGCACCATATGGGCATTCACGATTTGAGAAAAAGACCATTGATGAGAACAAGGCTTATGACCATTTGATAATCTTGTTTAAGAATAAAACAGGATATAAGAATGGATGCACGTTAGTAACACGGAGCAATACTGAAGGTTTTTATTATAAGCCACGTATTGATTTTGATTTACTGAGAAACCACAGCGAAGGTCTAATAATCATGTCGGCTTGTCTCGCAGGTGCAGTTCCACGTGCCATTTTAAATGGAGACATTGAGAAAGCAAGACGAATTGTAAAGGATTATAAAGATGTATTTGGTGATGATTATTATCTCGAAATTCAGGACCATGGCTTTAAAGAAGACCAAATTGTTATCAATGAAATCTTAAAACTGTCCAAAGAATTCGGAATTAAACTTATAGCAACAAACGACTGCCATTATGTTCATAAAGATGACAAGGAAGCTCATGACTGGCTGCTATATATGCAAATGGGAAAACATCTTGGTGAAGAAAATAAGATGATTAATGACGGCGATTACTACTTAAAATCAAAAGAAGAAATGCTTGCATTGTTCCCTTATTGCCCTGAGGCAATATATAACACACAGGAAATTGTAGACAAGTGTAATTTTGAATTCGAATACGGAAATTACCGTATGCCAAAAGTAGATATCCCAGAAAAGTATCATAATGATTATTACAAATATCTGGAAGATGAAGCCTGGAAAGGATATGAAAAAAGATATCCAATTTGTCTTGTTGACGGAAAAAGAGAAAAGGCAAAATCGCGGTTGGAATATGAACTCGGAATCATCAAGCAAATGAATTTCGCCCAGTATTTCCTTGACATCAGAAAAACAATCGTTGAAGCTAGAAAAGCAGGCATTTTGGTTGGTCCAGGACGTGGTTCGGGAGCAGGAAGTTGTTTAAACTATTGCCTTGAAATCACTGACCTTGACCCACTGCAGTATGATTTGCTGTTTGAGCGTTTCCTAAATCCGGAAAGAATATCAATGCCAGACATTGATACCGACTTCGAATTTTTAAGAAAGGATGATGTGCTTAAAGAAGAAGCCGATGATTATGGCTACGATTGTTTTGCCAAAATTGAAACATTTGGAACTATGAAAGCAAAAAATGTTTTAAAAGGATGCGCAAAAGTATCAGGTATTGAAAACCATGTCGTCGTTGGGAACAAGTTGGCAAAATTCATCCTAGATGATAAGCAGAAACTTAAAGACGCATGGAGTCAAAATCCAGAGCTTCAGGCTTATATTCATAGTGATTCCAGACTTGAAAAAATCTGGGAAATCGCGTTAAAACTGGAAGGAACGAAGAAATCTGCTGGAACTCATGCATGCGGACACATTCCAACACCAGTACCATGCGAGCAGCTTTTTCCATGCCGTGTGGATTCTGAATCTGGTTACCTCGTATGTGAATATGACAAAGACCAGGCTGAACATCTTGGAAACCTGAAAAAAGACCTACTGATGCTCAGAAATCTTACAATCATTGATACAGCGCAAAAAGAAATCAAAAGAAGAACTGGAAAAGAGATTCCTCTTTGGACGCCAGAGATTCTGAACGATAAAAAAGCACTTGAAATGATTGCTAGTGGAGATACGAATGGGGTATTTCAGCTTGAATCAGATGGAATGAAACGGTTTATGAGACAGTTGCAACCTGACTGTTTTGAAGACATTATCGCCGGTGTGGCATTATACCGCCCGGGTCCAATGGATTATATTCCTGATTATATCAGGAATAAACATAATCCAAGTGGCATTAAATACGCTGCGCCTGAATTAAAACCAATCCTGGAATCTACATATGGAATTATCGTGTATCAGGAACAGGTCATGCTTATTGTCCAGGCAATTGCCGGATTTACAATGGGTAGAGCAGATTTGGTCCGAAAAGCTATGGGAAAGAAAAAAGAGGACATCATGCAGCAGGAAGGACTTCATTTTATTTATGGAGATAAAGAGCTTGGCATTGAAGGATGTATTAACCATGGAATTCCAAAGGCTGTAGCAGAAGACCTGTGGAGCCAGATGGAGGATTTTGGAAAATATGCATTCAACAAATCACATGCAGCCGCGTATGCTGCTATTAGTATGCAGACGGCATTCCTGAAAGCAAATTACCCGCTCGAGTTTGCAGTCGGTCTTTTAACATCTGTGATGGATGATTCGAAGAAGCTGATGAAATACGTAAGTTCATACAGGGCAATGGGAATCAACGTTCTTCCACCTGATGTAAGAAAGTCAGAATATGGTTTTTCCATTGAAGAAGAAAGCGGTAAAGACTGTATCAGATTTGGCCTTTTTGCACTGAAAGGTGTTGGAGAAAGCATTGCACGAAACATTCCGGAAGAAAGAGCAAAGGAAACATACACCGACATTGAAGACTTTGTCACACGTCATTTGGAATTTAATAAAAAAGCATTCGAATCTCTTGCAAAGTCAGGAGCTCTTGATTCTTTTGGGTATACAAGACATACGCTGGTAGACAATCTTGGAGATATGTTAAATGCAATGAAAAAGCAGAACAAAAATGTTGATAAAGACCAGCTCACGCTCTTTGACATGGGACTTGAAAAACCAACAAATTCATTTATGATGGATGAACTTCCAGAATATGATTTTCTTGAAAAATGCAAATTTGAAAAAGAAGCAACTGGAATGTATGTTTCTGGGCATCCGGCATCAGAAATCAAAGATACGGCCAGAAGACATGGTGCAATTGAGATTGAAGATATCCTGAATGAAAATTCCATATATGAGAACAACTCTAAAGTTTGCATATATGGAGTCATCACAGAAATCAAGAGAAAGGTAACCAAAAATGGAAATCCGATGATGCTCTTAACGGTAGAAGATGAAACAGATTCCATTACTGTTATGATGTTTGAAAGAGGAATCCAGCAGTATGCTTCAGAATTGCAGGAAGATGGCCTCGTTTTTGTTAAAGGTAAAGTACGAGGCGGAGGAGAAGACAGTTCTATCATCCTTGATAAGGTATACGCACTGAAAGAAACTCCTTCAGTTTTGTGGATTGCAACAAATGACGTTTCACTTATCAATATTAAGAAGCTTGCAAAAGATTTTATGAAGGAGAACGGCGGAATCGGAGATTATATTTATGTAGTCTCATTAAATGACCGTCATCCTGAATGTCTTGGGGAAATTTCTGTAACACCGGAAGTTATCCAGAAAGCAAGAATCAAATTTGGCAATGGAAATGTCAAAGTAACTCAAAGAAAAAAGAAAACGCAGAATATAACTGCGGCATAACAATTCTCGAGCTCCCACTCTCGATTATGTCACAGATATCAAAATCTGTGGCGGAATATAAAAATCCCACTTTAAAAACTTAATCCAGAAATCTAAGGCGGCTGCATTTTTTTTTGCAGGCAGCTGCCTTTTTTATACCCTAAAAACGATAAAATTTGAGATTTTTTTGCATTTTATTTATGACTATGAAACTTTTCATAGAAAAATGCAAAGGAAAAACAAAAACAATAATGCAGGGAAACTGGATTTTAAAAATATATCCAAAACAATATCAAATAAATAAAGTTAAAAAGATATGCAGAAAAAAAACAAAAAAAGAGAATTATTACACATATGTAAATAAACCAAAAAAAGAAATAAAAAGACTCCAGAAAGAGAATATTAGATATTCATGCTACCGTGTAGAGTATGAACGCGCTTCAAATTACCGACAGACATTCTTTCAAAGGACTGAGGGACCCTACAGGTGCAGATACTGTAATAAAAAGTTGCCTAAAGATAAAGTATTTGTCGACCATATAATACCGGTTGCTAAAACACAAAAAAGTAAAATCGCCAGATTGATGCTGGCGGTAAGGAGATGTGGCAGTGTTAATGATATACGGAATCTCGCACCGGCATGCAGAAGCTGTAATTCAAAAAAATCAGACAAAATGGGGATTTGGATAATCCGTGGATGGCTTGGTAAATATAAAATTTACTGGGTTTTACTTCGAATATTACAGATTTTATGCATATGCCTGATTTTGTTTGGCATTTTTGACTTAATTCTGGCAATCAGATATCAGTTTTTATGGTATCCAGGGATGCATTGAATCGCACGGTAACACAAAAAAAGAAGCGTGCAAATACACACGCTTCTAACGCCGCGAAGAATTTACTTATGTATGAAAGACCAGCTGAATGCCGACATCATACGATTATCCTTCATTGATGAGTAACGCAGGAGTAATCTCGAAATTAAGATAACACTCCTCTTAAAAAGGATAACAAAGATTGCGGCCATAATACCACCTGCAATGTAAATAACGGAACAAATAAATAGGCCGTATTGTTTAATGGCAGCTGAGAATAAACCGGATACATTCTTAACAGTGGAGGCTGAAAGAATCTTCACAGAATCACAAAAGTCTTGATTCTCACTGAATTCAAAATCTGAATCTGCAGAATATGGGTCTGCAAGATGGTCAGCAATGGATTCATCTTCAAATGTTGCTCCATATACAGGTGTTTTAAAAAATGCTGACACACAGATAAATGTCAGCATCATCACAAACACACCACCTGCAATAAAGAGCATTTTTGATGCATTTCTTGTTGCTTCCTTCATTTCTTTCTTTGTTGAGATGACAGTTGTTGCACTGCCCTGATACACG
>ENA-OQNN01001821-OQNN01001821.1-human-gut-metagenome-genome-assembly--contig:-NODE-1821-length-12612-cov-10.977573_pt1 | contig 12612 bp, 13 predicted proteins | sample MGYA00242624_ERZ504870 | MGnify/ENA primary metagenome ERZ504870 (study PRJEB26092, sample SAMD00036379) | human gut metagenome | host: Homo sapiens | study: EMG produced TPA metagenomics assembly of... | reverse complement strand
TTCACAGTTACGAGCCAAAATGCATTAAAAATCACCTGCGGTGATGGCATTTTGGCTTGTATGTCTCGGGATTTTGGTACTTACGTGCCAAAACACCTCGCGGGATAGTAGACTACTGAATAGTTACATTTATTCTACATTTCCATGTGATATCAGATGTAACAGAAGATTCCATTCAACAGAATCCTGTATTTTCAAATATCAATTTATCAGATATACAGACAAAAATAAGAAATAACAAACTTCTTATTGTCTTCTTATTATCTGCTTATATAGTCAGAGAAAGGTGCGCGTTATGCCTTTGCATGATAAATCTCTACGCGCACCTCAGTCATCTGTCTCTTATACGTTTCTCTGGATCTCCAGAACTTTGTATTTCATGATTCCTGCCGGCATCTCTACTTCTACTACATCGCCTGTATGCGCACCGATAAGTGCTTTTCCTACGGGAGATTCGTTGGAGATTTTGCCTTCAAGGCTGTTAGCCTCTGTGGAACCTACGATCTTCAGCTCGATGTCTTCTTCGAATTCAAAATCGTGTACTTTAACCTTACATCCAACGCTGATCTTGTCCAGATCTACTTCGTCCTCTACAACAACTTCAGCATTCTTTAAGATCTTCTCGATTTCTTCGATACGTGCTTCAATGTCTCTCTGTTCGTCTTTCGCTGCATCGTATTCCGCATTCTCAGATAAGTCGCCCTGTTCTCTGGCTTCCTTAATTTTCTCTGCTACTTCTTTTCTCTTTACTACCTTTAAATCATGCAGCTCTTCTTCTAATTTTTTAAGTCCTGCATAAGTTAGTAAGTTTTTCTTTTCTTCCATAATAACCTTACTCCCTTTCAACATCCGGTATAGTCTTCTGCGTTTCTTTTCGCCCCGGATCACTACATGGATTTATGTGCTTCCTGATACATCATACCTGAAAAAGGGCAGACTTATTCTAGGATATTCACAATTTCTGTATTATACAAAAAAGCACCCGGATTGTCAAGCATTCCGAGCGCCTTTGCTATTGTTTATATTTCTCATTTCACATGGTTTTAACTTTTATGCTAATCTTGATAAAAGCGTCTCCAGAGCTTCATAACTTTCTATGGTGTTTGACTCTCTTCTGAGCCCTGCGCTGTGACGCATGCCTGCAGTATACCAGGCAACGTGTTTACGCATCTCACGGATTCCTACGAATTCCCCTTTTAATTCAATCTGTTTTCTGGCATGACGCAGGATCATTTCACGTATTTCCTCTACAGACGGGCGTTCCAACAGTTCTCCTGTCCGGAAATAATGGTTCAGCTCGCGGAATAACCAGGGATTTCCCCTTACTGCACGTCCCACCATAACTGCATCACATCCGGTCTGTTTTACCAGTGCTTCTGCTTTCAGCGGAGAATCTACATCTCCGTTTCCAATTACAGGAATGGTAATCGCTTCTTTTACCCTGCGGATCGTATCCCAGTCTGCAGTGCCGGAATAGTACTGCTGTCTGGTGCGCCCATGCACTGCAAGTGCTGCTGCTCCCGCATCCTCAATACGTTTCGCAATTTCAACAATATCTACCGGTTCATTCTCAAATCCGATTCGCACCTTGACAGTCAACGGTTTACTGATTGCAGATGATACTTTTCGAACGATCTCTTCAATCAGATTCGGGTTCTTCAATAATGCAGATCCCTCACCGTTATTGACAACCTTCGGCACAGGGCATCCCATATTGATGTCCAGGATATCGAAATCTCTGTCCTCAATGGATTTCGCAACCTCTGCCATAAGATCCGGTTCACTGCCAAAAAGCTGCATGGAAACCGGGTGCTCACATGGATCAATCTCCATCAGGGCAATGGTGTTCTTATTGTGAAAAGAAATCGCTTTTGCACTGATCATTTCCATACAGATCAGTCCGGCCCCCTGCTCTTTACAGAGCGTTCGAAATGGCAGGTCTGTGACACCTGCCATTGGTGCAAGAACAAACGGATTATCAATCTGTACGTTTCCTATTTTCCACTGCATCTTCATGAATGGTTCTCTTTCCTGTACCGGCTCATTCCTTGTCTGCATGGATTCAGTCCTCACTGCCCGATGTTTTCTTCAGTTCTTCTTCCGGGATGTCTCCGAGAAAGAATACTTTATAATACATTTCCAGAGATTCCAGAAGTTCTTTCTTGTCCTGCTGAAGCTGTTTGATCTTCAGTCCGCTTCCGATCTCATCGTAGCGGGCATCTGTTTCCAGAGCTTCTGTTTTAAACTGAAGTCTGCCGTTTTCGTCAAATTCCAGAGTCAGGATTCCTCCTACATCCTCTGTGTAAAGAACACACATGATCTGAAGCTCTTTCTTCACATGATCCGGAAGTGCATTGAAATCCTGATTAAAATAAAATTTCTTCTCATAGGCACTTGCGCCGCAGAGAGTAATGTTGTCCTGATACATAAATTACTGTTTCCCTCTTTCGAAATTATTCAGAATCTTTATACATAGCTGTAAAGCCCACGCACCGAAACCTCTCCTGCGCTGACTTTCACAACTTCTTTATTCTGCCTTTCCACAAGCAGTTCACCTTTTTCATCAATCCCCCTGCAGATTCCTTCGAAACTTCTGTCACCATCGATCACTCTGACCGGCTGGTTCAGATTTGCAAGGATTCTGTGGTAATCATCCAGCAGATGAGTAAAATCACAGGTCTGGATAAATTTCTCATAGTTGATCTCGAAATATTTCATCACCTGTGCAATCACCTGATTTCTGTCATATTCATGACCGCCCTCCAGAATCAGTGAAGTCGCTTTGTCCTGCATTTCTTCCGGAAATTCTTTCAGGTTTACATTGATTCCTACTCCGATGAGAACATAATTGATCTTCACACCATTTGTTCCCATCTCGGTCAGGATACCACAGATTTTCTTCTTAGAGATCACAATATCATTGGGCCATTTAATACTTACGTTAAACCCCAGTTCCTCTGCTGCCTGTGCCACTGCCATTCCCATAACCAGTGTCAGCATAGACGCATACTGCGGTGAAAATTCCGGACGTAGGAGCAGTGTCATCATAATAGAGCTGCCCTCCGGCGCTTCCCATCTTCTGTCAAAACGTCCTCTTCCCGCAGACTGAAATTCCGCAACTGCCAGAGTTCCATGCTCTGCACCATTTTTTGCCAGACGCTTGATCCATGAATTGGTAGAATCTGTTTCTTTTGCAAAATGGACGGTTTTGCCCGCCCATTTTGTGTTTATTGCCTGTGAAATTGTTTCTTCATTATACAGATGTGCCATTATTTGTTCTCCGGCTCTCCTAATGTTGCTACCATAACAGCTTTGATGGTATGCATACGGTTCTCTGCCTCATCAAACACTTTGGACTGCTCAGATTCAAATACTTCGTCTGTTACTTCCATGTCTGTCAGATTGAATCTCTCGCCCATTTCCTTGCCGATCTTTGTCTTAAGGTCATGGAATGCAGGCAGACAGTGAAGGAAGATTGCTTTCTCTCCTGCGTTCTTCATAACGTCCTTTGTTACTTTATAAGGTGTCAGATCATGGATTCTCTCTGTCCATACCTCATCCGGCTCACCCATAGATACCCATACGTCTGTATAGATAACGTCTGCATCCTTTGTTCCTTCCTGAACATCCTCTGTCAGAGTGATGCTTCCGCCGGATGCTTTTGCATATTCCTCGCACTGAGCAACTAACTCTGCATTCGGGAAATATTTCTTAGTTGTGCAGGCTACGAAATGCATGCCAAGTTTTGTGCAGGCAATCATCAGGGAATTACCCATATTGTAACGGGCATCACCCATGTATACAAGCTTACGTCCTTTTAAATCTCCGAAATGCTCACGGATTGTCAGCATATCAGCGATCATCTGTGTTGGATGATATTCGTTCGTAAGGCCATTCCATACCGGAATACCTGCATGTTTTGCAAGCTCTTCTACGACTTCCTGACCAAATCCACGATATTCGATACCATCATACATTCTTCCCAGAACTCTTGCTGTATCTGCAATGCTTTCTTTCTTACCGATCTGAGAACCTGTCGGATCCAGGTATGTGCTTCCCATTCCAAGATCATGGGCAGCTACCTCAAAAGAGCAGCGGGTTCTTGTACTTGTTTTTTCAAAAATAAGTGCGATATTTTTGCCTCTGTAATATTCGTGAAGCTCGCCGGCTTTCTTCTTTGCTTTAAGTTCTGCGGATAAATCAATAAGATATGTGATCTCCTCCGGTGTAAAGTCTTTCAGTGTCAGAAAGTTTCTTCCTTTTAAGTTCATAATAATTCTCTCCCCGATGTCATTTATTCTCTTTTGTTATTTGTCTGTCTCCGCTTTCGAATCAGTGACGATCTCTTTCAGCGAACTTGCCAGACCTGCGATTCCCTGAATATCCGACGGAATAATGATCTTGGTTGCCTTACCGTCTGCTGCCTTGGCAAATGCTTCCAGACTCTTCAGTGTCAGAACTGCTTCATCTGCTCCTGCCTCTCTGATCATGCGGATACCCTCTGCATTGGCATTCTGAACTTTCAGAACTGCCTCAGCCTGTCCTTCTGCCTCCTTGATCATACGCTCTTTCTGAGCCTCTGCGCGAAGGATTGCTGCCTGTTTCTCAGCTTCTGCATCCAGAATTGCGGATTGTTTCTTACCTTCTGCAACAAGGATCGTAGATTTCTTCTGACCTTCTGCAATCAGGATTGCTTCACGACGTTCACGCTCAGCTTTCATCTGTTTCTCCATTGCATCCTGAATAGCTGCCGGAGGAATAATGTTCTTCAGTTCCACACGATTGACCTTGATTCCCCATGGATCAGTAGCTTCATCAAGAGAAGCTCTCATCTTGGTATTGATCGTCTCACGTGATGTAAGTGTCTCATCCAGTTCCATGTCACCGATAATATTTCTTAAGGTTGTTGCGGACAGATTCTCGATTGCCATGATCGGATTCTCCACACCGTAAGTATAAAGCTTCGGATCTGTAATCTGAAAGAATACGACAGTATCGATCTGCATGGTTACGTTATCCTTTGTGATAACCGGCTGCGGTGGAAAATCCACTACCTGTTCCTTCAGATTTACCTTTCTGGCTACTCGTTCAATAAACGGAACCTTGAAGTGAATTCCTGTACTCCAGGTCGCCTGATAAGCTCCCAGACGTTCCAGGATTACTGCATATGCCTGTGGTACAATGCGGACGCAGGATGCAAGGACCCATACCGCAATAACGATAATAACTATCAGAAAAACCACGCCCATAACTAATCCTCCTTATTCTGTTTTACGATAAGTTTCACACCCCGGATCTCTTCGATCGTTACAACGGTGCCTTCGCCGATTTTTTCGTCATCAGCAGAACGTGCAGTCCATTCAATGTCATTGATACGAACCTGGCCTGTCTGCGCCAGATTGTCAATCTCCTGAATCACAACTGCTTTCTTTCCAATCAGACTGTTTGCATTGGTCTGTATGGTTTCTTTGTTGAAGTACTTCATTGCCAGTGGTCTGGTAAAGATGAGAAGTACCAATGAAACACACAGAAACAGCAATATCTGTACAGTGAGGTTCGCTCCTGCATAACATGCAATAGCAGCGACCAGTGCGCCGCCGGCAAACCAGATGGTGGTCAGTCCTGCCGTAATTGCCTCTACAACAAGCAATAACGCAAGAATCCCAAGCCAGATCAAAGGCTGCATGAAACTCCTCCTTTCGTCTGCTATCGTCTCTGACGAGCAGCTTCATACATGAGAATTCCGGATGCCATGGCAGCATTCAGAGATTCTACTTTTCCACACATAGGAATCCGTATCAGACAATCAGCACTGTCTGCCGCTTCATCTGTCAGTCCTTTTCCCTCGTTGCCGATCAGGAAAGCAGTTCCTCCTGTGTAGGATTCCTGATCATAAGAGTTCTTACCATGCAGATGCGCCGCAAATGTGCGGATATTTCTGTCTTTCAGTTCCTGTGCTAATGATACCACACTTTCCACATATAGGAAAGGCATTCTGTAGACAGAACCCATGGTTGATCGTATAACCTTCGGGTTTGTGATATCCACGCAGGTCTTTGTCAGAAGAACCCCGCTTACTCCGGCGCCCTCTCCTGTACGGAGAATAGTTCCCGCATTTCCCGGATCCTGCAGATCTTCCAGAATCATAACCAGCGGATTTTTCCCGCCGAGAATATCTTCCATTATATAGGAAGGTTTCTTAAGCACTGTCATAATTCCCTGCGGCGTCTGCGTATCGCTCATCTGTCGAAAAACAGAATCTGTTACTATTTCATATGGAAGTTTCTCCACCTGAGCCATCAGTTCTGCATCACCGCTGAGAGCTTCTGATACATACACCTTCGAAATCCAATCCCTAGGTGCTTCGCCGAACATTTTTCTTCCTTCTGCAACAAAAAGCCCTTGTTCTCTGCGGGCTTTTGTTTTCTGGTTCAGCTGTATGATATTTTTTACCTGTCCGTTATTTACACTGGTGATCATATCTTATCCTCAATTTTCCGAAACCTTATTCAGGTCACTGTTTGCTCCTGCTGCAACAACTGTGCAGTCTGCCGGAAACACTTCATCCGGCGCCACATTCATATTCATCTTATCGCCATGCTTCAGACCGATCAGATTGATGTTATACTTTTCCCTGACCTTCAGCTCCCGAAGTGTTTTTCCTATCCATTCCCGCGGGATCTTAAATTCTGCCATACTGAAATCAGAAGAAAGCTCAAACATATCGACAAATCCACTGGAGAGAAGATTTCTTGCAACTCTGACACCCATGGAATGTTCAGGATAAATCACCTTATCTGCCCCTATTTTCTCCAGTATCCTGCCATGAAGAGGATTCATTGCCTTCGCCATGACAAAAGGAACTCCAAGTTCTTTCACCTGCATCGTTGCTGTAATACTGGCCTCCATATTCTCGGCTACTGCGATGACCGCAACATCTACGTTCTGAACTCCAAGCGATTCCAAAATTCCCGGATCACGCACATCTGCCTTGACAGCATAGGAAACTTTCTCTGCGATATCCTGCACATTATCATCTTTATCGTCAATGGCAAGTACATCGCAGTTCGCCTCTGCCAGAGTAAGGGCTACCGTCATCCCGAACTGCCCAAGACCGATCACTGCATAAGATTTGTTTTTCATTTTCTTCCTCATTTCTCTTTCTGAACATATATTCGTTATCCTCTGCGAATATATGCCTGACTGCCAAACCGTTACTATCCAATCATAATATCTTCTTCTGCCAGATGTGAATCTGCCGGCATTTTCTGTACACGTACAGTCACTGCAGTTCCCAGAGTCAGCGGACCGATTCTTCCCAGATACATAGTCAGGATCACGATCCATTTGCCTGCTGTATTCAGGCAGGGTGTCAGCCCTCTGCTAAGTCCTACCGTTGCAACCGCAGATGTAATTTCATAAACAACATCTTCTATAGGTGCTTCCGGCATGGCTACACACAACAGCATACTCATGAGAATAAGTACTGTAAGTACCATACCTGTCACTACGATCGCAGAACGGATATAGCTGTCTCTGATTCTCCTGTGGTGTACTTCCACATCCCGTTTTCCCTGAAGATTGGATTTCAGACTCAGCAGAAGGACCGCAACTGTTGTTGTCTTAATTCCACCTGCTGTTCCCATAGGGGAACCGCCGATCAACATCAATATCAGGCACAGCATATAAGTTGCATTGGAAAATCTCTCCTGGCTTACAGTGAAAAATCCGGCTGTTCTTGTGGTAACTGACTGGAACAAAGATGCCATCCACTTCGTTCCCGGCGAATATGTCCCGATACTTTCAGGATTTCCATGATCAAACAGAAAGATCAGTACTGTACCGCCCACAACAAGTATCAGCGTCATCATCAACACAATCTTACTGTGAAGACGGAGATTTTTAAACACACGTCCCACAGGAAGTTTCCCTCTGATGACTCGTTTAATCTTATCCCAGATATCCCACCAGACCACAAACCCAAGACCTGACATAATGATCAATCCTACACTTGTAAAGTTTACGATCGGATCAGCAACATACTGAGCCAGGCTATCCTCTCCCAGCAGATCAATACCAGCATTACAGAATGCAGATACTGCCGTAAAAACAGAGTATCCCAGACCTTTTGCCAGACCGAACTGCGGAATAAATCGAACTGCATAACACACTGCACCGATTCCTTCTGCTCCAAACACACAGATCAGAACTTTCTTCACCAGCCTGACCATTCCACCCATTCTGTCCATATTATAGGACTCCTGGATAACACGCCGGTTCCTCAGCGATATTTTCTTTCTCAGACTTATAAAAATAATACTGCCCAGGGAAATCAGTCCCACACCTCCGATCTGGATCAGGACAAGAATAATAAGCTTGCCTGCCAGAGTCCAGTGAGTTGCCGTAACAACTGTCACAAGCCCTGTTACACATATACTTGTGGTTGCGGTAAACATGGCATCTGTAAAAGATGTGTGGTGGTATCCGGGTGCCGTACAAAACGGCAGCCACAGAAGTAATCCCCCTAAGATAATCACCCCCGCAAAACCGAGGGTAATTATCTGAGCAGTATTTAATTTATGCAGTCTGTTATATAACTGCATCTTTTTATTCATTTGTTATTTGTTGTTTTTATCATAGTTATGAGAAAGTGACTGGCATACTTCCCACTGATAGTCAGAGATACCTTTCTGCATAGCAAGTGCTTCATTGATATCGAAGTCTACGAATTCACCGTGACGATATCCGACAACGCGGCATGTCTTGCCTGCAATAAGAAGGTCTACAGCCAGAGCACCCATCATAGATGCATATACACGGTCTTTACATGTCGGGCTTCCACCACGCTGCATGTGTCCAAGGATTGTAGCACGTGTTTCGATACCTGTGGCAGCTTCGATACGTTTTGCCATTGCTTCAGAATGACCGATACCTTCTGCATTGATGATGATGTGATGCTTTTTGCCTTTCTTACGACTCTCGATAATGTTATTGATCAGCTTCTGCTCATCATAGTCATATTTCTCAGGAACCAGAACGTCCTCAGCACCGTTGGCAATACCGCACCACAGAGCAATATATCCTGCACCACGTCCCATAACCTCGATGATACTGCATCTCTCATGAGAAGTGGAAGTATCACGTACTTTATCAATTGCTTCCATTGCTGTGTTTACAGCTGTATCAAATCCGATGGTATATTCTGTACATGCAATGTCAAGGTCGATTGTTCCGGGAAGACCGATTGTATTGATTCCGAGATTCGCAAGCTTCTGAGCACCTGCGAAGGATCCGTCACCACCGATGACAACAAGTCCGTCAATTCCGTGTTTTCTGCAGATCTCTGCTCCACGTTTCTGGCCTTCTTCTGTACGGAATTCTGCACAACGTGCTGTATAAAGGATTGTACCTCCACGCTCGATTGTATCAGATACATCTTTTGCGCTCATGTCAATAATCTCTTCGTTTAACAGACCATTGTATCCTTTCAGAATACCTTTTACATTTAATCCATTGCTTAAACCTCTTCTGACAACTGCACGAATTGCAGCATTCATTCCAGGTGCGTCACCACCGCTGGTAAGGACACCAATGGTTTTTATCTTGTTTTCTGCCATCTTTTCTTCCTCCATCTTCTGAATCTATCTCATTTTTACTATACACATATTCGGGTATAGTTTAGCGCATTTCTATAAGTTTTTCAATCCTCTTTCTACAACTTAATATAACTTTTACCCTTTAAAAACATTGATTTTACGTGTGATTTTTATTGTTTTTCTATCCATTTTTAACATATTTTACTCATTGGCTTATTTTTTGCGTATCATTCGGGTATCACAGGACGATATAAAGCAAAATGGATGCAGGCATTCTTTGGGCTTCGTCCTTTTCTGATCTGCATTACTGGATCCAGTTCCCGACCTCCCTGATCTACTTCTGCGCTATTTAATGGACGTGAAGCAATATAACAACATCACGTCCGGCAGCAGACAATATGACTTTTCATGTATGAGGGGCAGTCTTTATTATATTATAATATTATTACATTATTTATATTTTGCCCACCATATACAAAAATCTTTTACTGTTGCCACTTTGCATTCTCCCACGCATTATCGTGTTACATAATTTCTATACCCAAACACTCTGTTTAGTGCAGTGGTATTTCGCCAGCTCATCATAAACCTTAGGGGGCAACCTTCCAGTAACTCCATCATTTTCCATCATTTGCAAATACCATATTCATAAAACTTCCGGAATGAATACTGGATATCCGGCAGGTAAGCATTTTCCATACACAACGTTGCGTATTTTTCATTGCAACGTTGCGATAGCTTCAGGTCCTTTCCGGATAACGAACGTTCGGATAAAAATAGCGAACGTTCGCTATTTTCAGAACCTTAAAAGCCAGAGACTTCGGCACCTGTAAAGCCTATTCGTTTCGTTTTTGTATCTATTCGTGTTGTTTCGGAACGCTTCCAGAATTATGAAAATAGCTCTATTCGTGTTTGTTTTGACAACCGCCCGACAGCAGCCTATTTCCTGGCGTACCAACTTTTCTATTGTTTTGGGAATTTTGTGAAAGAAATACGGCATATGTGGTCGTGGGATCTCTGATTAAAACTTTTTTCCATCCCCCCGGTTAAAAGCAAAAACCTGATCAGGGAATATTTTATGCATTTATGGGCATATGTGGTCGTGGAGCTTCTTTCTTTTTCGCTTCTGCAGATCAGGGGGATTCCTGCTGCTGCATTTCATGCTGGAATAAACCCTAAATTCCTAAACAGGGTACAACTTGTACCTCTGTTCAAATCATACTTCATTCAATGTTATCGGTTGACGCCAAGCTCTTATTACTGGTGATGCAGATATAAGAGCTATCTCGTAATTGCGCCGGCGCAATTTCTTTAAGCCATGTTCTTAGTGGCAATTCTTTTCTTGCTTCCCTGCTGTTTACCCTTTCGATACTTAACCAAATATAAACGTACTCCATTATCAATTGCTGTGAGTATTGCTTCCTTTCGTGACATTTCGGTAATACTGTAAAGATCATGACTCCATTCATCAAAAGAAAAGCAATAGTAATATCCATTTAATTCCTTTGCCTTCATGCTTTCTCACTCCTTTGCTTTAGTCCTGCTGCCGGGCTTCGCCCTTTATATACTCCGGTACCTGATACACCTTTCTTAAAATCTATGCCCAATCATATCCAGTGCTGTCCTTTCTGTAGAGCTAGTCCAGTTCCTGTTAAAAGTGCCAACACCACCGCCAACAACTCCCCGGCTGTATATTTCACCATCCCTACAGAACTCCCTTAACAGGTTCGATCTGGACGGCTTACGAAGCTCAGTTAATCCTTTTCGTAACCATTGTCTTGCTGCTTCTCTTGTAACTCCGACTGTTTCGCCTATCTTATCCAGTGTCAGCTCCTGCTGGTACCGCATCCGAACTACTTCCGGAGATTTTCCTGGCAGATCATCTACCAGAGTCCAGAGAACACTTTTAAGCTTTTCTCTTTCCAGATTATCCAGAACACTCTCGTATTCGTCTTCAGGATCCGCGATTGTGTCCCCAAAAGTCAAACCGTCTGTCCCCTCCATTTCTTTGTCCATACTTCCAGCTTTGCAAGCTTCGGCAGCAATCTTTAATCTTTCCAGAGTCTCCTGGCTGATTTCCAGATAGTAACAGGTCTGTTCATCAGTGGGACTCTTTCCGAAGTACACCCTATAATCATTCAAAAACCTCTGATACTTCAAAATTCTTTCCTGCAGATTAAACGGGATATGTATATGTCTGTTGTCCTGGCTGTATCTCCTCACGCCCTGTCTGATTCACAGAGAAGCATAAGAATGAAAAGGGACACCTGCAGATAAGTCGTAGTGATCTACTGCATTGCACATCCCCAGATAGCCCTCCTGCATCAGATCATCTATATCCGTCTCTGTCTTTGCATACTTTCTAACTATCAGGTAAATTAAATTCCTGTTCTGCTGCCATAGCCTTGTCATGTTCTCTGTTACATCTTCCCCGGCTTTAATCTTCTGTACCAGTTGCTCATTGGTTTCTCTCCCTGTTTCTATTGACACAAGACACCACCTGCCCTTACAATTATATTATCCCTGTAAGCCTGCTGCCTTGTATGTAGTGGGCTGTCTTTTTGAATATTAGGTATATACGAAAAGAACCGACGTAACTGCTGCCATCAAGGTTTATAGTTGCGCCGGCGCAATTTGTAATTTGCTTTTTCTCCCGGACTAAGCTATAATATTCTCAATCCGAAAACAGGTTGACGGATTACTTGCCTTTATCAGTGGTGGTGCACTGATAAGGGCTTTTTTCTTATTCTGCAACACTCTGTTGCTTCTCCTGATCTTCCAGAGCACATAAATAACCATACATAAATGCACATTCTGCACCATTCTGAAAATCTGCCAGTCTCTTTTCATCGTAGAGTCCATATCCAACATCGAAAACTGCCTGAATAATACCCTTTCTCTTTTTCATGCTCTGTCTTATATGTCTCTTTCTGACTCTTTTCAATACTTCATCGGCTTTTTCTTTAGCATTAGCTTTCATTCTTTCTTTTCTCCAGTCCTGCCAGATAGCACTTAA
>ENA-OQNN01001810-OQNN01001810.1-human-gut-metagenome-genome-assembly--contig:-NODE-1810-length-12653-cov-5.716589_pt1 | contig 12653 bp, 15 predicted proteins | sample MGYA00242624_ERZ504870 | MGnify/ENA primary metagenome ERZ504870 (study PRJEB26092, sample SAMD00036379) | human gut metagenome | host: Homo sapiens | study: EMG produced TPA metagenomics assembly of... | reverse complement strand
AGGTGGAGGCAGAAATTGAAAAGCTGCTGGATACGCTGACCGGAGCCAATGCGACCTTGCTTGCCTACGCTAACAAAAAAATTGAAGAACTGGACACCCGACGCCAGACCATTTCAAAGGCAATCGCTGAATTGAGCGTTGAAACCATATCTCCCCAGCAGATAAAGAAGTTATCCTATTATCTCGACAACTGGGACAGCATAGATTTTGACGACAAAAGAAAAGCCGCCGATGGTTTGATCTCTACGATCAAGGCCACCAGCGACCGTGTTCAGATAGAGTGGAAAATCTGACATTTCCGCTCTATCGCCCCTCATTTCTATTTTATCTTGTTTGTACCCCTTGTACACCGATGTTTCCCAATATTTTTCAATCAGCTCATTGCAAATGTCAAATTCCTTGCAAGGTTTGTAATACGCACCTGCCATATATTCATACCTCCATAAATCCCGATTTGTTTAGTAAATTCTTTTCCCAAACGCATACGCTTCCTGCAAACGCTCCGTCCTATCAAAGCGGCATCGGCGTCCGGGCGATCAGAATAACCGCCAGAATCGCGCCCACAAATGCCGCAGCCCCTATGACTGCCAACACCCTTATGCTGAGTTTCTTCTTCGCTGCCTTGCAGATCAGCGCGGCGCAAGCCACGCAGACAGCCGCAGCCACAAGTGCAATGCCCAGCGTTTCCCATAGCCAAGATAATTCATATAGGATTTTCATGCGATCATCTCCTGTTCGTTAAACTGGAATTTATGTCAATGCGAACGCAATCTCATCAAGTTTATTTGTTATTGCGTTCTTTCTCCCTGTCTCCTTAAAGCCTATTCGACGATAGAGTCTCTCAGCATTTATATTATTCTCAAGAATCCACAGCGTAGGGGTATCCGTACATTGGCCTACTGCGTATAGTAACAATTTCGTTCCATAACCCATGTTTTGCATATCTGGAAGAATATAAAGATCCTCTATTAAGCCCTTTGTTACAGAAACAACCCCTATTGGTTTTTCTTCTATAAGCATATAGAGCTTTGTTCCGTTGTTCATCTTGTTTCTCAAATACTCCCGTTGCCGATCTGGCGTGTGTGTTTCTATGAAATCAGGAGTACAAAATGCACGATGCGATTCCTTCCAGGATATTGAATGGATGGTTGCGGCTTGAAGAAGATTTGTTTCATCTACAGGTACTATCATACTTACCTCCTCAACTTCCGATTTGTCTATCTCTTTTTGATCGGGTGCCGGATGACGGTCTTCCACTTTTCAGGTGCGACCTTTCTGGCATCCGACAGGTAGATTTCGTGATGCAGCCTTGTTTCGCTCAGGTCATTCTCGTAGCCGTGTTCCGCCAGATAGGCGTCCATCAGCGCAACCGATGCAGGCTCCTGGTCAAAAGGCCCCAGGTGCATCATCTGCACGCAAAGTCCCTCCTCGATGGTCAGAAACTCCGCCGATGAGCAATCCAGCTTTTTCTTCTTCGTTGCCGTTTCCACAGCCCACACAAAGTCCTTCCGGGTCACAAAATCCGGCAGGCGGATCACGGAGATCCAGTGGAATGCAGATTTGTCGGCATAATCAATGCCGTCTTTCCCGTCCTGCCACCAGAAGCCCTCCAATGGCGGAACAACATATTCAAAAAAGCCCTCCATTTTGTAATCGGTCTTGCAGCTCATTTTCAGCGTGTACGCAACCGCATACAGCACGCCGATGGCCTGCTGGTAGGCGCCGCCCGCCTCGTTGGGGTCGCCGCTTCCTCTGACAGCGATATAGTTTGCCTTCGGTACGGTTACGATCTCCGGCCGGTTCTTCGGCATATAAAATTCCTTGTATTCTTTCTTGAAGTCAAAAGCCATGGTTTTCTCTCCGTATTATGTTTTTGAGGGATGCGCCGTGATGGCCGCCTTGATGACGCCGTCCAGACGGTTTTCAAAGATGCAGTAGGCCTCCTGAATCTCGCTCAGCGGGAAGGGGTGGGTAATAAGCGGCGTGGTGTCCAGCAGGGCGGCATTGACTGCAAGGAAAAATAAATGCTCACAGCCCTGCAAAATACATTTTACCACGCCTCCTGAAAAATCGCAACGGAGTAAAAAACACGGTGCCGCCCGGTAAAGGGTGACACCGAAATTTTTTTGGAAAAAGGTGATGACGCTGACGTAATGCAATTGATGCGCACCGCGCCCATCAAGGACTACGGCGAGTTCAGCTTCTTCCCGGTGTTCAGCGGAAAGTGAGAATGAGGAGCGCTGACGCATGGGATACACGAAATTAGGCAAGACCGATATGGAAATTTCCAAGGTTTGCGTGGGCTGCATGAGCTTTGGCAAGGCCCTAAAAAGAATGTCAGCCGGGGTAAGGTCGTGATCGCCTCCAAGGTTTATTTCAACCCCGGCAGACTTTCCCGGGAAGCCATTCACCGGGAGATCGGCGGCCATAATGAATAATAAATATTAAATCAAAAACAATTTTTTCCGTTGACAATTCTGCGTAAATATAGTACATAACTGTACAGAGAACCACAGCTGCAACAGACGGAAATTCGCTGGAAAGGTGAGGGAATCCATCATGAAAAGCATCATCTGGAAAATCGAACTGGCCGCCGCAGTGCTCCTGGCGGTCTCGGCCCTGGTGTGGGGCCTGCGCCCCGGCGTGTGGAACTACGGCGGCTTTTACCGCATGGCCGCCGGGGAACAGAGCAGGACCTATACCCGCCCGGGCTGCTCCACGGTGGAGGTGACGGAGGACAACCGCCTGCGCATTCACTCCCCCACAGGGCAGACGGCGGAGTTTACCCTGTCCCTGGCGGAAAACGGCTCCTATCGGGCGGCGGAAATGGCCATGGACGGCGTGGTCCGCAACATCACCTACAACACCGCCGCCGGAACGTTCATGACAGCGGGCGACAGCTGGTCCATCAGCACCCTGGTCCAGGAGAAGGCCGGGTTCAGCCCGGGCCTGACCGATAACGCGCTGTACAGCATGGCCCTGGGCAATCACCAGACCCGCATTGCCGGGCGGTCCGGGGAATTTCTCACGGCGGGGCTGTTCCTACTGCTGGGCCTGGTGCTCCCCCTGCTGCTGAAGCCCGCCATCGCCCTGGACAAATTCCTGCTGGGCTTTTTCTATGACAACACGGAAAAGCTCCAGGCCACGGACCTGGCCCGGGGCATCATGCTCCTGCTGGGGCTGGTCGTATCTGTCATCGGCGCCATCTGGTGGTGCATCCTTTTGTTCGGATAAAGATCGGGGCGGACGCCGGCGTCCGCCCTTTTTTTGCGGCCCGCCTGCCCCGGGGAAATCTTTTCCCCGGGGCGCAAATTTTTCCCCGGGGCGCAAATTTTTCCCCGGGGCGCAAATTACACTGGTAATTTCCCCCGGAGTGTGCTATAGTATAAATGTATCCGTATTTTTTGAACGAATACAGATCGGAATAATCCGACAGAAATAAACAAAATGTAATCTGAAAAGACAGGAGAATATGAAATATGAACGCTTTTTCTTCCTTCCTGCTGGGCCTGGTGCAGGGCGTGGCGGAGTTTTTGCCCATTTCCAGCTCCGGACATCTGGCCATCGCGCAGAACCTGCTGCACATTGACGCGGAGGTGCCGGAATTCTTTGACGTGCTGCTGCATCTGGGCACCCTGGGGGCGGTGTTCGTGGCCTATTGGCAGGACATCAAGGACATGATCGCCGAGTTCTTCCGGGGAATCGGGGACCTGGCCCACCGGTCCACCCCCAAGCCCCTGCCTCCGGCCCGGCGGCTGATCCTGCTGATCATCCTGGGCACCCTGCCGCTGTTTGCGGTGCTGCCCATCAAGGACAAGGTCCTGGGCCTGAGCAATAACATGCTGTTCATCGGCGGGGCCCTGATCGTCACGGGCTTCCTGTTATTCGCCAGCGACCGGGTGAAGAAGGGGAGGAAGAACGAGCGAACGGCATCGCTGCTGGATGCGGTGGCGGTGGGCGTGAGCCAGGCCGTCGCCACGGTGCCGGGCATCTCCCGGTCCGGCATGACCATCACCTCCGGGTGCTTTGTGGGCTTCGATCGGAAGTTCGCGGTGCGGTTTTCCTTCCTGCTGTCCATTCCGGCGGTGCTGGGGGCCAACATCCTGAGCCTGAAGGACGCCGTGGAGGCAGGAGTCGACTGGAGCCAGGTGCCGGTGTATCTGATCGGCGTGGCCACGGCGGCGGTGTCCGGGTATCTGTGCATTGGCCTGCTGCGGCGCATTGCCAACAAGGGAAAATTCGGCGCGTTTGCCTATTACTGCTGGGCCGTGGGTCTGCTGACCATCGTGGTGCAGCTCATTAAATAAGAGAAAGGAACCACTATGGCGTCCGGACAGAAGAAAAAAACCACAACCAAAAAGACGGCTCCGCAGAAATCCGCCCTCCCGCCGATCCGGCGGGAGGTAGGCGGCGGCGTGTGCCTGCTGCTGGCCTTGTGCGTGGTGGTCAGCTATTTCCAGGCGGACGCCATTGTGCTGAACCTGCTGGGGAACCTGCTGAAGGGCCTGGCGGGCTACGGCTATTGGCTGGCGGCCCCGGCCCTGGCCCTGGCGGGGGTGAACCTGCTGGCCCACCGGGGGCGTCCGGTGGTGCTGCGGACGGTCTGCGCCCTGGTGCTGCCGGTGCTGCTGGGGGCCATCCTGCACCTGTTTTTGTATAGGGGAGAGGCCGTCACCGGCCTGGCCCCGGCCATGAAGAGCCTGTGGGCCAGTGGCCTGCTGCTGCAAAGCGGCGGCGCACTGGCCGGTGGACTGGCCATGGGCATGAAGCGGCTGGTGGGCACGGTGGTGTCCGTGATCGTGCTGCTTCTGCTGCTGGCGGCGGCGGTATTCGCGGCGCTGCGGGTATCCCCCCGGGAGCTGGTGCAGCGGGCCCGTGACCGGGTCCCCTATGAGCCGGAGCCGGAGCGCCCGGCCCGGCCGGAAAAGCCCCGGCGGCAGCGTCCATCGGTGGATGTGCCCCTGGAGGATGAGCCGGTGCGGCCCAAGCCCGAACCCAAGCCGGAGCCCAAACCTGAGCCCCAGGAGATTCCCGATGAGCCTCTGCCCCGAAAGACGGGGAAGGGCTTCTTCTCCCGCAGGGGGGAGGACGTGATGACCCCGGACCAGGTGCTGCGGCCCCAGGAGCCGGAGCCTGCGCCGGAAGCGCAGCCTGCGGCCCAGCCGGAGCCTGCCCCCCAGCCGGAGAAAAAGTCCCGCCGGAGCCAGGAATCCGCCGCCCGGGAGGTGGAGCAGCACGCCCAGGAGGTGAGCCAGGCCATCGAGGAGGAGCTGGCGGAACCGGAGGAGGCGTATCAGTATCCCCCGGTGACCCTGCTGGACCAGAACAGCGACGACAACTATACCGAGGTGGGGGCGGAGCTGCGGAACAACTCCCGCCGCCTGGCCCAGACCATCACCAGCTTCGGTGTGGACGCCAAGCCCGGGGACGTGGTCCACGGGCCCAGCGTCACCCGATACGAGTTTACCCTGGACCAGGGGGTGAAGCTGTCCAAGCTCACCAACCTGGCCGACGACATCGCCCTGGCCCTGGGCAGCGGCGGCGTGCGCATTGCGCCCATCCCCAACAAAAGCTCCGTGGTAGGCATCGAGGTGCCCAACCGGGTGGTGACGGCGGTGCGTATCCGGGACGTCATCGACTCCCGGGCCTTTGCCGAGCATAAGTCCCGGGTGGCCTTTGCCGTGGGCAAGGACATCGGCGGCAACGCCATCGTGGGGGATATTGCCAAGCTGCCCCATGTGCTGATCGCCGGCACCACCGGCTCCGGTAAGTCCGTGTGCACCAACTCACTGATCGTGAGCCTGCTGTACAAGTCCACCCCGGAGGAGGTCCGGTTCATCATGGTGGACCCCAAAATGGTGGAGCTGGCCCCGTACAACGGCATCCCGCACCTGCTGATCCCGGTGGTGACGGACCCCAAGAAGGCTGCCGGGGCCCTGCAGTGGGCGGTGTATGAGATGATGAAGCGCTATAAGCTGTTTTCGGAGAACGGCGTGAAGGATCTGGCCGGGTTCAACGCCCTGGCCCAGCGCAATGAGGAGCTGAAGAAAATGCCCACCGTGGTGGTGGTCATCGACGAGCTGGCGGACCTGATGCTGGTGGCCGCCAAGGAGGTGGAGGAATCCATCTGCCGGGTGGCCCAGATGGGCCGCGCCGCAGGGATGCACCTGGTCATCGCCACCCAGCGGCCCTCCTCCGACGTGATCACCGGCCTGATGAAGGCCAATATCCCCAGCCGCATTGCCTTCGCCGTGGCCTCGTCTCTGGAGTCCCGGATCATTCTGGACACCACCGGCGCGGAGAAGCTGGTGGGCAAGGGCGACATGCTGTACGCCCCCCTGGGGGCCGGGAAGCCCACCCGGGTCCAGGGCTGCTTCATCACCCCGGAGGAGATCGAGCGGGTGGTGGACTATGTGAAGCAGAGCGGCGAGGCGGAGTATTCCCAGGACGTCATGGACAAGATCGAGCAGGCGGTGAAGGAGAAGGAAAAGAGCGGCAAGTCCGCCGGCGCGCCGGAGCCCGCCGGGGAGAGTCCCGACGACGAGCTGCTTACCGCCGCCGTGGACGTGGTGCTGGAGACGGGACAGGCCTCCGTGTCCATGCTGCAGCGGCGGCTGAAGCTGGGCTATGCCCGGGCGGCCCGGCTGGTGGACCAGATGGAGGAGCGGGGCTATGTGGGTCCCTTCGAGGGCTCCAAGCCCCGGCAGCTGCTGATCGACAAGGCCAAATGGCAGGAGCTGAAGATGGCCAAGGCCCCGGCCCCGGAGCCGGAGATCGACCGCAATGGCTCCATCCGGGACGCGTTCGAAAGCCGGGACGCCCTGGACTGAGAAATATAACAAAACGAGGAGAATACACACGGAATATCGCGCACTGCCCCACGGCGGGGAAAAGATCAGCGTCATTGGCATGGGTTCCTCCGTCATCGGCGGCGGAAACCGGCAGCAGCTGCGGCAGGTGCTGGGGTTTTTGGAGGCCCCGGCGGAGCAGCGGGACTATTCCGCCATCAACGATGCCCTGGCCCAGATGGACGCCGACGGCACCCTGTCCCGGCTGTCCGTGAAGTATTTCGGCATGGACATCTCCGAGGAGCAGTGACCTGCCCTCACAGAATCCAAAGAAGCCTCGCAGAGTTTGCCGCCCGCAGGCGGCAAAGCAAATGAAATCATTTTCGGCCGGGGCGTGTACCTGGCCGAAAATTCTGCTCAGGCTGCAAGTGTGGAATTGCTTCGCCATCGGCGAACCAATTATGCGCGCAGCAGACTGCAAGCCTTTTGTCCAAAAAGGGTTTCACCCTTTTTGGACAGTTTAAAATAGAGGCTCCCCCGGCTGGGGGAGCCTCTATTTTTGTGTATTTTTCAGAATTCGGCGTTGCCCACGGTGCGGGGATGAAGCTCCACATCCCGGATGTTGCTGACGCCCGTCAGGTACATGACCATGCGTTCAAAGCCCAGGCCGAAGCCCGCATGGCGGCAGCTGCCGTAGCGCCGCAGGTCGCAGTACCACCAGTAGTCCTCGGGCTTCATGCCCAGCTCCCGGATGCGGGCCTCCAGCACCTCCAGCCGCTCCTCGCGCTGGCTGCCGCCGATGATCTCGCCGATGCCGGGCACCAGGCAGTCCGCCGCGGCCACGGTTTTGCCGTCGTCGTTCAGGCGCATATAGAAGGCCTTGATCTCCTTGGGATAGTCGGTGACGAACACCGGCCGCTGATAGATCTGCTCGGTGAGATAGCGCTCGTGCTCGGTCTGCAGGTCCGTGCCCCAGTCCACCCGGTACTCGAACTTGTCGTTGTGCTTTTTCAGGATCTCCACCGCCTCGGTGTAGCTGACCCGGGCGAAGTCGGAGGTGGCCACGTGCTCCAGCCGGGCCTTGAGGCCCTTGTCCACGAAGCTGTTGAAGAAGCTGATCTCGTCGGGGCAGCGCTCCAGCACCCGGGTGATGATGTGCTTGATCATGGCCTCGGCAACGTCCATATCACCGGCCAGGTCGCAGAAGGCCATCTCCGGCTCGATCATCCAGAACTCGGCGGCGTGGCGCTGGGTGTTGGAGTTCTCGGCACGGAAGGTGGGGCCGAAGGTATACACATCGCCGAAGGCCATGGCGAAGTTCTCGGCGTTCAGCTGGCCGGACACGGTGAGGCTGGTTTTCTTGCCGAAGAAATCCTGGCTGTAATCCACCTGGCCCTCCGCAGTCTTGGGCACATTGTTCAGGTCCAGGGTGGTCACCTGGAACATCTCGCCTGCGCCCTCGCAGTCGGAGCCGGTGATGATGGGGGTGTGGACATACACAAAGCCCCGGCTCTGGAAGAACTCATGCACGGCATAGGCCGCCGCGCTGCGGACCCGGAAGGTGGCGGAAAACAGGTTGGTCCGGGGGCGCAGATGCTGGATGGTCCGCAGGAACTCCACGCTGTGGCGCTTTTTCTGCAGGGGATAGTCGGGGGTGGACCGGCCCTCCACGGCGATCTCGGCAGCCCGCAGCTCCAGGGGCTGCTTGGCCTCCGGCGTCAGCACCACGGTGCCCCGGACGATCAGGGCCGCGCCCACGTTCTGTCCCGCGATTTCCTTATAATTATGCAGTTCATCGGCGCTCATGACCACCTGCAAATTGCGGAAGCAGGAGCCGTCGTTGAGCTCGATGAAGCCGAAGGTCTTCATATCCCGGATGGTGCGGGCCCAGCCGCACACGGTGATCTCCTTGCCGCCCAGTTGCTCCTGGTCGGCAAAGATGGCTGCGATTTTCATGCGATCCATCTTGATCTCTCCTTGTAGTACAGATAATTTATTATTATATGCCGTTTCCCCGGGCTTTGCAAGGCTTTATTGCAGCTTTTGCTGCCGCATCCAGACGTCCATCACCAGGCTGTGGGGCAGCAGCTTCGTCAGCCCCGCCTGGAACCGGGCCACAAAGCCGTACTGGGACACATCCTTGCCCCGCTTGGCGTCCCGCCAGGCCCGCTGTACCAGCTGCTCCGGCTCATACATGGCCACATATTTTTTCACCACGGATTCGCCGCCGTCGCCGGTGGCCCGGTCAAAGAAGGCCGTCCGGGTCCAGAAGGGGCACAGGGCCATGACCCGGACGCCCCGGCTCCGCAGCTCCCGGTTCATAGCCCGGCTGAAGCTCAGCACAAAGGCCTTGGTGGCCCCGTACACGTTAATATAGGGGATGGGCTGGAACGCCGCCACCGAGGCAATATTGATGATCTGCCCGCCCCGGGGCATATAGGGGGCCGTCAGCTGGCACAGGGCCATCACCGCCTGACAGTTCAGGTCCACCATGTTCAGGTTGGTCTCCAGAGGCGTGTCCACCACGGCCCGGAACTTGCCGAAGCCGCTGGCGTTGACCAAAAGGCCCACCTCCACCGGTTCCTCCGCCAGGGCGTCGGCATAGGTCTGGAAGCTGCCCTGGTCCGTCAGGTCCAGGGCCAGGGGGCGGATGGGATAGGGAACCCGGTCCCGCAGCTCCTCCAGGGCCTTTTCATGGCGGGCGATGACCCATACCTCATCGAAGCGGTCGAAGCTGTCCACGGTTTCGGCGAACCGGCGGCCCATGCCGCTGGATGCGCCGGTGATGACGGCAATTTTCTTCATAAGGATGTCCTCCTGTGGATTTCTGGGGATGATTATACCAGAAAATGGTTTCCGTGACAAGGGAAAAGCCGGTGTTCTGCCGCCGGGAAGCCGGGCATATAGTGATGGTGCATAGTATGGCTTAGGAGTGGTGCGCTATCAAAGGGAACATGGAGGAGCGGGCCTGTCAGCTGGCCCTTTACCTGATAGAAAACCGGGCAACGGTGCGTGCGGCGGCGGGGAAATTCGGCGTCAGCAAGTCCACGGTGCATAAGGACCTGTCCGAGCGGCTGCCGGCCTATAACCGGGCGCTGTATCTGCAGGTGAAGGAGGTGCTGGACGAAAACAAGGCCCAGCGGCACATACGGGGCGGCCTGGCCACCCGGCGGAAGTATAAGGGGGAGTAAAATATAAGGTGCGGGACGTAAGTCCCGCACCTTATATGCGCTTATGCCGCCCCGGTGGGGCTTTGGGGCATGCCGGCAATGTAGGCATCCGCCACCGCCGGAACGTAATAGGGGCGATAGCACACGCCCTGCTCCCCGTCGTCACATTCCGCCCAGAACACATAGTAGGGCATGAAGTACCGGTCCGTCTGCCGGGCCAGGTATTGCAGGTCCACCCGCTTGACCCGGTCCTCCCCCGGGAAGGGCTCCCAGGCGGACAGGTGCTGCCCTGCCGCCAGCCGCTGCCGGGCCTGGTCCACAGTCACCAGCGGATAAGCTCCCACCGTGTTGGCGTCGGACAGCTCCGGCCGATACAGCCGGAGCTCACAGCTGCCGCCGGACAGCCGGACCCACGTTTTCAGGATGCTGCGCTGAAGGATGCCCTGGGTCAGGTCCTCCTCCGGCCGGTAGAAATACAGGGAATAGCCGCCGCTGTCCCGGGCGGCCATAAAGTACCGGGTCTGTTCCCCGAAAACGGCCCCATACTGCTCCAGCAGCCACGCCGCTGCAGCGTCAGGGGTCAGAGATGCCAGCTCCGGCCGGGAAAGCTTCACCCACAGCTCTCCGCTCTCCCCCACGGTCACGGTGACATCCTCCCACGTCAGCGCCAGCTCCGTGGGACCCCCTCTGACGGCAAAGGTCACGGCGCACTGCCAGGAGCCATCGGCCCAGGCGGCCTCCATGGCCTGCCGCACCGCCGCGTCCGGCACCCGGGCCTCCACGGCGGCCTGGGCCACGTCCGCCCCCGCCGCTGCCGCCAGCCGCTCCATGGTCCGCCGCAGCTGTGCATAGTCTCCGCCGCCGGTGCGGAAGCCGTTGGCCACGTCCATGCGAGTGGTGTTGCGGAACACCGGCAGGGCGGCAAGCTCCATGCCCTCCTGCCACGGCCCGCCGTCATAGGCGGCAAATTCCTCCGCCGACAGCGGGTAATCTCCCATGCCGCCGTAGTCCCTGTCGATGGTCAGCACCGGCAGGTCCGGGTCCGGGGTGGGTTCCGCCGGGCGGCCTGCCAGCGCCCAGGCTCCCGCCGCCAGCAGCAGACACGCCGCCGCAGCGGCCAGCGGCTTCCACCGCAGCCTCCGCCGGGACCGGGCGGCCTGGGTCTCCTCCAGCAGGTCGTCGGGCAGATGGTTCAGCGACTGGCTGAGTTGATAGCGGTTCATACGTCAAAGCCCTCCTTTTCCAGATACGTCTGCAGCCCCTGACGGGTGCGGTACAGCTGACTCTTGACCGCCGGTACGCTGATGCCGCAGACCCGGGCCGTCTCCGCCAGGGAGTCGGCATAGTAATAGCGGCAGAGAAACGCCCGGCGGGCGGGAAGCGGCAGCGTCCGGAGATAGTCCCCTATGGCCCGGCCCAGCTCCGCCAGGTCCAGGGCCTCCTCCGGGGTGGCAGCGCCGGACACGCAGTCCCCCAGCTCCTCCAGGGACAGGGCGTATTGGGACCCGCCCCGCTTGGCCCGGCCCCGGGTCCGCCACCGGTCGATGGACAGCTGCCGGGTGATGCGGCCCAGATAGGTGGCCAGCACCTGGGGCCGGTGGGGGGGCATGGAGTCCCATGCCCGCAGATAGGTGTCGTTGACGGTCTCCCGGCTGTCCTCCCGGTCCGCCAGGATGCCGAAGGCGATGGACGACAGATACCGGCCATACTGCCGGTCCGTCTGACGGATGGCCTCCTGATCCCGCTGCCAGTACAGGGTCACGATGTCGCGGTCCTCCATGGTGGCATTCTCCTTTCGTGTTGCTTCTGCCTGTCATCCCGTCAAAAAATCCCGGTGGTTTCGCGGAAAAGGGGAAAATTTTTGTATACTGCCTCTATTATGCCGCCGGGGCCGGGGCCCGTCAAGACAAATGCGCCGAAAAAGGCTTGCCCAAACGCCCCCCCGGCTGTATAATGGAGAAAACAGTCACAGGAGGGCATTTTTATGGGTATTGTGGTGCTGGGCGCCGTTTTCGTGGACATCAAGGGATATCCCACGTCCACCTATATCCCCGGCGGGCGCAATGTGGGCCGGGTGGAGCAGGTCCCCGGCGGCGTCAGCCGCAACGTGGTGGAGGACATCGCCAACGTGGAGCTGCGGCCCACCTTTGTGAGCCTGGTGGACGACACCGGCCTGGGGGCCGACGTGGTGCGCCAGCTGAAAAATCACAAGGTCAACACCGATTATGTCCTGCCCACCCCTGATGGCATGGGCACCTGGCTGGCGGTGTTCGACAACCAGGGGGACGTGTGCGCCGCCATCAGCAAGCGCCCGGACCTGCGGCCTCTGATCGCCCTGCTGGACGAAAAGGGGGACGAGATCTTCCGGGACGCCGACAGCATCGCCCTGGAAATCGACATGGACAAGGAGATCGTCAAGCGGGTGTTTCAGTACGCCAAAAAATACGGCAAGGACGTGTATGCGGTGGTGTCCAACATGAGCATCGCCGTGGAGCGCCGGGACTTTTTGCAGCAGACCAGCTGCTTTGTCTGCAACCAGCAGGAGATGGGCATCCTGTTCTCCGACGACTACTCGGAAAAGACTCCCGAGGAGCTGAAGGAGATCCTGGCCCTGAAAATCCGCAGCGCCCGGATCCCCCGGATGCTCGTCCCCCTGGGAAGCCAGGGAGCGGTGTACGCCGACTGAACCGGGGAG
>ENA-OQNN01001809-OQNN01001809.1-human-gut-metagenome-genome-assembly--contig:-NODE-1809-length-12664-cov-10.538327_pt1 | contig 12664 bp, 10 predicted proteins | sample MGYA00242624_ERZ504870 | MGnify/ENA primary metagenome ERZ504870 (study PRJEB26092, sample SAMD00036379) | human gut metagenome | host: Homo sapiens | study: EMG produced TPA metagenomics assembly of... | reverse complement strand
TGCTCCGCACCACCTCCAATGGCAAGTTGTCCGAAGACGAGTTGCAAGCCCTGGAAGCGAAACTCTCTTTTTGGGCAGAGCAGTATCTAGCCAAGGAGAAAGAAGCGGGTTTTCCTACCCGGTTCAAGAATCCGATAAAAGGCACCAAGGTATCAACCCTTGAAGATGCCATCCATGCTGCCGACCTTCTTCGTGAAAAGTGGCATTGCGGTGATGGACCCATTGCCAGTATCCTGAGACTCCTGGAAAGAAAAGGTATCATGATACTTGCTGCTACTCTCCCGGATTATGTTTTCGGAATGAGCACCTGGGCTGATAAGAAGCATCCGCTGATGATTCTCGATTTCAATCCGGAAAAGAGTAGCGTAGAGAAACTTCGTTTCACGGCAGTTCATGAACTGGCTCATCTGCTTCTCCTCTTCCCGGAAGATAGTCCGCTGAGGTTGGAGAAGCGTTGTGATCTCTTTGCCAGTTTCTTTCTTCTTCCTAAATTGGCGCTTATCGAAGAGTTGGGTTCCAAGAAACGTGAGAAGATAACGCTGGAGGAGATGATCGACATCAAGGAACTGTATGGCGCATCTCTCGCCGCTTCCATCATCGCCGCCAGAGATTACGACATCATCACCACCGAGTATAAACGTGCATGGTATGCCGAGCATATAGAGCCTAATCCTCGTGAAATCGGTAATGGCCACTATGTATTTCCCGAGACATTGGGAAGGGAGAAGAGAGTCAACTCAATCATCAAAAGTATGGAGGAATAGAATATGCAGAATGAAAGTCAAAATATAGAATATAAGGAATCATGGCGTGATGAATATCTGAAATGGATATGTGGTTTCGCCAATGCCCAAGGTGGGCGTATTTATATCGGTGTAAACGACCAGAAAGAAGTAATCGGTTTATCTGATGCCAAACGGTTGTTGGAAGATATTCCTAACAAGATAGTTAATTATCTGGGCATCGTAGAAGATGTAAACCTTCTTATGGAAGGTGATAAAGAGTATATAGAGATTGTGGTCTCACCAAGTAATATGCCGATAGCCTATAAAGGTACGTATCATTATCGTAGTGGTTCTACCAAGCAAGAACTCAAAGGGCTTGCTTTGCAGCAATTCATTATGGAAAAGATGGGTCATTCATGGGATGATATTCCTGTTTATGGTGCAACTCTTGATGATATTGACCGCAATGCGATTGACTATTTCTTGCAATGTAGTATCAAGGCAGGTCGTATGGATGAATCAGAGGCCAATTCGTCGACCGAAGATGTATTGCGTAATCTTGGCTTGTTCACCAAGGAAGGTGAATTGAAAAATGCTGCCATCTTGCTTTTCGGAAAGCATGTTGGTCAGTTCTTCCCATCTGCGGTATTCAAGATAGGACGTTTTCATACAGATGAGAGCGATTTGATTATTCAGGATGTGATAGAAGGCAACCTGATTCAAATGGCAAGTCGAGTGATGGAAGTACTCCGAACCAAGTATCTGCTTTCGCCTATTCACTATGAGGGATTGCAGCGCATAGAGCAGCTGGAGATTCCTGATAAGGCATTACGAGAGTTGATATACAATGCCATTTCGCATAAGGCTTATACCGGTCCTGCCATCCAGATGCGTATCTACGACCGCAGTATAGAATTGTGGAATTATGGATTGTTGCCAAAAGAGTTGACTCCTGCAGCTTTGTTGCAGAAGCATTCTTCTTATCCTCGTAACCATAATATTGCTAATGTTTTTTACAAAGCAGGCTTTGTGGAGTCATGGGGACGCGGATTCAAGAAGATTGCCGAGGAGTTTGAACGTGCCAGCTTGCCATTGCCAACGATAGAAGAAAATGGAGGTGGCGTGATGGCGATTGTTCTGCGCAAGACGATAGACGAAGTTATCGCAGAGCGTGGCGGGGATGTCGGTGTAAATGTCGGAGACATGTCGGAGATAAATGTCGGAGACGTGTCGGAGATTAAACTGTCTGATAGACAGCAAATTATTGTTTCAATAATAAGGTCTAATCCAACAGTTTCTGCGAAACAAATGTCGGAGACTTTGTCGGTGACTTCTAGAACGATAGAAAGAGATTTGGCGGTAATGCAAAAAGCGGGTTTCATAAGGCACGAAGGTAAAGATAATGCCGGTGTTTGGGTGATACTTGAACATGGAAATACTAATTCTTAATAGTGTTAGATATGAAGCAGAATAATAATGAACAAATCGTCTTCGATATGTTCGAAGAGGTTGCAACCGAAAGCATCGCTGAGGCTCGGAATGCATACACCTATGAAGAAATTGATGGGTGCTATTTGGAGGCGAAAGAGATTGCCAAGGCTACAAAAGAAGTTTTAAAGACTTTTATTGGTTGATTTTTTTTATATTAATAGTAGTAATGAAGACAAATGCTGATATGGAAAATGTTGATTGTAAATCTACGCTAAAACAAGATACGGAGGGGGCTTTATACATAGCCCATTCCGAAAACTGTTATGGCGAACTGCAAACGATGAAACAGCATAGCGAAGGTGTTGCTCGAATGATGAAGTCGTTCGCTTTATCTGGTGAATATGTTGACGTGTATACATATTGTGGTTTGTTACATGATGTCGGAAAATATAGTAAAGGATTTCAGAAATATATTAGAGCAGAAGGAGAAAAAGAACCTCATGCAAAATGGGGAGCTTATATGGCAAGAATGGACAAGTTAGTCAATGTTGCTTTTCCTGTCTTTGGGCATCATGCAGGATTGCCCAATAGAGATGCTATGTTCGAAACTTTGAACCAATGTGGAAAAGAAGAGAGTAAATGGCTTGATGTGCTGTGTGCGTTAAAAAAAGATGGTCTATGTATTCCTCCTTGTGATAATTCTTCTTTTAATAGAATAAAGGAAAATACAACTAAAGAACTGTTTGTACGAATGCTATATAGTTCTCTTGTTGATGCAGATAGTCTTGATACTGAGCGACATTTTGAAAAAGAACAATATGATGCACGCCCGCAGTTATCCCTTGACGTAGATGTGCTTTTAGATGCATTAAATCATAAGTTGGGTTCTTTTTCTCTTGAATCTTCACTAAACAAGCTCAGAACAGAGGTGAGATTGTATGCACAGAGTCTTGCAGCGCAACCTCAAGGATGCTTCTCTATGACGTTGCCTACTGGTATGGGAAAGACATTGTGCAGTTTGAATTGGGCTCTACATCATGCAAAAGTTCATTCAAATATTAAGCGCATTGTCATAGTCCTGCCTTTTCTTAGCATCATTGATCAAACTGTAAAGGAATTGAAATCAATTTTCAAGGACCATGATGTTATATTAGAGCATCACTCAAATGTTATCTATGAAGGAAAAGAAAGTGAAGAAGAAGAGTTTTATTGCAAAGCCCCAAAACAATTAGCGGCAGAAAACTGGGATTATCCTATTGTCGTTACAACGACAGTGCAGTTTTTTGAGTCTCTCTTTTCGAACCAGCGATCGAAATGTAGGAAATTGCATAATCTGCAGGATTCAATTGTCATTTTTGACGAGATACAAACATTACCAGTTCATCTGGCAGAATGTACAATGAAGATACTGAACGATATGTTGCATCTGTGCCGTTGTAGTATTTTGTTTTGTACTGCTACGCAACCGAACTTTCAAACCCGTGCTGACTTTAAAGGTATTGACCGTATAGTGCCATTGGTTGAGAATCCTACGGCCATATTTGCTGCCACGAAAAGAGTTGAATATTATCCGATTGCTGACTACGAAGTCCAATCAATGGATAGTATAGCACAAAAAGTTTGTGAAGAAAAAGAGCCTGTTCTCATTGTATGCAATACCAAGAAGAAAGCTAAGGCTCTGTTTGATAGTATAAAAGAAAAAGGCAATATGCAGGTCCTTCACCTATCAACAAACATGTGCCAGAAGCATAGAATGGCTGTTATTGATAAGGTCAAAAGTAAACTTAAAAATGGTGAGAAATTGATACTGTGTTCTACCCAACTAATAGAGGCAGGCGTAGATATGGATTTCCCTATAGTATTTCGTGAACTTGCACCATTGGAATCTATTATCCAATCAGCAGGAAGGTGCAATAGAGAGGGTAAGCTAGAAAAGGGCAAAGTGTTTTTGTTTCAGTTAGAGGAAAAAGGACAACCTTCTGCTGAGTATAAAACTTTCACTCAATTTGCTCAGTTATGTTATCACAATAATGAAAATCGACTAACTGATGCAGATTTCTATGCAGAATACTATACGGATATAGTTAAGCTATATGCACCTGAGGACACCATAACTCCTAAACGTGAAAAATTGATGTTTCAGGATGTAGCAGATAAATATCAAATTATTGATAGTAGTGCGACCTTATTGTTCGTGTATAGATATAACGAGGAAAGCTTGCAACTGTATAAAGAGATTACTAATAAAGAATATCTTTCTCGAAAAGATTATCAGCAAATAGCACAATACTGTGTGCAAGTGTATAGCAAGTTTAAACGTGACAATTCCGATAAGATAGCAGAAACTACAAATGGAGTAAAAGTTTGGAGTGGTGCTTATTCGGAAGAATTTGGATTAAATAACGAAGAAGAAATATTATACATATGATAGATAGTAATATTGTAAAAGTAAGGGTAAAAGGAGATTATGCCTGTTTTACTCAACCTGCGCTTAAAGTGGAGCGCATGACATATCCGTGTATGACTCCGTCTGCAGCAAGAGGCATATTGGAATGCATCCTTTGGAAACCAGAGTTTCAATGGGTTGTTAAAAGTATCAAGATATTGAAGCCGATATCATTCTCTTCAATTAAGAGAAATGAAATCAGTTCCATACAAAGTGGTACGCCTATTGACATACTTGATATGAACAAACGTTGCCAGAGAAATAGCATCGTTTTGCGAGATGTTGAGTACATTATAGAGGCTGTTATTTATATGTCAGAAGATAATATTCAAAAGGTCAAAAACAGAGATAAAAAAGAAGGAAGAACAGCTTGTGAACCAATAGTAAAATATCGTGAGATGTTTAACCGACGTTTGAAAAAGGGTCAATGTTGGCATCAGCCTTATTTGGGTACTCGTGAGTTTTCTTGTGATTTCTTCCCTGTTACACAAGAGGATGAGGATAAAGCGATAGAGCTTAACCTGACATATCCTATAGGTAGTCTTTTGTTTGATATTTGGTACGATAAGGATCATAATGCGACTCCAATCTATATGACAAATGCTGTTATAAAGAATAGCACGCTTGTGTGTCCTGATGAACTGAATGAAAAGATGCTTTCGACATCTCATGTACGTGCAAAGCAAGAAGACTCAGTTAATCGCATATTGTTCGACTTTAATAGAAAGGAGGAATTATGTTCGCAGAATTAGTAGAATTAGGCAAAAGAGTTTACAATGGTCACGATGCTTTAGGTACAGAAAAATGTAGTTGGGATATTGTCATTGATAGTGATGGCAATTTCAAACAGTTGATTTCTTGTGATATAATGATTGAGGCAGAAAAACTATCAGCTAAAAAGGGGAAAGCTAGGTTGTTGCTTGATAAGCCTGAAGAAACTTTGTTGGGATACCATACACCTATAAGTGGTTCTACTACTTTAACAGAAGTAGAGAAGAAATTTGAGCGATATTTCAACAAGCTTGAGGAATATAAATCTATTCAAGAGTTAGCTCCTGTTTTTTTATTTTATAGTAAACCACAGGAGGTAAGGAAAGCTATTGATGCATTCAAAGATAAAAAAAGCGGAAATATGACCTTTATGCTTGAAGAAACCCATATCCGCTTTGTTTCTTTACAATGCGTTTATGATGCTATAAAAAAGAAATATGAGAAGGGGTTGAGTGAAAGAAACAATGGCAATCGTTTATGTGCAATTTGTGGTTCTAACAAATATCCAATATTAGATGAGTCGCATGGTTCTGTAAAATTACCAAAAGGTCAGAAGGCAGGAAGTATGTTGGTTTCATATAATACCAATGCTTTTGAATCTTACAGCTTGAAAGGTAATCTCAATTCTGGCATTTGTACAAACTGTGCAAGAAACTATATCGAAGCTCTTAAGTTCCTTACTACAAATGGAATCGAAACACTCAATTCTAAGGAGGAAAAAGAGTTCAAATATACTAATCGGCAAAAGATTAGTGACGATACTATTGCCTTGTTTTGGACAAAGGTGCCTGATGATAATATCGACCCATGGTCTGATATTTGCCAACCTACAGTTGAAAGAATAAAAAAAATGTTTTCTTCTGTAGCTACTGGTGATTCTCTTCGAGCAGGAATGGAAATTGACAACTATTTCTACTGTTGTACCTTGTCCTCTGCTGCAGCTCGAATAGCTGTAAGGGATTGGCTGGCTATTAGTGTTTCTCAATATCAGAATAACTTAAAGCAATGGTTTGAAGATATTGCAACTATAAAAAATGGTGAAGTGTACTATCCTGGCATAAACTCCATTCTTTATAATTGCATAAAGAAGAAAGCTAAGCCTACACAGAGTGATTTCAAGGCTAAAGCTCGTATTGGAACCATATTATGGTATGCAGCTCTAACAAATACACCGTTGCCGTTGATGATACTTCAAAGTGTATTAAGTCAAATAGAGCATGACAAGGCTAAATATGGTTGCTTTAGTGAGGAGAAATCAACTGTTATTCGATTAGTTTTAAATAGAAATAATAAAAACAAATATAATATGAAGAATGAATTAGATGAACAAAATGCCAGTAAGGCATATCTGTGTGGACGTTTGTTCGCCTTAATCTGCAAATTGCAGTTTAAGGCGCAAGGTGAAGTAAATAGTTCTATTAAGGATAGATTTTTTGCATCTGCATCAAATACACCTGCGCGAATTATGGGCATTCTCTTGACAAAATATGTACCAGTTTATGAGAAGAAAACCAAAGGAGCATACAGTAAATCCATTACTGAGATTGCTGCTCGAATTGGTCACTTCCCAAATAAGTTTTCTATAGTGGAACGTGGAGAGTTTGCTTTGGGATATTATTACCAATATAACACAAATTCAAACAAAATGAACAATGATAGTAATAATTTTAACAATTAATTAATATGGAAGCAATAAAGAATCGTTATGAGTTCGTTTTCCTCTTTGACGTTAAAGATGGAAATCCAAATGGTGACCCAGATTTCGACAACATGCCTCGTACTGACGAAGAGACTGATCAGGGGTTGGTGTCAGATGTGTGTATCAAGCGCAAAGTACGTAATTATATTCACTTGCTCAAGGGGCTTAAGACTCCGTATGATATTTTTATCAGAGAGGGCAATATTTTGAATCCTCTGATTCAAGAGAAGAGAGATGAGGCAGACAAGACTAATGATGAAGAAAAGAAGGCTGTCAAATCTGGTAGACAGGCAATGTGTGCACAATACTTTGATATTCGTACTTTTGGTGCAGTTATGAGTACTGGTGAAGAGAAAGCCGAAGAGGAAGATACTGAAGAGAAGGGAAAAAAGAAAAAAGCAAATAGTAAGAAGAAGATAAAGGGACTTGGTGTTGTGCGCGGTCCTGTTCAGTTTACTTTTGCGCGTTCTATTAATCCTATTTTCTCAAAATCAAATTCACTTACTCGTTGTTGTATTACAAAGGAGAGTGATGAGAGTAAGAATAATACTTTTGGTAATAAATATACTGTAAGTTATGGACTTTATCGTATGCATGGTTTTATCTCTGCTACAGATGCAGCAAAGACAGGCTTCTCTGAAGAAGATAAAGAACTTTTGTTCCAGGCTCTTATCAATGCATTTGAGAATGATCATTCTGCAGCAAGAGGAGAGATGAATCCAAGAGCTTTGATTGTTTTCAAACACGATTCTCCTTTAGGTAACGCTAGAGCTGGTCAATTATTTGATCTTGTTCAAGTAAAACTTATCGGGGGAGTAGATTTCCCACGTTCATTTGGCGATTATGAAGTTACGGTACCTTCCCAAGAGGAGTTGGATAAGAAATATCCTGGTGTAACAGTTGAAGAATTGATTTAGTATCATCATGTATACTGAAGACGAAATGCTCATGTTGTCGGGGATACAGCACTTTATGTTCTGCCCTCGACAATGGGCTTTGATTCATATCGAGCAACAATGGGCAGAAAATAAACTGACGACAGAAGGACTGATTCTACACAAGAACGTAGATAATCCCTTCTATCGTCAGAAAAATGGTGATGTTATCACACTTCGCTCCCTCCATATTGCCTCTAAAGAATTAGGATTGTATGGTATAACTGATGCAGTAGAACTTGTTCCAACTGATTCTTCAGAAGATGCTATAACTCATAATCGCTACAAAGGATATTGGAAACCATACCCTGTGGAGTATAAAAGAGGTCATCATAAGCCTGATGAAAGAGATGAAGTACAATTGGCTGCCCAGGCAATGTGTCTCGAAGAAATGTATGGTATCCATATTCCATACGGTGCATTGTATTATGATGAAGTAAAACATAGAGAAACAATTTCTATTTCTGAGTCATTAAGAAGTACGACTATTCAATGTGCCCGTCAGATGCATGAGGTATTTAAAAGCGGTATCTTGCCAAAAGCTAACAAACAGCACCATTGCAAGAATTGTTCTCTGGTAAATCTCTGTATGCCAGAAATGAGTGATTGTACTCTAGTATCAACCTATTTAAACAAGAATCTATATGAGGATATTACTTAATACATTATACGTGACCACACCTGAAGCCTATCTAAGTAAAGATGGGTTGAATGTTGTGATATCTGTGAAGCAAAACGAGATATTCCGTATTCCTATCCATAATATAGAGCAAATTATTACTTTTGGTTATATGGGGGCAAGTCCAGGATTGATGAAACTGTGTGCAGATAATAATGTTTCTCTAACCTTCCTTTCACCACAAGGAAGATATATCAGCCGTTCGCAAGGTCCGACTAGGGGAAACGTTTTACTGAGAAAAGCACAATATAAGAATTCTGATGAACCTAACTATGCTCTTCATCTCAGTAAACTTTTCATAGGAGGAAAAATCCAAAACTATCGTAATATCTTGCGTCGTTTTATTAGAGACAATGGAGATGATGAGGCTATAGAACGTGTTTGCGAGGAACTGCTTCGGTGCAAAAGAAGAGTTTTGAATGCTGAATCTATAGATAGTGTGAGGGGAATAGAAGGAGAAGCTGCCACTGCTTATTTTGGTGTATTCTCACGTCTTCTTCTAAACCAGAAAGAAGATTTTGTATTTGAAGGTCGCAATCGTCGTCCACCAAAAGATGCGATTAATGCGATGTTATCTTTCGTATATACTCTTATATGTAATGATATGACATCGGCTTTGGAGACTGTTGGCTTAGACCCATACGTAGGGTTTATGCATACTTTAAGACCAGGGCGTGCATCTTTATCTTTGGATATGATGGAGGAGTTGCGAGCATATTTGGGTGATAGATTGGTTCTATCTTTAATCAACAGAAAACAGATTACCATCAAAGATTTCATCAAGCAGGGTGACGAAGGTATCGTCATGACAGACTCGGGGCGTAAGATTATACTGTCTGCGTGGCAAAGCAGAAAGAAGGAACAGATTATTCATCCTTATTTAAATGAAAAGGTAAGTATTGGTCTTCTTCCTTATGTTCAAGTAATGTTGTTGGCGAGATTCATTCGTAAGGATATTGATGATTATCCAGTATTTTTAATCAAGTAGTGTATGTTTGTATTGATTACTTATGATGTAAACATTACCTCGGCTCATGGTGCGAAACGTTTACGCAATGTAGCAAGGGCGTGTTTGAATTACGGAAAGAGAGTTCAAAACTCTGTTTTTGAGTGTATTTTGACGGAATCTCAGTTTTTCGTATTGAGGGACCAGTTAAAAGGGATTATTGATACTGAACAAGATAGTATTAGGTTCTATATTCTTGGGAAAAATTGGAAACGTAAAGTTGAGACTTTGGGTAAGGATATGGGGCTTGACTTTACTGGTGAGCTTATCATTTAATGTATGAGGGTGCGAACCTATAGTATTGCAAAATAACCTATAGTTTCGCACCTTCTTAAAATCAGTGACTTACAAATATTATGCCTTTTATAATATTTTACGTGTAATTATTTTGCCATCTTTCGCAAAATAATTATCTTTGCATCATGATATTCAGCTATTTGCTGAATATGCAGTCACACCCTTCGTGGGTGTGTGGATTGAAACGTACTATGGTTTCCCAGATGCGTTTGAATTATGCGTCACACCCTTCGTGGGTGTGTGGATTGAAACAACGTCAGATTGAGAAAACCAATTTGGATTGGTTAGTCACACCCTTCGTGGGTGTGTGGATTGAAACACTTATATAATTTAGATATGAATAAAGAAGTATTAAGTCACACCCTTCGTGGGTGTGTGGATTGAAACTTCGATTCCGATGAGTTGGCACAAGATTTGGAAGTCACACCCTTCGTGGGTGTGTGGATTGAAACTCTGAGCGCAACATAATAGACGTTACACAATCCGGTCACACCCTTCGTGGGTGTGTGGATTGAAACAGAGTACATTATCGTCACTCTAGCAAAGGCTATGTCACACCCTTCGTGGGTGTGTGGATTGAAACAATAATGCCTGAATTACGTGGAGCAGTCCAAGCAGAGTCACACCCTTCGTGGGTGTGTGGATTGAAACTATAACGAACAGTAAACAATTTCGTCATACGAGCGTCACACCCTTCGTGGGTGTGTGGATTGAAACATTGATGCGCTGAATGGCAAATATCAGAACGAGAGTCACACCCTTCGTGGGTGTGTGGATTGAAACGACAAGGCAGACAAGTTTCGAGACGAATATCTGAGTCACACCCTTCGTGGGTGTGTGGATTGAAACTAAGGAAATCGAGCCTTTGAAGAAGGCTATCCAGTCACACCCTTCGTGGGTGTGTGGATTGAAACTTATATCTTATCAAATTGGCTAAGTCAAATTCACCGTCACACCCTTCGTGGGTGTGTGGATTGAAACTTGAGCGGGTTCGACCAATCGGCTGCGTCATTGCGTCACACCCTTCGTGGGTGTGTGGATTGAAACTTTTATGGAAATGTCTGATGGCGCTAATATTAAGTCACACCCTTCGTGGGTGTGTGGATTGAAACTATACTCACGGCGATGTGCTGATAGATAAATTCTGTCACACCCTTCGTGGGTGTGTGGATTGAAACATGGTATGCTGAACCTCAGCACAATCCTTATCCTGTCACACCCTTCGTGGGTGTGTGGATTGAAACCTTATACTTTTGTAAAGCAGTCGCAGAACGCAAAGTCACACCCTTCGTGGGTGTGTGGATTGAAACTTCTAAGGCTGCTAAATATCAGTTGCAGGCTGCTGTCACACCCTTCGTGGGTGTGTGGATTGAAACCGTCAAACTCCTTCTTCTGTGCTTCCTTGCGATGGTCACACCCTTCGTGGGTGTGTGGATTGAAACTGTTTTGGTTTGCAATCTTGGGTAACTGGTCTTAAGTCACACCCTTCGTGGGTGTGTGGATTGAAACTTAATCAGGAAACTTTAGTTACCGATGATGATAAGTCACACCCTTCGTGGGTGTGTGGATTGAAACACGATGCTGCTTCGCTCAAAGAAGTTGAGCCTAAGTCACACCCTTCGTGGGTGTGTGGATTGAAACTACCAGGCAGTTATCAAAGAGCTGGAGCGTAACGGGTCACACCCTTCGTGGGTGTGTGGATTGAAACTTTGGCTTATTTACATTTAGCGTAATAAAATCTAGTCACACCCTTCGTGGGTGTGTGGATTGAAACCAGTCATCATGCACACCACCAAAACCAAAACGATGTCACACCCTTCGTGGGTGTGTGGATTGAAACGTTAACTTTGAAAGAGCCCAAAGCTGGGTTTTTACGTCACACCCTTCGTGGGTGTGTGGAATGAAACAGAAAACAGATTTTATTTTCTGAGCCCACTTGAAAAAGTCATTTTTACGAAAACGTGCCATTGATTGTCAATAAGTTACAATGACAAAAAATATGATTCGGGACTTCTTTAAGTGGACTCAGTTTAGTATTATACAGCAATCTCTAGTTATAAGTGTTCAGAATGTGTCTCCTCCAGCCACAGCATTTGACTCCTTCGGTCACCGCATTCGACTCCTCCAGCCACCGCATTCGACTCCTTCAGCAATCGCATTCGTCTCCTTCGGTCACTGCATTCGACTCCTTCAGCCATCGCATTCGTCTCCTTCAGCCACAGCATTCGACTCCTTCAGCCACCGCAGCCGTATGTGTCAACTCAATGAAGTAGATGAAGTCGTGAAATGAAGTGGATGAGTTCGCATAATGAAGTTCATGATTTCGGCACAATTGTCAATACATGCAAATGGTAAAGCAAAAAGTGGTTTACTCCTACCTTTATGATTCTTATACGAAAATGTTTTTCTGTTTTTATTGCTACATCTATCACCAATGCATTTAACTCTCTGATTATAAGTGAATAATGCGTGGGAGTAAGCGGTATTTCTGTTGCCACCTAATGCCACGCATTGCCACACTCTTTTTATGAGAAAATGAGATAAAAAGTGAGTAGGTTATTTCCTAACTACCAGATACTCAGTACCAAATCTTGTTCTTCGGTTCTTCAAACCTTCAATATTCTGAAGCTCCCTGCCCAATTTCTGTATACTCGAAACCTGGAGAGAAGAGCCGA
>ENA-OQNN01001793-OQNN01001793.1-human-gut-metagenome-genome-assembly--contig:-NODE-1793-length-12728-cov-3.440441_pt1 | contig 12728 bp, 9 predicted proteins | sample MGYA00242624_ERZ504870 | MGnify/ENA primary metagenome ERZ504870 (study PRJEB26092, sample SAMD00036379) | human gut metagenome | host: Homo sapiens | study: EMG produced TPA metagenomics assembly of... | reverse complement strand
TTATCGGCGGAAGGAGGCTGCGGTACTCATGCTTACTGTGGCTCCTGCCCCATACGTTGTGCCATCCGCCAGGCTTTCGAACAAAGAAGAGGCTTCACTGATCTGGAAGCTACTCTGAACGTGCTTACTTCCGAAAAGAAATCCGTAGAATGTGACGCCGTGATATCCGGTTCCTATTTTCTCCTTAACGAAGAAGAGAATATGGTACTTACCGTGCACGATATCACCCAACTTAAAGAAACAGAAAAGCAACTGACACTTGCCAAAGAGAAAGCAGAAAATGCCGACCTTTCGAAGTCTGCCTTCCTTGCCAATATGAGTCACGAAATCCGCACGCCTCTCAACGCCATCACAGGATTTGCAGAAGTACTCGCCAGCGCCAATACAGAAGAAGAAAAGGCACAATATCAGGAGATCATAAAGATGAATGCCGATCTGCTGCTGCAACTAGTGAACGATATCCTGGATATGTCGAAAATAGAAGCCGGCACACTCGAATTTGTATATACAAAGGTAGATATCAACCTGTTACTATCCGACCTGCGACAGCTTTTCCAAATGAGAGTCAACGACGCAGGAAAAAACATCCGGATAATTGCAGAACCAAGCCTTCCCTCCTGTAGCATAGAGACCGACCGGAACCGTGTCGCGCAGGTGCTCTCCAATTTTACCACCAACGCCATTAAATTCACGCAGGAGGGAACGATCAGCATCGGTTATGAGGCAAGAGATACCGAACTTTATTTTTATGTCACCGACTCGGGAGCAGGAATCCCTGCCGACAAACTACCGGAAGTTTTCGGCCGCTTCGTAAAGCTGAACAAAGACAAGAAAGGAACGGGGCTGGGACTTTCCATCTCTAAAACCATCGTAAACAAATTGGAGGGGCAAATCGGCGCAGACTCCGTAGAAGGCAAGGGATCAACGTTCTGGTTTACGATTCCCTATCGTACTTGCGGACGTCCCGAATAAAGTAACTTCATAAAAAGTTTTAATTAAACATTTTATCACAATTTTATGTTGTATTTTTGCGGTCCTAATCAAACGCATGTATTTGCATGAGTACTACAAAAAAAGACGATTATTATCATGTAGGCCTTACGGATGACGAAGTCCTACAAAGCAGAGAAAAGAACGGTGTCAATCTGTTAACACCCCCCAAGCGTCCTTCCTTATGGAAGCTCTATCTCGAAAAGTTTGAGGATCCGGTTGTGCGGGTATTGTTGGTAGCCGCCGTATTTTCACTGATCATTTATACTGTGGTTGCGGTACTGGTTGGAATCATACTGGAGTTCTTTGTGTTTGGTGGAGACTATACAAGAACGGAACGTCTGGAATATGAAGATGACGATTACTATTATTATGTGAAGGCTGTTCCGAAGGCACTGGTTGCTACTTCTGAAAGAAGTATCAAAAAGATCAACGGAGAATCTGCAAGAGAAGAACGAAAATCGGCAGAGCGCGTGGTAAATTATTCCACCCCTCTTTTTCAGGGGGAAGAGCCACCGAAAAAGAAAAAAAGAGTTCAGGAAACAGAAGCGGCGTCTGTAGTACAGAAGGCTGATATAGATGATATTGATTTTGAGAAAAAGCTGGAGGAATCCCTGAAGGATCTGTGATCCGGCAAAAGTAACCTGACAACAGCAACAGAAGGAGAGGAGAGTTTATGCGGAATATTACAGACATACTGGCAAGATATTTATCAGATATCAATCTGCCGTCTGTCAGTATTATCGATATCATTGAAATAATCCTGATTACATTTTTTGTATATCAGTTCATGGTGTGGATCAAATTTACACGCGCATATACTCTGCTTAAGGGACTTCTGGTCATTGGCGCATTTCTTATTATTGCTTATATATTTAAGATGAATACGATCCTGTGGATCGTATCAAAACTGGCCAGTGCACTGATCACGGCGATCGTTGTAATATTTCAACCTGAATTGCGAAAGGTCGTGGAACAGCTGGGACAGAAAAAAATCATGGCATCCATTTTTCCTTTTGATTCCGGCAAAGAAGTAAAAGAAAGATTTACAGATAAGACGGTCAATGAACTGATCAAAGCATGTTTTGATATGGCTGAGGTTAAGACAGGCGCACTGATCGTGATCGAACAGGAGATCAGACTTGATGAATATGTCAGAACGGGAATCAATGTGGATGCTCTTTTGACCAGTCAGCTGCTGATCAATATTTTTGAACACAATACACCACTCCATGACGGTGCAGTGATCGTAAGAGGAAATCGTATTGTTGCTGCAACCTGTTATCTTCCACTGTCTGACAATATGGAACTGAGTAAACAGCTTGGAACCAGACATCGTGCAGGTGTTGGAATCAGTGAAGTGACAGATTCTGTTACGATCATTGTTTCAGAGGAAACAGGACAGGTTTCTGTGGCACAGAACGGTCGGCTGTTGAGAAATATCAGCAGCAGTCAGCTTCGTGAAGTGCTGGAAAAAGCACAGAATAAGAAAATTGTGGATAACAACAAACTGAGACAGTTGTTGAAGGGAAGAGTGAAACATGAAGAAAAAAATAGGAAATAATCTTTCTTTGAAAATTCTGTCTCTTGCAATTGCTATTCTGGTATGGCTTCTGGTTGTCAATATAAACAATCCGATCAGTACAAAGTCATTCATTGTGTCAGATGTGGAATTGCTGAATGAGGCATATATCGATGCAGACGGAAAAATGTGTATGCAGGATGAAGAACAGGTTCCCATCCGTGTGACGATCAAAGCTCAGAGAAAGATCCTGGACAGGATCTCACTCAATGATATTCGTGCGGTTGCGGATCTTCAGCAGGCGGTGAGCCTGAAAACAGATCCGGTCATGGTTCCGATCACTGTATCCTGTGGGCGGATTTCAGCAGACAATATTGAAGTGAGTCCGCAGAATATGAGCCTTCATCTGGAGGATAAAGATACACAGGAGTTTGTAGTAAATGTGAATACAAACAACACAAAACCTGACAGGGGCTATGAAATTGGAGCGCTGACTTCCAATCCGGAGAAAATCAAAATTACAGGTCCGGTGTCTCTGATCAATAAAATAGATAAGGTAAATGCTTCCATCGATGTAGATGGAGCAATGGAAGATGTGACTCAGGAGACCGATGTCAAGATCATTGATAAGAACGGTGAGGAATTTACCGATACAGACATGGGTTATCTGAATGTTTCGAAAGTATATGTAACTGCAAAATTATGGAAAGTTCAGTCGAATGTCAGAATCAGTGCAGAGTATTCCGGTACTCCGGCAGCAGGATATCAGGTGGAGAGTATTATGACAACACCGAATGTGATCAGTATTGCCGGAAGTGAAGATGCACTGGCATCACTGAAAGAGCAGAATAATACGATCTGGCTGCCGGGTTCTGTGGCGGATATTTCGGATCGAAACAGTGATTTTGAAGAGAAAATCAATATTTCAGATTATCTTCCGGATGGCCTGAAGCTTACCAGCGATTCCAGTGAAGATGTATTTGTCAGAGTAAATATTCTTCCGGAGGGAAGCAATGTATGTGAGGTTCCGACAAAGAATATAATTGTGAATGATTCACCTGAGGGAATGCAGGTTTCATTTGATACTGCAAAGATAGAAATTCGTGTTAAGAAAACTTCCGATGATCTTGCAGATCTCACAGAAGGCGATATTAAAGCGTCAATAGATCTTAAGGGAATGAGCGAAGGAAGTTATGAAGTGCCTGTCAGCATAGAAATACCGAAGGGATATGAGCTGGTAGACGAAGTAACGACAGGGGTGGAGATTTCCAAAATTTCTACAGCAGATGAAAGCAATTAACAGGAGATTTCAGAATGGTAAGTCAGAAGATAACAGTCAATAATCCATCGGGACTTCATTTGCGCCCGGCTGGTATATTGTGTAATGAAGCTATAAAATACAGTTCCGCGATCACATTCACTTTTGAAGGCGGTACAGCAAACGCGAAGAGTGTATTGAGTGTACTGGGAGCATGTGTAAAATGCGGAGATGAAATTGAACTGGTCTGCGAAGGGGCAGACGAACAGGAAGCATTGAAAGCTTTGACCGATGCGATCAGCAGTGGTCTTGGTGAATAGAAACATATGTAAAGAAGTTTAAGGAGGAGTAGTCGTGAAAAAACAAGTTGTGGCAGTAATGTTGAGCCTTGCAATGTGCGCATCTACCGGTGCAGAAGCAAGTATTGTCAGTGCAGCCGAATTTTCTTCTGAGGTGTCAGCAGCAGAGGAAACGGAATCTGATGAAGCGTCCGTTGCGGACGAGAACGATGGTTCTGCAGTAGTAGATGATTCCGCAGTAGTAGATGATTCTGCAGTCGATATCGATTCAGATGCGGCAGCAGATGATGCATATCAGGCAGAAGATAGCGTTCCGGCAGATACGGAAAATCAGGCAGATGTTGATTTCAGTTCCGGTGAGGAAGAGGTTGTGACTGAAGAGGCAGAGGATGAGGCTCCGGCAGTGACAGAAGAAACTGCAGAAGAAGCTGGTAAAGCAAATGAATCATCTGATGCTAATGGTAAAGTAGCTTCCCTTGAGTATACAAGATGGAAATTTGTAAATGGCAAATGGAAACTGGAAAAGTACTCACCTTCCAGAATACAGGAAACTGCAGCAGCTGTCGGAACAGAAGAAACTGCAGAAGCAGCAGGAACTGATGAGAATGCAGCTGTTGATACAGCAGCAGAAACTACAGAAGCTGTAGCAGATGAATCACAGGCGGCTGTTGATACAACTGCAGAAACTACAGAAGCTGTAGTAGATGAATCACAGGCAGCTGTTGAGACAGCAGTAGAAACACAGCAGACAGATGAGACACAGCCGGCTGCAGATGAACAGCAGGCGGAGGAAGCAGGTGCAAGTGCTTATTATACATCAGCAGATGGCCTGGTAAAGATTACAACATTGAATGTTAATAACAGTGTTCTGGCTTCAGGATATTATGCATTTGATAAAGATGGATATCTTCTGACAGGAAGAAATGCTGTTGGAAATGATTTCTATTATTTCCGTACAGAAGGCGATGTTCAGATTGTGAATGCACTTTCTGCAGATAAGAAGACACCTTATAATTCTCAGCTCGGTCAGGCAATTTCCGATACATGGATCTGGGATGCAGGTCAGGGAGCATTTAACTATTATGGTCATGATAATGGTAAACAGGTAAATCTTGAAGCAAACAAGATTTACAGTATCAATGGAGCTTCTTACTATCTTCTGAATGGTGGTAAGCCATACGTAGGAGATCAGAAGATCAGCGGAGGCATCTGCTATTTCCAGCCCGCAGCATCTGCAGGAGATATTCCTGGTAAGATGGCAGTCAACGGATGGTTTGGAAAGAGTACCAATAAGGGTACACAGTGGCGTTATTTTAATGCAAACGGAGATTACCAGAAAAAAGGAATCGGAGCATACAAGCTTCTGAGTAACAGCGACAATCTTTATCTGCTGGATGCAAATGGTTACCTGATCAGAAACAGAAAACCAGTCAAGGGTGCTGACAGATATTATTATATGGCTGACGGTAATGGTGTTGCATACAGAAACAAACTGATCAAATACGGTAAATACAGATACTATTTCACCGGCAACGGACGTCGCGCTACCTGGAAAAATCGTTGGGTGAAACTTTCCGGAGCAGGAAACCGCTATTATTATTTCGGAAAAGTAGCAGGACGTGTTCAGGAACAGAAGGGAATCAAGAAAGTTACTGTCAATGGTAAATTTGTCGGATGGTTCTATTTCTCTTCCAAAGGTAACTCTTTTATAAACTGCTGGAAGAGCGGAAGATATTATCTCGCAGACGGACGTATGGCAAGTGGTGTTACCAAAATTAATGGTAAATATTACTTCTTCCAGAGATCCAGTTCCAAATCATATAGAGGTAAAGTATACAAAAGCAAATGGGTTAAGTATAATGGCAGATACTATTATGCTTCCAAAAGCGGTGTACTTGCAGAAAATGGCTGGAAACGTATCAAGACAGACGGAAGATTCTATTACTTCTATTTCAAGAATCTGACAGCTGTAACAAATAAAACCGGTGTAGAACACAATGGAACTTACGGAAGCCTGGATGGCAGAGGTCGTTTCATTGAGGCTGGCTGGGTTGTTGTAAATAACAACAGAAACTATGTACGTTATATCGATCCGAAGACTGGTAAATATGTCAAGAATACAACCAGATGGATCAATGGTATGCAGTACAGATTTAACAGCAGAGGATACAGAGTCAACGACAGAACAAATGAGTTCAGACGCAGCAGCTATTATCTGACCTGTGATCGTGTGAACGGAGTGCTGACTGTTTACACAGACAGCACCATGAGAATTCCGATCAAAACAATCCGCGTTTCTGTTGGTAAAGCCGGTACAGAGACACCTACCGGTACATGGACAATGCACAGAGCAGGACGCTGGCAGGAACTGATGGGACCATCCTGGGGACAGTATGGAACACATGTTGTGAATGGTATTTTTGTTCATTCCGTAGCATGTGGTCAGGCAAACAGTTATAATCTTCCGGTTGGAGAATACCTGAGACTTGGAAATCCGGCATCTCACGGATGCATCCGTGCCTGTGTAGCTGATGCAAAATGGGTTTGGGACAACTGCAATGGTTCCAAGATCCATATCTTTGATGGCACATATACATCCAATGAAGCACTCAAAGGACCTCTGGGCAGAAAAGCACTCACACCTTTAAGAGGCAGCAAGAACTTTGACCCGACGGACCCGGCTTGTAAGTAAATAATAAAATACAGCGCTCTCCCAAATGGAGGGCGCTTTTCAGGAGGAAAGTAAAATAATGAGAACATACCTTGTAACTGGTGGTGCAGGATTTATCGGATCCAACTATATTCATTATATGTTTAAAAAATATGACAACGAGATCCGTATTATCAATGTAGATAAACTGACTTATGCAGGAAATCTTGAAAATCTGAAAGATATTGAAGACCGTGAAAATTACACATTTGTGAAAGCTGATATTTGTGACAGCGAGGCAATCATGAAGATCTTTGATGAAAATGACATTGATAGAGTCGTTCATTTTGCAGCAGAGAGTCATGTAGACAGAAGTATCCGTAATCCGGAAGTTTTTGTTAAGACAAACGTACTTGGAACTCTGGTTATGCTGAATGCAGCAAAATCTGCATGGGAACTTCCGGACGGAACATTCAAACCGGACAAAAAATTCCTGCATGTATCAACGGATGAGGTATATGGATCTCTGGAAGAGAACGGCGGATTTTTCTATGAGACAACTCCATATGATCCGCACAGTCCGTATTCTGCAAGTAAAGCATCCTCTGATATGCTGGTAAAATCCTACATGGATACTTACAAATTCCCGGCAAATATCACAAACTGCAGTAATAACTATGGTCCATACCAGTTCCCGGAAAAACTGATTCCGCTGATCATCAACAATGCACTTCAGGGAAAGAAACTTCCGGTATACGGAGATGGAAAAAATGTTCGTGACTGGCTTTATGTTATGGATCATGCAAAAGGAATCGATATGGTACAGGAAAAGGGAAGACTTTTCGAGACATATAATATCGGTGGTCACAACGAAAAACAGAACATTCAGATCATCCATATCATTCTGGATACTCTGCAGGAGATGCTCCCGGAAGGGGATCCTCGTAAAGAACTTGTCAGTGAGAACCTGATCACATATGTAGAAGATCGTAAGGGACATGACCGTCGTTATGCGATCGCACCGGACAAGATCAAAGAGGAAGTTGGCTGGTATCCGGAAACCTGTTTCGAAGATGGTATCCGTCTGACAATCCAGTGGTTCTTTGAGCATGAAGACTGGATGAAAAATGTTACCAGTGGTGACTATCAGAAATATTACGAAGCAATGTATAAAACAAAATAATATCTCATAAAAGATGAGATCAGAAACGCTGTATATTTTAGGAATTCTCCTGATCTGTACAGCGTTTTTTTATGCACAGAGATATGGAAAAAGATTTTAGCGAAAATAGGCATTGAATTTACAGAGCGATTGTGAGAAAATAATATGAGATATGTCTAGCTTTAAAAAGCAGAATCTGACAGGCTGTATAAGATAGCAGCTTATAACAATGGAGGTAAATAGATGAACAAAGGAATATACCGGATTGCGGCTGGTGTTGGTGCGGCAGTGATTCTGGTGTCTTCTGCGACAGCACAGGCAGCAACCGTAACTGCAAATGGAACTCCTGCACCGGTAGCGAGTGACAGCATTGCAGGTTGGCCGGCAGCTCCCGCTGTCACGTCAGAAACAGCAGTTCTGATCGATGCAGATACGGGAGCGGTTTTGTATGACAAAGGAATGGACGAATATCGTTATCCTGCCAGCACGACAAAGCTCATGACGCTGTTGGTTGCAATCGAGAACAGTTCCCCAAAGGATATTGTTACTTTTACAGAAACAGGAATCAGAGATGTCACCTGGGACAGCAGTAACATCAACGCACAGCTTGGTGAAACGATGACGATGAAGGACTGCTGGATGGCTGCATATATTAAATCAGCCAACGAAGTCTGTTCACAGATTGCTGAGACGGTAGGTGGGACAGAAGCAAATTTTGTTGAAATGATGAACCAGAAGGCAAAAGAACTTGGATGTACACATACACATTTTGCCAATGCCAGTGGGCTGCCGGATGAAAATCATTATTCCAGTGCTCATGACCTGGCAAAGATCATGCGTGCATGCCTTCGAAATAAACGTTTCCGTCAGGTGATGAAATGTTCGAATTATAAGATTCCGGCAACGAATTTAAGCGAAGCAAGGGTTATGCATACGCATATGCCGCTCATGGCAAAAGAGTCCAATCTTTATTATGCAGACTGCATAGGCGGTAAGACCGGATTTTCAACGGATGCACAGCATACACTTGTGACAGCTGCCGAACGAAACGGACGTACGTATATAGCAGTTACTATGCGTGCAGCGGATCTTGGAATCAACTGTACCGACAGCACATCATTATTTAATTATGCATTTGATAATTTTGATACAATTGATGTGGACGGAACAGCAATGACAGTGCCAAAAGGCGTTACGGTCAATGATCTGACAACCGATACAGCAGAACGAAATGGAAAGATACTGACCAGATATTACTATAGCGGGCAGTTTGTAGGCTATGTGGCAGAAGCACAGCCGACAGAAACTCCGGCCGTGGAAGAGACAGCTGAAACAGCAGCAGAATCTTCAGAAACAGAGGCGGCTGAAACTGTGACAGATTCGCTGGAGACGACGGAAAATGATTCTCAGGCAGAGGTTCAGACTGGACAGAAATCCATGTCCGAGCAGATTCAGGAGATTCGTACCGAGGGATTATCCGGTATGATGAAAGCTCTTTTGATCGCAATGGGAGTCATGGCAGTGATCCTGATCGCATTATTGATCGCACTTTATATAAAGAATGGATGAAAATAAATAAAGAACTTGAAATAAAGGAGGAAACATAATGAAAGGTATTATTTTAGCAGGTGGTTCAGGAACCAGATTATATCCATTAACAAAGGCAATTTCCAAACAGATCATGCCGGTTTACGACAAACCGATGATCTATTATCCATTGTCTACACTGATGCTTGCCGGAATCCGTGAGGTTCTGATCATTTCTACACCAAGAGATCTTCCGGTTTTCCGTGATCTTCTGGGAGATGGAAGCCAGCTTGGAATGAGATTTGAATATGCAGTACAGGAACAGCCGAGAGGACTGGCAGATGCATTTATCATCGGTGCAGATTTCATTGGCAATGATGCAGTTGCCCTGGTACTTGGAGATAATATTTTCTACGGACAGAGCTTTTCCAGAGTCCTTCAGAATGCTTACAGACGCACAGAAGAAGAAAAAGGTGCGACTATTTTCGGTTACTATGTAAGAGATCCTAGAGAATATGGTGTTGTAGAATTTGATGAGAACGGCAAAGCTCTTTCTATTGAAGAAAAACCGGAACATCCGAAGTCAAACTATGCAGTACCGGGCCTGTATTTCTATGATAATGATGTTGTAGAAATCGCCAAAAATGTAAAACCGTCTGCTCGTGGTGAGATTGAGATCACCAGCATCAACAACGAATATCTGAGAAGAGGAACTTTGAAGGTAGAGACTCTGGGACGTGGATTTGCATGGCTGGATACAGGAAATCATGATTCTTTGCTTGATGCAGCAGATTTTGTTGCAGCATTCCAGAAACGTCAGGGACTGTACATTTCCTGCATCGAAGAGATTGCATACAAACGCGGATTTATTACAAAGGAGCAGCTTGTTGAACTGGCACAGCCTCTTCTTAAGACTGCTTATGGAAAATATCTGATTGAAATAGCGGAGGGATTATAAAATGGGAAAAATTACAGTAGAGACATGTCATATTGAAGGCCTGAAAGTGATCACACCGGCAGTATTCGGTGATGAACGCGGATATTTTATGGAAACATATAACTACAACGATTACAAAGCAGCCGGGATCGATATGGAATTCGTACAGGATAACCAGTCCAGTTCCCGTAAAGGCGTACTTCGTGGACTTCATTTCCAGATCAACTATCCACAGGATAAACTTGTTCGTGTAGTGAGCGGAGAAGTTTTTGATGTTGCGGTCGATCTGCGAGAAGGTTCCCCGACATATGGACAGTGGTATGGAGTCCTTCTTTCTGCAGAGAATAAGAAACAGTTCTTTATTCCGAAGAATTTTGCTCACGGATTTGTTGTTCTTTCCGATTCTGCAGAATTTGCTTATAAATGTACCGATTTTTATCATCCGAATGATGAGGGCGGTCTTGCATACAATGACCCGGATATCGGAGTAGAATGGCCGATTCCGGAAGGTATGGAACTGATCCTCTCTGACAAAGACCAGAAATGGGGAAGTTTTAAGGAATATACTGCCAACAGGAGTAAAAAGGATTGAAAAAAGAAACATGGCTGCCTGGGGAAATCTACAAAAACCGCAAATTAGTGTTTTCTCTGGCAAAAAATGATTTCAAAACAAAATATGCGGGTTCCTATTTTGGAACAGTCTGGGCATTTGTTCAGCCGATCGTAACGATCTGTGTTTACTGGTTTGTATTCGGACTGGCGCTTCGCAATGGTTCGGATAAAGGTGTTCCATTTGTACTTTGGCTGATCGCAGGTCTTGTCCCCTGGTTCTTTATTCAGGAGGGCCTGACTGGAGGAACGAATGCACTTCTGGAATATAATTATCTGGTAAAAAAAGTAGTATTTAACATTCGGATCCTTCCGGTAGTGAAAGTATTTTCAGCGGTATTTGTACATTGTTTTTTTGTTGTGATCGTACTGGTGATCTATACCTGCATGGGATATCCGCCGAGTCTGTATGCACTGCAACTGGTATACTACAGCTTCTGCATTTTTATGCTGATTCTGGCAGTCACATATATGACAAGTGCGGCGGTTGTATTCTTCAGAGATCTGAGTCAGATCATCAACATTATGCTCCAGGTTGGTGTATGGGTTACCCCGATCATGTGGGATTTTAATGATCTTGGTCTTGGAGGACTTCTGGCAAATATACTGAAACTGAATCCGGTATTCTATATTGTGCAGGGATACAGGGATTCTCTGATCAACAAAGTAGCAATCTGGGAGCATCCGGTGCTGACACTTTACTTCTGGGGATTTACCCTGATCGTATTTGTGCTTGGAACCAGACTGTTTAAAAAACTTCAGGTACATTTTGCAGATGTACTGTAAGCGGAGAGTAGAATGAGTGAATTTGCAATTCAGGTAAAACATCTGGATAAGATGTATAAATTATATAATAAGCCGTCTGACCGGTTGAAAGAGGCTCTGGGAATGAAAGTTCCTGTAAGAGAGCATTATGCACTACGGGATGTCAGCTTTGATGTAAAAAGAGGAGAAACAGTGGGAATTATTGGGACAAATGGTTCCGGTAAATCCACGATCCTCAAGATCATTACCGGTGTATTGAATCCTACCGGCGGAGAAGTCACAGTAGATGGGAGAATTTCCGCTCTGCTGGAACTGGGAGCCGGGTTTAATATGGAGTATACCGGGATTGAGAACGTATATCTCAATGGAACTATGATGGGTTTTTCCAAAGAGGAGATTGATGCCAGACTGCAGGATATTCTGGATTTTGCAGACATCGGCGATTTTGTACATCAGCCGGTCAAAGCATATTCCAGTGGTATGTTCGTTCGTCTGGCTTTTGCCGTTGCAATCAATATCGATCCTGAAATTCTGATCGTTGATGAGGCACTTTCTGTAGGGGATGTGTTCTTTCAGGCAAAATGTTATCGTAAATTCGAAGAATTTAAGAAAATGGGCCGGACGATCCTTTTTGTAAGCCACGATCTGAGCAGTATTTCCAGATACTGTGACAGAGTTATTCTTCTGAATAAGGGTGTGAAGCTGGAAGAAGGTTCTCCAAAGCAGATGGTAGATATGTACAAGCAGCTTCTGGTAGGCCAGGATCCGACCAGGAAAGTGGAAAAAGAAGTAAAGAAAAAGGAAAACTGGAGTGAAAAATTCCAGGTAAATCCGAATATGCTGGAATATGGCAGCAAACTTGCTGAGATCACAGATTTTGTTGTGATGGATGAAAAGGGCCGTTATACCAATACCATCGACAAGGGAACAACCTTTACGATCAAGCTGAGGGTTGCATTTCATGAGAATATTCAGGAACCGATCATGGCATATACATTTAAGGATATTC
>ENA-OQNN01001781-OQNN01001781.1-human-gut-metagenome-genome-assembly--contig:-NODE-1781-length-12860-cov-4.241813_pt1 | contig 12860 bp, 11 predicted proteins | sample MGYA00242624_ERZ504870 | MGnify/ENA primary metagenome ERZ504870 (study PRJEB26092, sample SAMD00036379) | human gut metagenome | host: Homo sapiens | study: EMG produced TPA metagenomics assembly of... | reverse complement strand
CGTGGGGTAAGGGGATGGTGGCTACATATTGATGTTGTGCTGTTGCTTTTTACTGAAAGCTGCTACTAACGACTCATAAATCTACCCTTAATCGTGTATTGGATGATAGTTGCGGATTTTAGGATTATTAAATAATTAGTATAATGTCCACTATTTTTTTGGAGATCATCGTAGGCAGTTCCCTGGGTAGCCTGCAGCTGGAAGATGCGGATGCGGGTATTGGTTCCTGCAAACTTTCTTTCTTTCTGATACATACCTCCTGCGTTGTCTGGATTGATTTCCACTTCGTATTCATGGATTCCATCCAGTGATACTGTTACGTAGAGATCGGTATATACAGGATTGCTGCCCTGCTTTTTTGCCCAGTCAGTCAACTCTGCTGTCCATGAAGTACCCTTTGTCCATGGTTTCACAGCTTCTACCTTGATCTGATAAGGAGCTGTTCGGGCGATGCCTGTAGAAACGCAGTTGGTGCTTTCGGTAGATTTACCATAGTTGAAAGCGAACTCAGTAGGGTTGGTGAGATGTGCTTTCCAAACCAGTCCGGTAGGACCATCTACCTTGATATAGAAGGCTGCTCCTGATTTCTCATCCTCCAATTTCTTATGGTCTTTATCATGGTATCTAGGATAGTTTACCAGACAGTAGAGACCTTCTGCATCACCTCCTTTTGGGTTCAGGGTTGAACCTGTCTGCCAAGCAAACATCTGGCACTTTGCACCGTTCCAGCCAATTTCAGAAGTTACCACGTTCCAAGGCATTACCTGCCAGTCGAGGCAGAGGGCTCCACCCTGGAGGAAGTAGCCGTAAACTACCAGCTCTCGGTTGCGGATAGCGCTGCTGGATGGGATGGTGAATGTCTTGGATTCTTCGAAGCCGTCTTCAGCCAACTTATAGTAAATCGTACCTGTGATAGGCTTGTTGGTATCACGGAGATAGCTGAGATGATGAGATTTGATACCGGCGTCTTTGAAAGCTTTCAGGTATTCTTGAGCTGTCTGGCTCTTTTTGATGAATGCCTTAGGGTCTTCAACTGCTTTGATTCCCGAATTTTCAACACCTCCCAGTTGGAGGGCTTTTTGTTCGTAAGCAGGAGTGCTATACTTATTGCTTGTTGCAGCCGTGTTGGCATTAGCAGTTTCATAATCCTCTTCATCAGGGAAGACATAGCTTTCTTTAGGGAAGGTGTTTCCATCTATTTCAATTCTTGTTACCTTCACATTTCCTGTCAAGGCATTAGCATCTTCCGTGCGGGCGAAATAGAAGTGAAGCTTGGAAACGGCGCGAACCAGAGGAATCGTAATGCGCTTGTTCTGTGCCTCGGCTTCTGTGAGTGCAGCAAACCTGTTTACGTCGATGTTGGTAATGGCACGAGAGATAGGGAGTCCGTTTGCTGGAACGGCTGTTGTCTCTGCGCTACCGCTACCGTCATCCTTGATTCCGAAAGGACTGGTGAATGTTAATTCCTTCAAGTCCTTGCGGGTGATGGTATATAGCGTCTTGCCTTTCAGGTTGGCATTGGTGCTTTCCGAGTTTGCCAGGATGTAGAGGTCGATGTTGGTTACATCTTTATTGTTCATCTTGCGCAAGAACTTCAAGCTTAATGTATAGTTGCCGTTAACAGGTTTTCCGTCAACAGCAGGAGGCGTATCTTCCTTGGCAGCGATAGGGTGGGCATCATCGTCACTTCCCGTCTTGAACACCCATACCTTGATGTTGTGGATGTCGCTCTCGCTATCAGGGTTAGCCTTGGTCTCGTTGGTGCCGAGGTTTTCAGAGCCGCCTGCTCGGGTAGTTGTATTCGTAGCGGTAGAGAAGCTCAGGTTAAGGTAAGCTTCCTCACCGAATGCAGACGATGTCTGCGGGTCCTGGTCTGAGCAAGATGCCATTGTGCTCAACATGAGCAAGGCTGCGATAGCCATGCCTAGCCGGCGTGTCATCTTGATCAAAGTTGAGTTATAGCGTTTCATCTTTTTAATCTTTTACTTATACTTAATACTTTTCTTTCTCTCTATACAGTGTGGGTAGCACTGTTTCCTTATTTGGATCCGAGGTCTGCATTCTGCAGATTGAGAACCCAGCCGTTCACCTTGATACTTGCATCCATGTGGTAGTCGGAACCTGGACTTGGAACGTAGAATACGAGGGTGTAGTGATCCTGGCGGTCGAGGTATTCCTGATCCTCCCAGCCCTTGTCGGTGCGCTCGCCGCAGAGAGCGAGGAACCATGGCAGTGAGTGGTTGAAGATTTCCTTGCCTGTGCGCTTGTCGGTGATTACGATTCGCTTGTCGTTGTACTCCTTACTGTCGGTGTTGCGGGTGCTTACATCGTTCTTGCGCTCGAACATTCTGGAAGAAGACAGGTCGTAAACCAAAGCCTTGTCGATTTTTTCACCATCTACCTCAGTATTGCCGTCGGTGTTAACCACCAGTTTCTCGTCGTAAGGCACGTAGGTGATTGGCTTGTTCTGTTCTACTCCATTGGCATCCTTTACCTTGTCGCCCTTGTAGTCGAGGAGGGCAGCCGAACCCTTGATTCTTACGTCGAAGTTTTCTGCCACGAATCCCTGCTGTTCGTTACCGTAAGGAAGCATCACGATGCGGTAGGTCTTGGTACATTTCATCAGACTCAGTTTGCCGGATGTGTCCTTCTTGCCCTTGAAGTCGAGAGATGTCTGGGCAGTGTAGAGAGCGGTGAACTTCTTGTTGTTGACAGAAGCCTCTCCGTCTTTCTTTCCCATTTCTTCCTGCAGGTCGTTGATGGTAGAAACACCTGGTGTGAGTTGGGTGAAGCTGAACTCCATCTCGTCGTCACCGTCGGCTCTGCTACCTGTAGGTTTCTTGTCACGAGCGAGGCAGACGAAGGTGTATTTACCTTCCTGTAAGTCTGTGATGTCCATGCTGTGACCCGTTTCGAATTTGTCGGCAGACTGCGTATAGGTATCGAAGTATTTACCGTTTTTATCGAAAACATAGACGTTGAGGTTTTTCACTTCCTGGGAGAAAGCATCAGCGTTCTCAACATTATATGTATAATCGAACTTGAGCGACACCTTAGGTGCAGGACAATTCGTCAGATCGTCTTTCATGCATGATGAAAGCGAAGAGAGTGCGATGGCTGAGATACAAACCACTTTGCAACCGTTTTTGATGATGAAATGTTTCATATCGTTTGTGTTTTATTAATTCTTTTACTTATACTTATATCTAGTGTGCCGTAGGGCGTAAGAAGTGGGGGTAGCCTCCGGCATCCTTTTTTTCTTGTTGAGTGGTGCTGATTCAGCACGATAGGGGTTCCCGCCATCTGTTGGCGGCAAATATCATCTTTTGTTTTTGTAATCTCCCGGAGGCGGGGTAGCCCCCGGGAGATGGAGAGTATTGTTGTTTCAAGAATTATCTTGAGATCGTGGGATGGGGTACATCCCCGGATCATTCATTTTTTTTCTGTTTATGCTTGATTAACTTGAAGAATGATTACTCACCCAAGTTTACATCCTGTGTACTGAGAACCCAAGGGTTAACAGAAACCTCAACATCGAGGTAGTACATTGGCTTGTTCTCGTCTGGCTTGCCATTAGGAACGTCTGCACCCAAGTTGTAGATGTTCTTTACATTCAACTGATAAACAGTATTACGCTGGATGGTTTTTGTTTCAAGCCACTTGTCGGTGATAACCTGTGAGTAGTAAGTCTTACCTTCACGGAATACCTCGATTGTATATGCCTGACGGAATGCCTTCAATTCTTCCTCTGTAGCACCGATAGTCTTAGTTACATTTTCACCTTCATTTGTTGTTTTTGGCTTCAACTCTGCCAAGAGGTCTGCTGCGCTCTTACCACCGAAGAGGATAGGCTGATCTTGATATGCCTTATAGATAGCAGCAATGCTTCTGTAGATAACGCCATTATAGCGATAGAATGTACAATCTGTGAAATCTGGGGTATCATCTGTGAACTTGGTTCCATCCAATGTTACTGTATATTCGAAGTACATTGTAGTAGGAGTTCCATCTGTGTTCTCAAATACATAGTTCTTTTCGTTCATTCCAAACCACTTTCCAGCATTCTCAGTATTGATGTCATACTGGCCACCTAAGCCTTCTTTTGGCTGAATGTATGTGAAGCCTGTTGCAGCTGTAGGAATCAGGAGAGCCGATGCGTCATTCCAATTCTGCATGATGTATGTCTTGTTTGCCAAGTTGGTGATAGCATAGTGAGTCAAAGTGATGCTACTTACCTTATCCTTTGCGTCATCGATAGCCTTCTTCTGTGATGCTGTAGCATCCTTTGGATAAGTTTCATTGATTGCTGAAACTGATGTAGGCTTGTCGATACGAGCTGTGATGCGGTCAAGCTGAATAGGCTTATTAAGCTTTGCAGGTGTCTCCTTGTTGTCTTTTGAGAATGTTACAGTATACTGGCCTGCAGGAGAATTCTCATCGTTCTGGTTGAACATAGCAAACTGATCATCTTTTGCATAATCGCCAGCGAAACCTGTTTCAGAAGTTAAAATGGCTGTATTTGCCCATGGCGCATCATTTGTTGTATTAGCCAGGAAATATACCTTATATTTCGTACCTTCAGTTACGTTCTGTACTGGAACCTGAATTTCGGTCTTACCAGTAGTTGGTGATTCAGGTGCGGCTTTTGACCACTCTGCTTCTGAAATCGTCTTCTTGAAGACAACTTTTTCTGTGGTAGCATCAACCAGGTACAATGTACCACTTGTTAACTTTGTCTCACCCTCTGTAGCAGGTACGTTTTTATCCTGCTGCTGGGTTCTTGTACCATTGCTGGTAGGAGTCTGGACTGCCAAAGTCATATAGAAACCTTCCACCTTAGACTGTGTACCTGCACCACCTGCCAAATCATCATTGTTACTGCAGCTTGAGAAAGATAACGCTGCTGCTGATACCAAGCTCATTGCGAGCAAATTCATTTTCTTCATAATCTTTTACTTATTAAGTGTTATACAAAATTTTGTTTTGAGTTGCGAAATGGACGGGTCTCTCAGACCTCATCACTGGCTTCGCCCGGGGGTAATCAAAAACTATTCTTTCTTTTCCAGTTCTTAAATTAAATTTTTTAGTTTATATTATTATTGTTTATTCTTTTACTTATATATAAATTACATCAAGTGTTTATGAAGCTTTTGCCCTTTCAGGGCGCTTTGCTTTCGGCTTGTTTACCCAGGGCGTTGCCCTGGGCTAGGAGCTTTTGCCCTTTCAGGGCGCTTAGCTTACTCCACAATCTTGTTCAGCTTGTTGAGATTCTCCTGAGCACCCTTCAAGCCACCGGCTACTGCCTTCTGGAAGTACTGCTTGGCAGCTTCGTAATCCTCATTGAGAACGGCGAGGCAACCACGGGCATTATCTACTTCGGCACCGGTGCCAGCCTTCTTCAGGTACTTCTCTGCGCTTACCCTGTCGCCTCTGTCGATGGCAGCAAGGGCTGCATTCAGATTGGCGAGCTTATCTTCTGGGAACATCTTCACGGCTGTGTCGAATACATTGTTGTACTCTTCGCTTCCCTTCGGATAGCTGTTTGCCACCATGTACATCTCCTGGAGAGAGAGCTTCTGCGGACGGGTATTGATTACTCTGCGAGCCTCTTCGAGGTTGAATGCCTTCACGTCGTACTCGATGGTGTAATCTGTGCGGCGCAAGCTTGGCCAAACCTTGTCAACGAGGAATCGGAATGCCTCACCAGCCTTGGCTGCGAGCGTCTGTTCCTTCTGGTCAGGAGTCATATCGCTGTTGATGATCTTGAGAGCAGCTTCCTTCTGAGGGATTTTGTGACTCTTGATGTACTCCAGTGTTCCTTCCCAATCCTCAGCTGTAGATTCTACCTTGAAGAGCTTCTTGTCGATAGGGTAGGTCTTCAACAGATAGTTGTAGAGAGCCTGGGTACGGTTGCGGGAAAGCTTGTCGTTGTTGGCATAGCTGCCGTCAGGAGAAGCATAACCGTGGAGGGTAATGGAAGTGATGGTTACATCAGGGTCGTTCTTCACGAGGTCGAGCGTCTGCTTGATGGTAGCCAACTCATTGGTATTGTTACCGAGATCCTTCACGATATCCCACTTGTTGATGCGGAAGTTGAGTCTAGCCGAACCGTTTTCCTGTCTGATCTTCACTGCCTCCGCCTTTGGCTGCTGATAAGCCTGATAGAGCTGCTGAGGAGTAACGAGCGCCTCGCCATTGTTGGTGAGCAGGTTTTCTGCCAGCAGTTTCTGGTTACATCCGCATGCATCATTGCTGATGGCGAAATTGGAGTTCTTCATCCAGTCCTGGTAAGGAGTAGAGTAAGCGTATCGGAGCGTCTGTGGCTCCTTGTTTTCACGCTTGGCAACGATGAGGGGGTTCTGGGTAGCGGTCTTCTTGGTACGCTGGTAGTAGATGTATCTCTTGTTACCCATCACCTCCACAGCCGGGAGCTTGAGCGTATCCTCACCCTTATATAAAATAGGTGTAAGGATGAGACCTTTGTTGCTTGCCAGTTTCACGTCATCGAGATTGAGGTCCATATAGACGTTCACCTTATTGCCTTTCTTCTTGATTTCCTTGTTGAGGACTTTCATATCCTTGGCAGCCTGTTTCTGAGCGATAGCGTTAGTGCTAAACAGAATGCTGAGGGCGACGGCTCCAAGTGTCTTGTTTAAAATCTTATATGTATTCATAATCTTCAGTTTTTACTTATTCATATAATAATGTATCATGATTTAGAAGACATACACCAGATTGAGTGCCGCCTTGGTAGGTCCTACGTAGTGATGCGCCTTGTCATTCTCGAGTTTCTCACCACACTGTGGGCATTCATATTTATCCGATTTCGAATAAACGTATCCCACTCCGAGTTCAGCCTCGAAGTTCCAATGCTTGGAGAGAGCCCAGGTATAACCGTATGCAACACCTGCACCTACGAACCAACCTTCGTATCTGTAATCTTTCAATTTGGAGAAGTCGGTACCGAGGAACTTGAAGTCAAGATCTACGTTACCTATGTTATGAGAACCTCCGAGGGCGTGGAAGCCGATGAAAGAACCCATCATCTTATTGCAGAACCAGTATCTAGCTTCTGGTTGAACAAGCCAGTGCTGCCACTTCTTGTTCTTGGAAAATGTCCAAGGGTTGTAGTTGCCGGATACATCCAAGGTCCATTTTGGGGAAAGGCCAAATTCGAAGCCGAGGTTCATGGTGCTTGTAGCATCATAAAGGAGGTTCGTCTTTATGGCCACCTTCTGAGCGACGGCTGGGCAGATGAAGCTGCCTACAGCCAGTAGCGCAATTAAAATCCTTCTGTTCATACTTAAAATCTTTTAATGATTTAAGAATGACAAATGGTCTCTCTAGAGAAACGCATCATCATCTTTTACTTATACTTATACTTTTTTTCTTTTCTTTTTCCTTCTTTTCAATAGGCTTGCTCCTAGACTTTATTAATTTAAAGAATAGTTAGTCTATCATTTACTCTTCTTCTACTCATCAACATCTTTATCATCTACTCCTCAGTTCTTAGATGCCTGTTGGCAACTTTGGGGTTTGATTGAAAGTTCGGGCTTGGAACCGCGAACTTTGTTTTTACGATTGCAAAGATAGCATCTTTTTCGATTGCTGCCAAGAAAAATGCGCCTAAAAATGCTGATACCGAATAAAAACGCATAAATGAAACACTGAAAAACCCTGAAAAATGCTTTTTCGTATATGTTTTTTGCTTTTTCAGCCACTTTTTTACCTATTTTCTTAGTTTTTTTCGATTTTTAGTTGTAATTTTGCAACTGAGAAGAATAAGTTAGTAAATTAGCAATGAATTCAGGATTCAGAGATTCTGAAAGGAATGCAAGAAGCCCCTAAGCGGGCTAGACTTTATTAATTATAAGTAAATAAGAACTGTTTCAATTGAAAGCAAATGATGAAGACTAAGAACAAACTTTGGGATTTGTGCCTGCGCTTGGAGCAGCATTTATGCCCTGATTACTGTGGAGTGGTGGACCGCCGAAGGGTGATCGCCTTCGTCTTTTTGACTCTGGTAGAGATGCTCATTATTCCCTACCACTTCCTTTTGTTTTACATGATGGAAGTCTGGGATGGCTTTTTCTTTAATCTGGCTCATACCCTCGTGCTGGCGCTGCTGATATATGTGGTGCTGAAGCGCAAGGTGGTATTCAAGACCGGCATCTCCCTGCTCTATATCCTCGTATTCGTGAAGCTGGCGATTGACAGTATGCTCTGTCTGCACTATCAGGGTGACCGGGACAACCTGAGCGTGATGAGCAATATCTTCATCATGTTTATACTTGCCATTACTGCCCAGAGCCAGCAGCTCAACCGAACCACTCTCGGCTTTGCCATCTCTCTGCTGCCAGTGGTAGCGGTAGCCATCTCGCATACGCAGATCTCCTCGCTGTTCTTCAGCATCTAGGCTGTTCTGGTTGGTTTCCTGATGATTTTGTATGTATGGCTCTATAACTCTGAATCAGTCATGTTCAAGGGACTCAGACAGCCCAAGCAGATGAGGGAAGAAGAGAAGAAGGCACTGCACATGCTTGCCGACCTGAAGGATGAAGAGAAGGATATGGCGGTGAACCTGTTGAGCCGCCTGAGCCCGGAACAGCAGCAGAATATCCTGGACCGTGCCGCAGAACAGTTGAAGACCAGCGAACTGACCAAGAAGGCATGGGATCTGGTATGTGCCGACCTCACCAACAGTGAGCGAGTGATCTGCCAGATGGTACTGGAAGGCAAGATGCTGAAGGAAATCTGCATCGAACTGAACAAGAGTGAATCGAACATCACCAGCCAGCGCAGCCATATCCGCAAGAAACTGAATATGGACCGCAAGGACGACCTGCGACGCGAACTGGAAAAGCGCTTCTATGAAGCCAGAAATTCATTGGGAGAATAGTTGTAAATTGTAAAGGAGGAGTTTTTTTGAGGGTGTGTAATAAGTCTAGATTATGGCAGCCGAAGACGGGCTGAAAGCCCAAAAGCTCCTAGCCCAGGGCATCGCCCTGGGTAATGTTGGCAAAAAGTAAAGTCGCCCTGAAAGGGCAAAAGCTTTGAAATTGAAAGCTTTTGCCCTTTCAGGGCGACTTTTTTGTATTTGTTCTAAAACCCAGGGCGATGCCCTGGGCTAGGAGCTTCTGCCCTTTCAGGGCGTATTGACTGTGACTTATGACACACCCTCTTCTTTTTATATCATTACAACAAAGTGTTTGATCGGATACGAGACAGCGTCTCAGGCGTCATCTGCAGATAGTTTGCGATATACGTAAGCGGCGCACGGAGCACCACCTGCGGATTCATCTCGCACAAACGCTTATACTTATTAGGCGCAGTTTCGAATCGCATCAGGTCGGCATGTACCTGCGACTGAATCAAACTCTCTTCCAGAATCTTACGGTAAAGCATCTGGATGTTTACATTTCTCATGGCAGCCGCCTCGAGCTTCGCCTTCGGCAAAGCATACACCAAGGTAGGCTCCAAAGCCTCAACCTGGAGGTAGGAAGGGGTTTCCTTGAAAAGACTCTCAATACACATGAAGATAGAATGGTCAACACCTAAGTGTTCTGTTACCTCCTTATCATACTTGGTATAGAATTGGCGCACCAATCCCTTCTCTATGTAAGAAATGTTTCTGCATACCTCACCCTCTACCAGAATCTTTTCGCCCTTGCCATACTTGATTGGCTCCAGGATTGATTCCAGTATATCCAACTCGTCATGGGTCATCGTACTATACCTACGGGCAAGTTCTCTGGCTATGTCACGTTTAGGGGTGATAACCTTAAAATCACTCATAATTCAAGTTCCTCCTATTTGTTAAAATTTATATCGTCGAATCTCTTAGTCTAGCTTCAGTACCGCAAGGAATGCCTTCTGTGGCACCTCTACGTTACCAATCTGCTTCATACGCTTCTTACCCTTCTTCTGCTTCTCCAGCAACTTACTCTTACGGCTCACGTCACCACCATAACACTTGGCAGTAACATCCTTGCGCACCTGCTTCACAGTTTCACGGGCTACGATTTTCGCACCGATAGCAGCCTGCATGGCAATATCAAACTGCTGACGTGGAATCAGATCCTTCAGCTTCTCGCACATTCTGCGGCCGAAGCTCACAGAGTTGTCGCGATGGGTCAAAGTACTCAAGGCATCCACAGGCTCTCCATTCAAGAGGATATCCAGCTTCACCAGGTCGGAATGACGGAAGGAATCGATATGATAGTCGAACGAAGCATATCCCTTGGAAATACTCTTCAGCTTATCATAGAAATCGATCACAATCTCGCCCAATGGCAGCATGAAATGCAGCTCCACACGGTTACCACTCACATATTCCTGATTGATAAGCTCACCACGCTTGTCGAGACAGAGCTTCATGATAGGACCGATATAATTGGTAGCTGTGATGATGGTAGCTCGGATATATGGCTCCTCGATATGGTCGATGAGCGTTGGATCGGGCAGTCCCGATGGGTTATGTACCTCTTTCACACCACCTTGCTTGTCATATACCATATAGGATACGTTAGGAACGGTGGTGATGACATCCATGTTGAACTCACGGTCCAGACGTTCCTGTACAATCTCCATGTGGAGCAGACCGAGGAATCCGCATCGGAAACCGAAGCCCAAGGCAACCGAACTCTCAGGCGAGAAGGTGAGCGAAGCATCGTTGAGCTGCAGCTTCTCCAATGAGGCACGCAGATTCTCGTAATCGCTAGGATCGATAGGATAAACTCCGGCAAAGACCATTGGCTTCACTTCCTGGAATCCAGCAATCGCCTTTTCACAAGGACGTGCGATGTGGGTAATGGTATCACCCACCTTTACCTCGGTAGCATTCTTGATACCCGAGATGATGTAACCTACCTCACCGGCACCCAATTCCTTGCGGGGAATCATATCCATCTTCAGTACGCCAATCTCATCTGCATCATATTCCATTCCGGTGTTGAAGAACTTCACCTTGTCGCCCTTGCGGATTACACCGTTCTCGATCTTGAAGTAGGCGATGATACCACGGAATGAGTTGAATACAGAGTCGAAGATCAAAGCCTGGAGTGGTGCCTTGTCATCTCCCTTAGGAGCCGGAACACGGTTTACCACCGCTTCCAGAACATCCTCGACACCCTCGCCGGTCTTACCGGATGCACGGAGGATATCCTCGTGCTTGCAACCGATGAGATACACAATCTCATCTTCCACTTCCTCCGGCATAGCCGAAGGCATATCTATCTTGTTGATGACCGGAATAATCTCCAGGTCATGCTCAATAGCCATATAGAGGTTAGAGATAGTCTGAGCCTGGACACCCTGGGTGGCATCCACAATCAAGAGCGCTCCCTCGCACGCTGCGATGGAACGAGAAACCTCGTATGAGAAATCGACGTGTCCCGGAGTATCAATGAGGTTGAGGATGTAAGTGTCTCCATCCTTTGCCTTGTATTCCATCTGGATGGCATGGCTCTTGATGGTGATACCACGCTCTCTCTCCAGGTCCATATCATCAAGCATCTGCCCCTCAGTAATCTTGATGGTCTGAGTTTTCTCTAACAATCGGTCTGCCAAAGTACTTTTACCATGGTCAATATGTGCAATAATGCAGAAATTTCTTATCTTATTTATATTCTCCATACAATTTTTCTCTCTTTGGAGTGCAAAGATAGTATTTTTTTTCGTATCTTTGCAAAAAAAATATATAATAATGATGAAAAAAGCAATTTATAGCCTATTTTTGGCTAGTTTGGTCGTATCTTGCACTGAAAATCTGGAAGATAAGGCGGTTCGTGAGGCTAAGGAATACACAGAGAAATACTGTCCTACCCCATACGTAAATGACAGCAGAACAGACAGTGCCGTGTTTGACAAGAACACCCGCGTGTTCTCTTATTACATGACTCTTCGCAACAAAGCGGACAACAAGAAGGCGATTGATGCCAACAAGGATAAGCTCCACAAACTTCAGAAAGAGGCATTGGACAACAACCCTGGTCTGAAGGTTTACAAGGATGCCCACTTCACCTTCCGCTTCGTTTATTATTCAGCTAAGAATCCGAAGGAGATTTTGCTGGATGATGTCTTCAAGTATTAGAAAAGAGGGTGTGTCATGGATTGATGACACACCCTCTTTATTGTATTAATATCCCATTTCCTGCAAGGCTGTAGCCAACTGGTCTGGACAGCTTGTAGGCTTGTTACCACAAGTGATACCCTTCAGTCGGGCGATGACTTCCTTGGCCTTCATGCCCTGAATCAAGGCACAAACACCCTTGGTATTGCCATCGCAGCCGCCGATGAACTGGGCATCCTGCACTTTTCCATCCTCATCAACACTGATACAGATGTACTTAGAGCAGGTACCATGAGTCTGATAAGTAACCTTGGTCAACTTATCCTGTTTCTCTTGCTGCAACATAATGCTTATTCTGCGTCTGCAGGAATTTCTGGCTTCATGTTGGTATAGACAGTCTGAACATCGTCAAACTCTTCCAACTTCTCAACCATCTTGTCGATAGTTTCACGCTCCTCAGGAGTTACATCCTTCAAATCGTTAGGGATGTAAGTGAACTCGGCACCAGTTACCTCGAAACCCTCAGCCTCCAGATGCTTCTGAATCTCGCCGAAGCTTGTAGGAGCACCGTAGATAGTGATTTCGTTGTTCTCCTCATCCTCATCGAACTCGTCCTCTACGCCGTAGTCAATCAGGTCGAGAATCATCTCGTCCATATCCAGACCTTCCTTCTTCTTGAATGTGAACACTGCCTTGTGGTCGAAGAGGAAAGACAACGAACCTGTTGTACCCAGGTTACCGCTGAACTTGTTGAAGATAGAACGAACGTCAGCCACAGTACGGGTAGTGT
>ENA-OQNN01001780-OQNN01001780.1-human-gut-metagenome-genome-assembly--contig:-NODE-1780-length-12870-cov-4.099349_pt1 | contig 12870 bp, 9 predicted proteins | sample MGYA00242624_ERZ504870 | MGnify/ENA primary metagenome ERZ504870 (study PRJEB26092, sample SAMD00036379) | human gut metagenome | host: Homo sapiens | study: EMG produced TPA metagenomics assembly of... | reverse complement strand
ATGCGCTCTCCACGCCCGAAGGAGTGCGCCAGGCTTACTCCGACGAGGAGTTTGTGGCACTGACCCGGGAACTGACGGAAGTCTTGCACCGCAACCGCACCATCGACTGGAACCGGAAGGAATCGGCAAGGGCAAAGATGCGAGTGATGGTGAAGCGGCTGCTCAAAAAGTATAAGTATCCACCAGAGGGTGCAGAAAAGGCGCTGGAAACCGTGATGCGCCAATGCGACCACTGGGCGGATGATGAAGAAAATGTAGCATAAACCCTTTAAAATTTGAAATAAGAAACAGAAAGAAAACAGAAAGTAATCATAAAAAGATAGACGCTGATTATCTGGCACTTCTACAGTATTAAGAACCTGCAAATTCACAAATTCAGTAAGAAGACGGTGACAGCAAGGCGTCCACTCCTCTACGGCGTGGGCAGTACTTGTTTGTACCTTACTGAAGGTTCTTGCAGGTACCTTAATACTGGTACTTACAGGGAACCCCACGCCGCTTTTTCATAAACAACTACATTTTTAACAACATAAACAAAATGGAATCTGAGGAATTACCCACAACCGATAATCGTTACGGGGTTCGTCTGAAAATCAAATCAGAAGAAGACCTGTTTGTTATAGATGAGGCTACAGGAGCCAAGAAATACACTCCTATAACCATGGAAGATGTTGTCCAGTTTAAAAGAGAGGCTGAACATTTATGTAAGGAGATTCAATATGCTATAGAAGACTTCCGATGGAATGTAGGAAAGCATAAGGGTCTTACTCATTATTATCGTATTTACCAAGACCTTGCCGAGCAATTGACAGATTTTCTTAAATATATTCATAAGCTCCATAAGAAAGTCTATATTACCATATATAAGAGCTATGATAATGAACTGATGGCTATCTATACGGAAATCTTAGAGAAGGTTCTGAATGACATTAAGAACATCGCCCGAAAGCATGCAGACTATCTGCTGGATGTGGAGGATTATGGTCAGATGCCCTGCGCTGAGGATATTTTCAAGCGGTGGGAGAAGCAGGAGGCTCCGGCTGGTGCTGACCTCTCGAACTACGAGTCTCACTACAAGAACTTTATCTCTTCCGGATTGAAGTTGGCTTTGGAGAAGACCGTCGCCACGGTTACCTGTATTTACAATGACTTTACCGACCTGTATAGAACCCGGGTTTTCCGCACCGACCAGGAGGCTGTGATTATTTATCATTACGTGAAGCGAGACTTTGATGAGCATACGCTACCTGCTCATCTGGAGCATGTAGCCAAGGTGCAGAAGCGTCATCTGAAAGAGAGAAGAATAGATATTACCACTTTGAGCTTACAGAAAGTGATGAGTGAAGTAGAGGGGAAATACAACAATTATACGCTGTGTTCAGTCTGGTTCAATAATGTGGAGGATGAGGAGAATGAGGAGGAGCTTGTCCACATGCTTGTAAGAGAGGAGGCTTCGCCCGGGGATTTTGAAACGCTGTTTAAGTTTCAGGGAGAGCATAATATGTTGGCGGTAGAAATAGCCAGGGCTGATGAGTATGAGCGAAATGGCGATTCGTTCTTTGCCAACTGGGTAGATCCTGCCAAGCTGAAGAAGAGGTTGGAGTTCTGGTTAAAGGGTAACATCACGAAGCAGCAGGACTGGTACATTGTGTGGTGTCTGATGAAATATACGTTCCACATGGTGAAGGAGGATAAGGACAAGTCAGCCTTTGCCGCCCGCATGAACCTGATGTTTCCGGAAGTAGAAAAGAGGTGCGTGGTGGAGTCGTTTAGAAAGCAGGAAACGCAGATGAACCACAACCGCCCCTTTGATGAGTGGCTTGCAGATTCCGATCCCGATTATCATACAGCCCAGGAGCTGTATTATAAGCTGGAGAAAAGGGAGAATTTTATGAGAAGTTTTTGAGGAGGAGATTGGAGGGAAGTTAAGAGGAAGATTTAGAGATAACTATCGTCCCTGGGTATAAAACAAGGACAATACAGGTAATATTCTACGGCGTTTTTGAAAATATTCCGTAGAATATTGCCGCTTTTCAAAAAATATTTGAGTAACTTGCAAAGGTTAATGAAAAGTATGGACTGGAACGTGGCGATGACAGCACCATAACGTTTGCGACAAGCAACTCGAATAGTAAAGCTCAAGTTCGGACGAAAAATAAAGCGATAGATTTGCAGCCTCAATGGAAAGTATAGACTTCCATTGAGGTCATAATTTGTTAGAATGTTGCCATCACAAAATCAACAATAAGCTCTTTTCTTTTGTCAATTTTAGCCTTGTCCCAAAGATGATCCTGTTCCGTCATGTTACGGATTTCCTGTTGCTGGAGTAACTGGGTATAGGTGTTTCGTTTAGCTTCAAAAGTAATGTTTCCGATAGATTCGTTATGATGGCCAGAAAGCAGCAAGTAGTTTCCGAGGCAATTTAGATACGACTCTCTAAATTCATCATCGTATGGGCAATAGCCATTATTGGCTTCTTGATTTTCTGTATTTGGAGCAATATGCTCACACTGAGATTTCTCCACTGCATCATAACGCTTTAGTCCATAGCCAGACTTGCCCTTTTCTATGAGGTGATTCTCATAAAGCCAAAGGATGATTTTGGCAATGCCATGCCCTCCATCGAAATTGCCTTCAAGCATACGATTGAACTCCACGTTGTTCCAATAATCCCACCATCCGTCAGTTGTAGTCTTCATCCATTCTATATGATTGACAACAGCATGAACGTCACCTTCAAATTTCTTGAAGACATCATTCAATCTCCATGTGAGAACAGCGCGTGTACCAATAACTCTGTGACGCAAGAATATAGAGGTTAGAGCCTTGGCTAATAATCTGAAATCGTCATCAGAAACGCCATTGCTATAAGCCTTGATTACAAATGGAAAAATAATAGCAGGCTGGCCGATAATCCACAGTGTGTGTGCCATAATATCCGTTTGCTCGTTGTGGAAGAAAACGGTCATTTGTTCAAAACTATCAGCAAGCGAATGGGTGAAACTGCGAATGAAATTGATGCGTGAATCATCTTTCCCTAATTCCTCATCCACTTTTTGCAAGGCATTGCTTGCATCCAGGCTATTGAAGTACACACGCAAAGTGTATGTGAGAATATCATCCTCATCGATATTGCCTTCTATCTTTGATATTGATTTGTAGATGTGTTCAAAGCGATTCTTTACCTCACTTATCAACTCTGTTTTCTCATCCTCAGATGCGCAATAAAGATGAATGTTGTACAGAAATTGTGCTTTGATTATTTCAAGGTTGGACGGTTTTTTGCCACGGTTGTTCTGGAAGATGAACATTTGGATGGCTTCAGCCTCGTCCTTTACTGTATGCGTGGTGCAAGTGGCATTTACGACTGCGTCTAATATATCGTGCAATGACTCCTCGTCATAGGTGTTCAGTTGACTCACAAAGTAGTCGTAAGCCGCAACAATACGTTTTTGTGATTCTGTCTCCAACCCATTACGGTCAGTTTTTACTTTATTGATGACATAGTCACGGAACAATTGATTGTCGTAATCAACAGTAGAGAATCTGTAGGTTTGTCCGACTTTCACAAGAGTGCCATAAAGAAAAACGTCATCCTCAGACAAAGCCCCTGCCAACTCTTCCAATCTTCTGTAGATGGCGGAGATGAATATAGTAATAGTGGTCAGACGCTGTTGACCGTCAATGATGGCAAAATTGCGACTGCCTTTATCCTCGAACAGAAAATGTCCGAAATAATAACTTGATGCCGTATGGCTCTCTACATAATCCTGCAAGTCCACAAGAAACTGCTTTGTCTGCTTGTCTTCCCAAGAATATGCTCTTTGATAAGTCGGGACATAGATTTTGTTGCCCGACAGCATTTGATTTATGGTTGTTGAAGCGTCCATAATGAATACATTTGTTTTATGCCAATGGCTACCATGTTGGCGTGTTTTACAAAAGGATAGTATATATACATAAAAATGTGGAGCCTGTTCTGTCACTCGTTCCACGCAGTAAAGGCTCTGGCATCGCCCAAGTTGTCGAAACGAGCAACGCCGAATGCCCCACGCCTGTGTACGTATATAGAAAGCACTCTTGACAACGAACGACAAAATCGCTCGAAGCCAATGAGGGCTGTATACAACACACCTCATGAGGCGTTCCCGTTGCTTTGTTCTTGACAAATTTGCTCGAACTGCCAGATTCTTACTGTGTCAAAACCAAAGCGTACAGTTACGCCTTATATGTATATATGTCTGCCCAACCTCTGCCCATCAGGGCTTCTGGTATGGGTATAGACCTAACAAAGGTAACACTTTTCCTTGAAAACCACTTTGTTTGGCTGGCAAAGTATGATTTTAAGGTCTGATTTAACATTATTAAATACAAATATGTTAAAGAATCCTACTTTTGTGTGATTTTTCTTGCGGAAAATTTTGTATTATCAATAATTATTCGTATCTTTGCATCGTCAGTTCCCACCAAGCCTCTCAACGATGCTCAAATGCGTGGGGCTTTTTTGTATATATACGTTCACTCTCAAAATACGCTAATGGAAAGATTACCGCACTTCATGAAACATTATATGACAGAGGCAGACTTGATGGTGCTGTTGAAAAGTCGTGGGCTTGTCATTTCCGATGAAGACAAAGCGGTACGGTATTTGGAGAGCATCGGGTACTATCGCCTTTCTGCCTATATGTACCCATTCTTGAAAGCTCCAAAGGAAACTCATCAGTATAAAGATGGTACAACTTTCCAACAAGTGTTGAATCTCTATCGTTTCGACAAGAAGTTGCGTATGCTTCTTCTCAATGAGATTGAGAAAGTAGAGATAGCTATTCGTCGTGCCATTATGAATATTCCAGTGCAGATGACAGGAGATATTTATTGGCTGACAAATTCTGTTCACTTTGCCAACCAAAGAACTTTTCAAGAAACAAAGAATACCATCGACAGAGAATATACGAAATCAACAGAAGAATTTATCAAGCATTTCAAGAACAGCTATTGCGACCCATATCCTCCATCATGGATTTTGGGTGAGTTGCTGACGATGGGCAATGTAAATATGATTTACCGTAATCTGAAAGCAGACAAGATACGTAAGCGCATCTCTCATTATTTCGGCTTGCAACCTATCGTCTTGGAATCTTGGATAACATCTTTGATATTGTTGCGAAATGCCTGTTGCCACCATTCAAGGGTGTGGAACAAGGTAAGTTCCATCATGCCGGTTACTCCAAGAAGAATTGCTCATTCCTGGATTACCCTGCCAACAAACCCTCAAAGAGTGTATTTCACAATCTGCATCATCAAATATTTCCTTGACATCATATCACCTAACAACGATATGCTTGATAAGATGAACAAACTTTTTGCTACGTTTCCAGAAATAGATAAGGCAGCCCTTGGTTTTCCTTCTGGTTGGGAAAATGAACCATTGTGGCAATAAAAGGCATTTGATGCTTGCTCTTCTTTGAGTAGCATTATTATTCCCGCTTTGGAGATAAAATATTTGAGTAACTTTGGTTGCTTTTGTTAAAAGCATCTTCTTCATGGATGGTGAAGGAGGTGCTTTTTTTTATCTTTATTAGGCATTTTTCCCAAGATTCCCACGATTTTTCCCAACGTTGGGAAAAAATGAGGGATTTTTGGGGAGAAAGAGGAGTGATTTTTTGATTTTCTTTACTTTTTAACTTCCTTTTTCATTTTCTTCTTACTTTTTCCCAAGAAAAGCCCGATTTTTCCCAAAATCGAGGGTTTTTCGGGGAAGTTGTGGGAAAAGGATTGTTTTGCCTTGTTTTCCGCAGTACTTTTGCAGCGTCGAAGAAACAAGACAACGCCGAAATGGTTTGGTGATCTTGAAACAACTTACGACTACTTTATAATATGAATACTCAGATTATGAGAGTGGTGAAGCAGGGCGAGGCTTTTGCCGTGCAGAGCCAGAAGAGCGAGAACGGCCAGATGATGAAGTGCAACATCGTGCTGCAGGAGATGGGCGGCAAGTATGAGAACCAGTATGCTGCGGCAATGCTCGGCAATATGGCGCAGTGCAAGTTTGCTCCGGGAGCACTGGTAGCTGTTACGCTCCGATTCACGGCTCGTGAGTATAATGGGCAGGTTTATCAGGATATCCTCGTTACGGATATTGAAAAGCTAGGCAAGTAAAGTTGAGTCCCCACACGCCCTGAAAGGGCAGAAGCTCTTAGCCCAGGGTAACACCCTGGGTAATTAAGGACGCAAGACTGGCGCCCTGAAAGGGCAAAAGCTTTTATTATTAACTGAGTTGGGACTGCGGAGGATCTTCCATGGTAAAGCGCGCAAAAATCCACACGTTTCTTCTCGCAAAACAATTCAGAATATGAAGAAAAAGGTAAACAAGCAGCAGGTAAATAATCAGCAGGTTAATGGCCAGCAGGTGAATAATGGTAGCCAGCACGTGCAGCTGGGTGGTATGGCTTTCTACGATGAAAGCAAGTGTTTCCTCTTTGCGCCTAATGAGCACGGAGGGGGAGAGAAGGTGCTGGGATTCCGTTCGCAGGGCGTTGCCCAGCAGCTTTCAGATGGTACTTTTGATTTCGTGGTTAAACCACGAGTACGTTCTCAGTCTGTACTGATCAGAAAGCTGGCTCACGGACGATTGAGCAAGACCAAGGATGGAGCTATTCAGCTCACTTTGAAGGTGTTCTGCGATGAGGAAATTAACATAGGCAGCACGCTTGTGAAGGAGGCAGAAGAGGCTGCGGATGCTTTGGTAGAATATCAGTTGAAGCGATAGAAACTGGTTGTTCAACTAGAAAATAGATGTTTAACTAAAATGACTGTTAGATTAGAAACACATAGATGAGTTGCTATTTAATTAAGGTGGAGAACGGGCACAAGGTTGCCCGCTCCATCACCTCGGAAGAGGAGTATAAGTTGATTCGTGGAAGCTATGAGCAGAAGGCAAATCTGCGACTGGCTCGCGAAGGAAACGATGGGGCGAAGCGAAGACTGGTGCAGTTTAACTACTCTGGGCATTATCCCCAGGGCGTGGTGAAGGGAATGAAGCTGCCTAGCCGGGCTTTCGGCTTCGATTTGGATGATAAGCAGGATTTCGAGAAGGCGGCCAAGCTGATGCTGCAGGAGCCTGAGAAGTATGGTCTGCTGATGCTGGAACGTAGCGCACGACAAGGCGGTCATGCGGTTTGCAAGCGAGAAATGGGCAAGACGATTCTCGAAAATCAGGTTAGAATCGCCAAGATGCTGGAGTGCGAGATGGATACTTCGGCTCACGATATTAACCGAGTTTATTTCACCACTTCGGCTGATGCAGAAGACTTGCTTTATCTTTCGCCTGAGCTCTTCAAGGATAGTTATGAGGAGGCTGCCGTGGCAGCTGAAGGCAAGGTGCTCGAAGAGCGTGAGAAGTATGGGCAAGAGGAGCTTCCTCCGGGGGCGCACAAGGTTAACAAGCATTACAAACCTTGGCTGGAGAATGTTGAAGAGAAGGCTTTGAATTCTCAGAAAAATCTTGAAAATCAGGAGAATCAGAAATCTCTTGAAAATCAGGAGAATTTGGAAAATCAGAATCAGAGTCAGAAGAATCTGGGAAATCAGAAGAATTCTCAAAAGGGTCAAGCCTCTCAGAATCGTCAGAATCCTTCTAAGAATCAGGCTCAGCCTGCTTCTGCTTCTTCTTTTTCATCCTCTTCATCATCCAGTAATGATTACCTCGGAATCCCGTATTCTGAAATCATCTCGAAGTGGTGGCAGATGTATAATGACGGTCATGAGCCAGTTCGCTCCAACCGCAACACTTTGACCTTCGAGCTTGCCGTGAACCTGCGCCACATCTGTGGCTTCGACCGCAGCCTGATGGCTCAGATCATTCCCTGCTACGATGGTTTCCCTGAGCAGGAGAAGATGGCTTGCATCAACTCGGCACTGAACGAGAAAATCACCCAAATGCCTAAGCGATTGAAAGATGTGCTTGCTGCCATCCGACAGGAGAGAATGAAGCTGGGGGCTGCAAAGGGCGGAAGTTCCGAAGGCAGCGATGCGCTGGTCAATGCGCTGGACGAGGCTAATGCCCAGGACGATCTGTTCTATTACAACGCTTTGCCGAGAATGCCGCTGGGCGTAAGGGATTCGCTCGATGCTGTGGGACCATCCCTGGCAATGCCCGTAATTACCGCCATCTGTCCAGCCATCGGAATGCTGGCTACTGGCGTAAAGGTGTCTGTGCACGGTAAGATGAACTCGCTGAACCTCATCTCCTACATCGCCGGAGATTTCGCATCCGGTAAGGGAAGTATCGACCCCGTGATTGATGCTTGGACTTCGGAGATAAAAGATATGGATAAAATGTATCAGCAGAAGGAGGATGAATGGAGAGCCAAGAAGCGTGCGGCTAAGAACAAGAAGGAGCAGCCGGAAGAGCCGAAACTGCCTGTAAGATGTCTGACACTTAACAATACCGTGGCAAATCTTGCCGAACGTCTGGCTAATACCGAAGGCAAGCACGCCTTCTCGTTTACCCCGGAAGCTGACACCGTGGCGCAGAAGTGGAAATCTGCAATGAGCGACTTCTCCGTAATGCTCCGACAGGCGTATGATGGTACGAGTTATGAGCGTGAGGCAAGAAGTGCAGAAGCCGTGAATGTACACATAGACAGACTGTTATGGAATGTAGTGATGTGTGGAACGCCTGATGCGCTTTATCGTGTGGTGAACAATTATACGGATGGCTTTCAGAGCCGTATTACCGTGGCAAGAACCCCAGACAATACATTTACTCCGCGGACAGAAAATCTGTATGTGCTCACCGATCGCCAGCGCGACCGCATCATCCAGGTAGCCCATCTGCTGCCCCTGATGGAAGGCGATGTGGAATTGCCTAAGCTGGAAGCCAAGGGTAGGGAGTGGCTGGAACAGATTCGCTTGGAGACTATGAAGAATGATGACAAGGTGAAAGCCCGTCAGCGCTTCCGTATCTGTCCTACTACGATGAGAATGATGACCTGCATCATGCTCTGCAAGGTGGCAGAGACGTTGATTCAGAAGCACGGTTTCCAGGGAGCGGAAAAGCTGTTGAAGCAGAATCCTGAGCTTTGGAAGAATTTGATAATCAAGATGCAGACGCCTACCATGCTCGCTGTGTTCAATGTTCTTGCAGATTACCAGTTGGACAATGCGCTCTACTTCTTCCGCAGTCGCATTGAGGATGCTTTCTCTTCGAGAGACTATTGCGGACAGATGCCGTATGATCGCACACATCGAGGTAAAAACGACTCTATCTTCGAACGTTTGGACACAACCTTCTCTTTCGAGCAAGCACAGCAGCAGAGCATTTCTGTGAAGGGTGCAAACACGACTCTCGAGGCGGTGAAGCAGATGCTGAAGAACTGGAAGCGACAGGGCTTGATAGTGGTGCTGCCAGATATGCGTTATCAGAAACTTTCATCCACCGTATAAAGAGTTTCATCTACCGTACAAACGGGTCATTTCGGGTCAAGGTCATTTCGGGTCATTTTGGTTTTTCAATACACCAACCCCCTTAATGACCTGCCCACAAGTATTAATTTTCTAAAAATATCATCATTATGAACATCGTTATATTTCGCCGTCGCTTCACTCCATGGAGTGTGGATGGCACATTGGTTATCAACGGAGTATTTTTCAGTGGCACCGTAGAACATCCTAAGAAATACATGGCTGCAGGCCGTTATAAGGTTGCACCCGTACCTATCAGATTCCAAAAGAAGATAGAGGTGGAAATCAAGGAGACGGAAGAGGAAAAAGAGAAGAACAAGGACAACGGCAAGAAGGAGGAGAAGAAGTTCAAGATTGAGATTGTAGAGGAGGTTAGAACCATGCCTGCGATTCTGCAGGAGAAAGGTCGGGTGTCGAAGACGCCTGTGCTTCGCAAGCCTTATATTACGCCAGGCTTTGGACCGCTTGCCTTGAAGTATGGAAGCATCGTGATGGGCAAGTCGTTGAAAACGGGACTTGTGGCTTATAACGAGGAGAAGTTCCAGGAATTTTGCGACATGATCAGCGATGCTTTGCAGGTGAAGGAGCAAGTAACGTTGGTTATCAAGGACTGGGGGAAAGACGAGATTCCTAAGGAGTATATGATTGTTCTTCCTAATAATAATCTCAATCATACTATCCAGTAATTATATTGTACATATTAATTTATACATTATGCGTAAGATTAAGGAAATCATCATTCATTGTAGTGCGACCCGAGAAGGTCGCGACTACACCGTAGCCGACATCGACCGTTGGCATCGTGAGCGTGGCTTTTTCTGCATCGGTTATCATTTCGTGATTTACCGTGACGGAAGCATCCACGTGGGCAGATCAGTAGAAGAGGTGGGCGCCCACTGCAAGGGTCACAACACCGTGAGCATCGGAGTATGCTACATCGGCGGTCTATCCAAGGATGGCAAGCCGAAGGATACCCGAACCCCACAGCAGAAGGCGGCGCTGAAAGCGCTGATAGAGCAGCTGAAGGAGGAATATCCCGAGGCGACGGTTCATGGGCACAATGAGTTTGCCGCCAAAGATTGCCCTAGTTTCAATGTGAAGGAGGAGTTTATTCAGTAAAATAGCTAATTTTGGAACAGCAAATGAACTTTACCTTCATTTGCTGTTCTCAGTTCCATCGTTTACTCTTGTTGTAAGTGATGTGAAGCGGCATCGATAAAAATGCTTTCACACTTAAGTATGTGAATGTCAATATATTGCGGGTTCTGTGAAAGGAGAAATGATTTTGTAATTCAAATAAGAGTTTTCCATAGATATTCGATTACTTATTTATTACCCAAGAGTAGATTCTGGCAGAAATGTTTGGTGATTACGAAAAAAATGATTAGTTTTGCAGTTGAATAGACTGATAGGTTGTTATCATCGGAAACTTAAAAGACAGAACAATGGCAGAATTGAAATTATATCCAGTAGGAATCCAGACATTCGAGGAAATAATCACTCGGAATCTTCTGTATGTAGATAAGACGGAATATGTCTATCGCATGACTCATAGCGGTGGCAAGCATTTCTTTTTAAGTCGTCCGCGCCGTTTCGGAAAGTCATTGCTTGTTTCAACATTCAAAAGCTATTTTCAAGGCAAAAAGGAACTCTTCAAAGGATTAGCCATCGAAAAGCTGGAAAATGAGTGGACGGAATATCCTGTACTGCATTTTAGTATGGCAGGAGGTAAGCACATGGAGAAAGACCAGCTGGAAAGATATCTGGGACGGCGACTTGCCGAGCATGAAAAGGTATGGGGTATTACATCTCCTGCAGTTGATGCGAACGACCGTCTCATTTCGCTCATCCAGACTGCTTATGAAAAGACAGGTAAGCAGGTTGTCGTACTGATTGATGAGTATGATGCACCTCTTCTTGACGTTGTTCATAGCGATGTTAACTTGCCGGTGCTTCGCAATGTGATGCGCAATTTTTATAGTCCGTTGAAGGATTGTGAACCAATGCTCCGTTTTGTCTTCCTGACCGGTATTACGAAGTTCTCGCAATTGAGTATCTTTAGTGAACTGAATAACATTACGAATATAAGTATGGATGATGAATATGCAGGAATCTGTGGTATTACCAGAGAAGAATTGGAAACACAGATGTCTGCGAATGTTGATGTGTTGGCGGAGAAAATGGGCAAGAGTAGAGAGCAGATGCTTGAATCCTTGCGAGAGTTTTATGATGGTTATCATTTTGCTGCCCAGTCACCTGATATATTTAATCCATATAGCTTGCTGAATGCCATGGCAAAAAGTAAGTTGGATTATTATTGGTTCTCTTCAGGCACGCCAACTTATCTGATAGAAATGCTCAAGAAATTCCAGGTTATGCCATCGGAGATTGGTAGTTGTGAAGCCGACCAGTCGGAGTTTGATGCACCAACAGAAGGTATGTCATCTGTTATGCCTTTATTGTATCAGAGTGGTTACATCACCATTAAGGGGTACGATCCGGAGACGGAACTCTATACCCTGGATATTCCTAACAAGGAGATTCGGGTAGGGCTATACCGTAGTCTCTTACCTAATTATATAGGTATGAATACGGTGAAGGGAACTACGACCATTGCCAAGATGTCAGCTCTTATCCGTCGCAACGATATGGATGGAGCCATGCAGATGCTTCAGGCTTATCTGGCCACGGTTCCGTATTGCAACAATGTTGACTCTGAGGGACATTATCAGCAGATGATGTATGTGATATTCTCTATTCTTGATAATTATGTAGATGTAGAAGTTCGCACTCCATCGGGAAGGGTGGATATGGTATTGAGAACTGCTACCCATCTTTATCTTTTTGAGTTGAAGCTCAATAAGGATGCTGATGCAGCGATGAAACAGATCGATCTTAAGGAATATCCTAAGCGCTTCGCTTTAAGCGGCTTGCCAATCGTAAAGGTTGGGGTTAACTTTGATGTGGCAACGCATAATATTACAGATTGGAAGATAGAAGCGGAGTAAAATGGGTGGTATCCTGGCTTATGGGAGATTGTCCGTGGATAGACAACCTCCCCTGAGCCTCATCACCACAGGCTGATGTTCTATTTTATATGTTAGGTGTTTATTTATATTTACTGGTCTTTCAAGTCCTTATCTACCATGGCGCAGACACAAGAGTCTGACCATACATTCTCTGCCGTCTCTACCATGTCGATAATGGTATAGATTGGCAGGATGATGCCCATGATGCCGATAGGAGCATTGATACCGGACATCAGAGATAGGGTAAGGAAATAACATCCCATCGGTACTCCTGCATTACCCACTGCTGAGATAACTGAAATGAAGAGCCAGAGAATCATCGTAGTCCAAGGTAAAGGCATTCCTCCATTCTGCATCAGGAATAAGGAGGTTACGA
>ENA-OQNN01001778-OQNN01001778.1-human-gut-metagenome-genome-assembly--contig:-NODE-1778-length-12889-cov-3.333882_pt1 | contig 12889 bp, 10 predicted proteins | sample MGYA00242624_ERZ504870 | MGnify/ENA primary metagenome ERZ504870 (study PRJEB26092, sample SAMD00036379) | human gut metagenome | host: Homo sapiens | study: EMG produced TPA metagenomics assembly of... | reverse complement strand
GTTTGCATAGCGCTTCTTTTTAGCCATGTTCTAGAGCGTGTTTGAAAAAGGCTTTCTGCAAGATGTGCGTCACAGTTTGTGGGAGATTTTGCCTGAATGAGGGCGGCGTAGCGGGCTACGTCAACCGAATGAGGGTAAAATCTCCCGCAAAGTGGGGCGTGCAGATTGCAGGAATGATTTTTCAAACACGCTCTAGCAGACTTCGGTGACGTGACGGATCAGCATATCCTGTATTGCAGGGTATTCGCCGAGTCCTTTCATACGACATTCCACATCGTATCCTGCTGCCCGGAACTGATTTTTCCAGGAATCCTCGTCATCACCGGACATATCGTTTCGTGCATGATCGCCCGCTACGATCATGAAAGGTGCGAGGATCACTTTTTTTGCTTCCTGTTCTTTTACCATACGGGTGACATTTTCCAGTGTCGGATAGCCTTCTACGGTAGCCAGATGAATATTGGAAAATCCAAGATCTTTAAAACGATAATCAAGTGCTGCGTAGACATCATTGGCATAGTGGCTGGTTCCATGTCCCATAAGGATCAGTGCACAGTCTGCCGGGAGATTGGAGAACTCCTGGCAGATGGCATTGACGATCTCCACATGATCCTGCTGCGTGGTAAGAAGCGGATCACCAAAAGTGATGCGTTCAAAACGATTTTTGAACGCAAGAGCATCTTCTTTCATCAGATCATTTTCAATACCATTGATCACATGGGTAGGCTGTACGATCACTTCTGTGATGCCGTCTGCGATCATCTGTTCCATGGCTTCGGTTACGTTATTGATCCGGATATTGTCCCGTTTCAGAAGTTTTGCCATGATCATTTTACTGGTCCAGGCACGGTAAATCTTATAATCAGAGAAATGTTCTCCGATGCGCTGTTCAATCACATCGATGGTCTTTTTGCAGGTATCCGGAAAACTGGTACCGAAACTGACCACCAGAATCGCTTTTCTTGTTTTAGACATAAGGTTTTGTTCCTTTCATCAATAGTGATAATTTCCTCTGTATGTAGTGTACCTTTATTAATCACTTTTTGTCAATTGTCTGTAGAAAAAACCGTGTAACTATTTTCTAAAAGCGAAAGATGTGGTATGATAACTCGTAATGCATTTTGCCCTGTAACTGTGAGAAAACTGAACAGTTGCGATAAAATGCTGTCAGGGAGGAACAAAAAATGAGTATATCGATGATCGGAATCGATTATAATAAAGCGAATGTAGATATCCGTGCCATGTTTTCATTTACAAAGAAAAATGCGACAGCGGCCATGGAACGGCTGAAGAAAATACCGGGGATCCAGGGATGCGTGATCCTGTCCACCTGCAACCGTATGGAACTGTGGGCGAGTACGAAGGCTGACTGGAACGGAACACTGTTAGAAGAACTTTGCAAGATAAAAGAAGTAGATCCCACACAGTATGGGGAATATTTTGTGGAGCGAAAGGAAGAGGAAGCGGTAGACCATCTGTTTCATCTGACAAGCGGATTAAAATCCATGATCATGGCGGAAGATCAGATCATCACACAGGTCAAGGATGCGCTGACGCTGGCGAGAGAGGCCTTTGTGACGGATAATGTACTGGAAGTGCTGTTTCGAAAAGCGGTGACGGCCGGAAAGAAAGTAAAGACAAATGTTATTTTCTCCAGAGCAAATCAGACCGCGATGGATCAGGCGATCGAGATGCTAAAAGAACGGAAATTCCCACTTCCGGATGCCAGATGTATGGTTATCGGAAACGGAGAGATGGGAAAACTGGCGGCGCAGTCTCTGAAACGGACCGGTGCGGATGTGACGGTTACCGTCCGGCAGTACCGAAGCGGTGTGGTGACGATCCCAATGGGATGTTCCAGAATCAATTACGGAGAACGTCTCAATTTTCTTCCGGGCTGTGATCTGGTGGTCAGCGCCACAGCAAGCCCGAATTATACACTGACAAAAGAACAGGTAGAACAGCTGTCACTGAAAAAACAGATTGTTTTTATTGATCTTGCCGTTCCACGGGACATGGAACCGGGACTCAGTGAGATCGAAGGCGTGGAACTGTATACCATCGATGATTTCAAACTGAGTGGACCGAGTGCGGCAACGATGCAGTCGATGGAACAGGCAGAAGCCATCATTCAGGAAGAAATCGATGATTTTTATGTCTGGTATCAGGGACGGGCGCTGATTCCGCGGATTCAGGAGATCAAAGAGGACGCGGTGACGGATCTGAATCTCCGGTTACATAAGATTCTTGGCAAACTTCCGCTGAGCGAACAGGAGCGGAAAGACCTGGAAGCATCTATCGATACGGCAGCGGGAAAAGTAGTGACGAAGATGATCTTCGGGCTGAGAGATACCCTGGAGACGGATGCGTTTATAGATTGTGTGGAAGGACTGGAAAAAGTATATGAAGAAGAGCGCTTTTTTACCGTTATTTGTGGATAGCAGTGAAAAAAAGATCGTGGTGATCGGCGGGGGAGCTATCGCCACAAGACGGGTAAAGACCTTACTTCCGTTTGAACCACAGATTGTCGTGGTGGCGCCGGAAGTGACCGGAGATCTGGAAGAGTTGGAAAAAGAAGAAAAAATTACGATTTTCCACAGAGAATATCAGAGAGAAGATATTTATGATGCCTGGATGGTGCTGGCTGCCACCAATGATCCCGAATTAAATAATGGAATCTACAGTGTAGCAAAGTGCCTGGGTGCTCTTGTGAATGTGGCAAGCAATCAGGAAAAATGTGATTTTCATTTTCCGGGAGTGATCCGGAAAGATCCCTATGTGATCGGCATCAATGGATCGGGGAAAGACCATAAAGGAACTGCCGAACTTCGAAAACAGATCGAGGCTATGGTAAACAATTCCATCTGCATCGGAAGCCGGGAGAGCCGTCTGGCGGTGATCCAGAGTGAGATGGTGATGGATTATCTGAAAAAAGAATGTCCGCAAAAAGAGATCCGTCTGCTTACGATGAAAACAACCGGCGATAAGATTCTGGACCGCACGCTGGATAAAGTGGGCGGAAAAGGACTGTTTGTAAAAGAACTGGATAAAGCACTGCTGGAGAGAAGAAGTGATTTGTCCGTACACAGTCTGAAAGATATGCCTATGGAAGTTCCGGAAGAACTGCCGATCGTGGCATTTTCAAAAAGGGAAGATCCCAGAGATGTGCTGGTGCTTCCGGAAGGTGCGGACAACCTGGATCTGTCGAAACCTATCGGATGTTCCAGTCAGAGGCGAATCCTGCAGCTGCAGCAGATGTACCCGGAAGCGACCTTTAAAAGTATCCGCGGAAATGTGCTGACCAGATTGAACAAACTGGATGGAGGAGAGTACAGCGGGCTGATCCTGGCAGCAGCAGGATTAAAACGACTGGGACTGGAAGAACGGATTTCCAGATATTATGAGCCGGATGAAGTGATTCCGGCAGCAGGACAGGGGATTCTTGCAGTTCAGGGACGACAGGGAGAAGATTATTCGTATATGGAGCATTTTGCAGACAGAGAGGGAACGATTGCAGCGCTTTGTGAGCGTGCCTTTGTCCGATATCTGGATGTTGGATGTTCCTCTCCGGTAGCGGCCCATGCGGTAATCGAAGGTGATGAGATTTTCCTGCGAGGTCTGTATTATCAGGAAAGTACCGGAAAGCATAAGATCGGAACGATGCGTGGTTCTGTGGAAGATCCGGAGACCCTGGGTGTGAATCTGGCAAAAAAACTGATCTGGGAGGTTGGGAAGAATGAGTAGACAGGGAAAAGTCTGGCTGGTAGGTGCAGGTCCGGGTGATGTGGGACTTTTTACCATCAAAGGAAAAGACATCCTTGCAAAAGCGGAAGTTGTGGTGTATGACAGTCTGGTAGGTGACGGTGTGCTGACAATGGTACCGGAGACTGCGGAGAAGATCAACGTGGGCAAACGTGCCGGGCATCATACGATGAAGCAGGAAAATATTAATAAAGTTCTTCTGGAAAAAGCACAGGAAGGAAAAAGGGTGGTACGGCTGAAGGGTGGCGATCCGTTTCTCTTCGGACGTGGTGGAGAAGAACTGGAACTTTTGTGCGAACATAAAATTCCATATGAGGTTGTACCTGGTGTAACTTCCTGTATCGCGGTTCCGGCCTATAACGGAATTCCGGTCACACACAGGGATTTCTGTTCCTCTGTTCATGTGATCACCGGTCACAAACGGGCAGGAGAAAGATATAACATTGATTTTGAAGCCCTGGTCAGGACAAAAGGAACGCTGGTATTCCTGATGGGAATCACGGCGATGGAAGATATCTGTAAAGGGCTTCTTGAAGCAGGTATGGATCCGGAGACACCTGCGGCTGTTTTACAACAGGGAACTACCGCGGGGCAGAAAAGAGTAGTGGCTACGGTGAATACATTAAAACAGGCCTCCGATGCGGCGAAGATCCAGACACCGGCAATTATTGTGGTCGGACAGGTCTGTCAGGTGGCAGATACTTTTGGCTGGTATGAAAAACTGCCGCTTGCCGGTTATAAAGTTCTGGTAACCCGTCCGAAAGAACTGGTTTCCGGCATGGCAAAGAAACTGCGGGAACAGGGAGCCGAGGTGCTGGAACTTCCGGCAATCGGTGTGAAACCGGTGGAAGACAGAACAAATATTTCCAGGGTATTTGAAAAACTTGACACCTATCAGTGGATTGCATTTACCAGTCCGAGCGGTGTAAGAATCTTCTTTGAACTGCTGATGGAAGCCGGAAAAGATATCCGCGCACTGGGACAGATAAAAATTGCCGCTATCGGAAGAGGAACAGAAAAAGCATTAAAGAAACATAATCTGTATCCTGATCTGATGCCGGAAGTCTTCGACGGGGCATCGCTGGGAGAAAAAATGGCAAAAGAATGTGAGCCGGGAGCGAAGATATTACTGGCAAGAGCGGCAATCGGCAATAAAGAAGTGATCGAAGAACTGGCAAAAAGAGAAGATCTTATAGTAGATGATGTGGCAATTTATGATACATTCTATGAGAATCAGGATCTGATCGATGAAAAAGGACAGTTTGAGAGCGGGAAGATCGACTGTGCCGTATTTACCAGTGCATCAACGGTAAAAGGCTTTGTAGCTGCCACAGAGGGACTGGATTATACGAAAGTTCTTGCAGCCTGTATCGGAAAACAGACGCAGGAGGAAGCGTTACGATACGGAATGAAAACTGCAGTCGCAAAAGAAGCATCTATTGACAGTCTGGTGGAACTGGTAATAAAATTGAAAGGGCAGATATCCGGAAGTTACTGATATAATGAGGAGAATATCTGCAGGGAATTCACTCTGTAGCGAAAGCAGTAAAACAGCGGACGGCAGAGAGAAAGAAACCAAGCTAAGATAGAAAGTGACAGAAGAAAAGAGGAAGAACAGTCATGGATATGATAAAGAGACCGAGAAGACTCCGCGGAGGAGAGACAATCAGAAAGATGGTACGGGAGACCAGGATGGACAAGTCTTCCCTGATTTATCCGATGTTTGTACAGGAAGGCACCGGAAGAGAAGATGAGATCCCGTCCATGCCGGGACAGTTCCGCTACACGCTGGATCGTCTGCCATATGAACTGGAACGCCTGGCGAAAGCAGGTGTGGGAAGTGTGATGCTTTTTGGTATACCGGATCATAAAGACGAGGTCGCCAGTCAGGCCTATGCCCAGGACGGTATCGTACAGCGGGCACTGCAGGTGGGAAAAGAAAAATTCCCGGAGCTGTATTATATTACCGATGTGTGTTTGTGTGAATATACCAGTCATGGGCACTGTGGCATGCTTTGCGGGCATGAAGTGGAAAACGACAGCACTCTGGATCTGCTGGCCAAGACAGCCCTTTCCCATGTACAGGCAGGTGCGGACATGGTGGCACCTTCCGATATGATGGATGGCCGTGTTCTGGCGATCCGCAGGATGTTAGATAAAAACGGTCACAAAGAGACCCCGATCATGTCCTATGCAGTAAAATACGCATCTGCGTTCTACGGACCGTTCCGTGAAGCGGCAGATTCCGCTCCGGCATTCGGAGACAGAAAAAGTTACCAGATGGATCCGCACAATAGCCGGGAAGGTGTGAAAGAAGCCCTTCTTGATGTGGATGAAGGAGCCGACATCATCATGGTAAAGCCGGCACTTTCCTATCTGGATATGATCACAAAAGTAAAAGAAGTGACCAACGTTCCGGTAGCAGCCTACAGTGTAAGCGGAGAATACGCGATGGTGAAAGCAGCGGCACAGAAAGGCTGGATCGATGAAGAGAGAATCATGTGCGAGATGGCAGTGAGCACCTATCGTGCCGGCGCACAGATTTATCTGACGTATTATGCAAAAGAGCTGGCAAAATGTATGGACGAAGGGAGAATCGGATAATGAGCAGATCAGATGAATTGTTTGAAAGAGCAGTGAAAGTTATCCCGGGAGGTGTCAACAGCCCGGTACGTGCCTATGGTTCTGTAGGGATGACTCCAAGATTTATCGAGGGCGCATCAGGTCCATATGTAGTGGATGCAGACAGCAAAAAATATATTGATTATATCAGTTCCTGGGGACCGATGATTCTCGGACACAACAATCAGGAAGTTCTGAACGCCGTGATCCGGAAAGCAGAGAGCGGTCTGAGTTTCGGTGCGGCTACCGAGATCGAGGTGGAGATGGCAGAATTTATCTGTGAAAATATTCCGTCCATCGAGATGATCCGTATGGTCAATTCCGGAACAGAAGCCGTGATGAGTGCGATCCGTGCCGCCAGAGGCTATACAGGAAGAAATAAAATCGTCAAATTCGCCGGATGCTATCACGGACATTCCGATGCTCTGTTAGTAAAAGCAGGATCCGGTGTGATGACGGCAGGAATCCCGGACAGTGCCGGCGTACCGGCGGGAGCAACCCAGGATACCCTGACGGCTGTATATAACAACCTCGAAAGCGTTAAGATGCTGTTTGAAGAAAACGAAGGACAGATCGCAGCCGTGATCGTGGAACCGGTCGCAGCTAATATGGGTGTGGTACTTCCAAAGGAAGGCTTCTTAAAAGGTCTTCGTGAACTCTGTACGAATCATGGTGCAGTTCTGATCTTTGATGAGGTAATTACAGGTTTCCGTCTGGCATTCGGTGGTGCGCAGGAGCGGTTCGGAATCGAGGCGGATCTGGTGACTTACGGAAAAATCATCGGTGCCGGTATGCCGGTAGGTGCTTTTGGCGGAAAACGGGAGATCATGGAAGTGATCGCACCGGTAGGCCATGTATATCAGGCAGGAACTCTGAGTGGTAATCCGGTAGCTATGGCCGCAGGTCTGACACAGCTGAAAATCCTGAAAAATCATCCGGAAATCTATACTCATATGAGCCAGATGGGAGAAAAGCTGTATGAAGGTATGAAAGAACTGGTGAAAAAATACGGAAAACCATGGAAAGTCAACCATATCGGATCTCTGGGATGTATCTATTTCACCGATCAGGATGTGGAAAATTATGAAGACGCAAAAACTTCTGACACAGAGGAATTTGCACGTTACTTCCACTATATGCTGGAACATGGTATCCATCTGGGACCGTCCCAGTTCGAGGCAATGTTCTTATCCAATGCCCATACCGAAGAGACAACCAAAGAGACACTGGAAATTTTTGAGGGATTCCTGAAACAGGAGTAAGTAGAGGGAACCGTTCAGGGACCTGTAACTGCGAAGGCACGAAACGGTTCATCAAAGAGGATATCAAATAAATGAAAAGTGAATGGATGATAACCCTGCTCACGGCAGGGGGCATCCTGATCCTGTGCGCTGCCATGATCATCTGGGATAAGATCCGGCAGCGCAAATGGTTTCTGCGGCATCTGAAACAGCGGTGGGGAACCGTACCGGATCGGGAATATACCCAGGAGGAACTGGAAAGCATCTCCCATTATGCGAAACGGAATGAGGGAGAACAGTTTATGATCGATGATATCACCTGGAACGATCTGCAGATGGATGAAATTTTTATACGTATCAACAATACACTTTCTTCCTGCGGCGAAGATGTACTTTACCAGATATTGCGCCAGCCGCAGATGGATCGAAACGTGTTGGATGAAAGAGAACGGCTGATTGCATATTTTCAGACCCATGAAGAAGAACGGATTCAGGTGCTGACACGGGTAAATGAGGTCAAAAAGATCTGGAAAATGTCTATTGCGGATTATATCGATGCATTAAAAGACGTGGATCGCAGAGGAAGAGGAAAATACCCTCTGCTTGCAGGACTTTCGGCAGCGGCAATTGTCGCTACGCTGATTCGCCCGATCCCGTGTATGTTTCTGTTGCTTCTGATGCTCTGCGTCAGTGCGGTGGTTCATACACGGGATTCCAAAAGGATTGAACCGTATCTGAACTGCTTTGTCTGTATCCTTCGTCTTCTGCGGGCAGCGGATCAGTTTGAAAAGCTGGACAATCCGGTGATTCAGACCTATCTTGACCGGATCCGGACAGGCAGAAAGAAAATGAAAAGTTTCCGCCGGGGTGCTTTTCTGGTGGCTTCGACGAATTCTGTACAGGACGGTCTGGAAGCAATCATTGTCTCTTATCTTCGCATTATCTTTCAGGTGGATTTTATCAAGTTTTATTCGATGCTGAAACATGTAGAAGGGAATGAATCCACCATCGAAGATATGTATCAGGCGATGGGAGAGTTAGATGCTTTGATTGCGGTTGCTTCGTTCCGGGAGAGTCTGCCTTATTACAGCCAACCCGAATTCGCGGAAGTGAATGACCGGGAGGGTGCATCTTTGAAAGTGGAGAAACTGTATCATCCGCTGATCGGCGATCCGGTTGCAAACAGCATACAGATGCAGAGGGGAGTGCTGATCACCGGATCCAATGCTTCCGGAAAATCTACATTTTTAAAAACTATTGCGATCAATACCATTCTGGCTCAGACCGTACACACCTGTATTGCAAAGGATTACTGTGGAAGTTTTATGAAGGTTCTTACTTCTATGGCATTGCGGGACAATCTGGCAGGTGGCGAGAGCTACTATATGGTAGAGATCCGTTCCCTGAAACGGATTCTGGAAGAGTGTGAGAAACCGGAACTGGTGCTTTGTATCGTGGATGAGGTTCTTCGCGGAACCAACACCATCGAGCGAATCGCCGCATCCTCACAGATCCTGCATTCTCTGGCAAAACCGAAAGTTCTTGCCATGGCGGCAACGCACGATATCGAACTGTCCTATGTCCTGGAAAAAGAGTATGATAACTATCATTTTGAGGAAGAGATTCAGGAAAATGATGTGGTATTTGACTATAAACTCCGCACCGGCAGAGCCATGACGAGAAATGCGATCCGCCTGCTTGCTATGATCGGTTATGATCCGAAGATTATCGAGGCGGCACAGGAGAGCGCGAAACACTTTGAAGAAACCGGTGTGTGGAAATAAAAGGAGAACTGTTATGTTAGTGAAAATCTATACCGACGGCGCAGCCAGAGGTAACCCGGACGGACCGGGAGGATATGGCTGTGTCCTGCATTATACCGATCGAAATGGAAATCTTCACGAGAAAGAACTTTCCGCAGGATATAAAAAGACGACAAATAACCGGATGGAGCTGATGGCAGCGATCGTGGGTCTGGAAGCCCTGAAACGTCCCTGCCAGATCCAGTTATATTCCGATTCCAAGTATCTGGTAGATGCCTTCAACCAGCATTGGATCGATGGCTGGATCAAAAAAGGATGGAAGGGTGGAAATAATGAGCCGGTAAAAAATGTGGATCTGTGTAACCGTCTGTTACAGGCGAAAGAACCACACCAGGTGGAATTTAACTGGGTGAATGGCCATGACGGCCATGAGATGAACGAGCGGTGCGATTATCTGGCAACCTCTGCGGCGGATGGAGACAATCTGTTGGTGGACCCGGGGATCGCATAAAGAAAAAGAACATGTATTTTAATTATATTAATAGTTAAAATACATGTTCTTTTTTGTATATAAAACTCTCTAGCAATATCAACCGGGAAGATCTCCACGGATCCGGCAGCGGTAATCGCTTGGTGTGATTCCCATGATACGGTGAAAGATTTCCGTATAATAGCTGGCACCGGAAAACCCAACCTGCAAAGCGATCTCTGTGATGGTATACGAGGTATTGACAAGCAAAGGAATACTCTGTTCGATACGGTAAGACATCAGATAATTCATCGGTGTCTGGTGGAGAAGACGTTTGCAGAGTCGTTCACACTCCCCGGGACTTACAGAGACCGCATCTGCAAGATCCTTCAAAGATATTTTACCGGTATAATGAGAGTGAATATAAGTAAGAAACGTATCCAGTGTTTTTCTGTCTCTGGATATTTTTTTTGCGGAAGCAATCGTAAAACCAGGTCGCTGACTCATTTTCCAGAGAAGTCCCCAGGCGTCGGAAAGATGGGAGAGAATCTGCAATTCCCAGGTTTCCGGTTGCTCCTGGTGAAGAATCCCACACTTGTAGAGGATATTCAGAAGTATCTGCTGTTCAGGATCTTCTGGACGTATATAAAGTGCAGGAATTGCCGGGTTACCGAGCAGAGGTTTTACGTATTTTCGGAAAAGAATATTGGACTCGGTACCATAGATAAAAGCAGGGTGGAAGATAATGGAATGCGCTACTGCGGTTTCATTTCCCACAGGATGACAGTCGTGCAGCTGTTTGGCATTGATCCAGAGCACCTCTCCGGGGTGGAGCACATATTCTGTTAATTCAACCTGAATCCGCACAGATCCCTGAAGCTGATAGTGAAATTCCACTTCCGGATGCCAGTGCATGGGAACGTACAGGGTATGTTCCCCGTTTTCGGATAACGGAAAATAATCCATATGGATATCAACCGGGAAATCATAACTGCCATGAAGTTGATTTTCTTTCAGATTTTTCTGGGTGGAAATGACAGGACGGTTTGTTGGCATAAGCAGTACCTCGGATTATGTTGATTTTGTTATAGAAATTGCAGATATTGTGATAGCTGAATTCCTGTGAAATTATTATACTGTCTTTTGTGTTAAAACACAAGAAAGGAAGTTCAGAATGATTTTGTTATAAAAAACAGATGAAAATCTGATTTTCAGGAGAGAGGAAGAGAAGGAGGATCTTTTATTATGGGAACAAAAAAGAATAATCTGGGGGTTCGTATCGCGATGGCGGTAATCGGAATAGCACTGACGGCTGTTTCTGTGGGTTTTCAAAAGATTTCGGGACTTGGAGTGGATCCGTTTAGTGTTATTATTTTCGGATTTTCCAATGCCTTTCATGCGACATATCAGACCGTATACATTGTGGTGTGTGCTGTTTTGCTGATCATAGCATTTATCTTTAACCGAAAATTACTTGGAATTGCAACGGTTGTCAATCTGTTTTTCAGTGGATTTGTCACAGATGCCACCAGAAAAGCAGCTGTAAAAGTGGTGGGAGAACATCCCTCAATGGCAGTCCGTGTGATTTTATTGCTGATTGTGGTACTGTTGATTTCTATTTCTTCTGCTTTGTACTATTCTTCAGAACTTGGGGTATCTCCATACGATGCACAGGCACTGACACTTGCAGAGAAAACAAAATTTCCGTTCCGGGCAGTGAGAATCGGTACCGATGTGGTATGCTGCGCTGTCGGGTTTGCTCTGGGAGGAGACCTGGGACTGGCTACCCTGGTGTATGCTTTTTGTATGGGACCGTTTATCCAGTTTTGCAGGGAACATTTTACGGATAAGATGGCAGCAGGAGAACTGTTTCACAAATAAAGAACGAGAATACGGAAAAATCCGCTGGCGTCCCGGCGGATTTTTTGTGTATGGAGTTTATTTGCAATCATATTATAGAAAACGGTGCAAGAACAGACAACACAGCAGCCGGTGGATTTGTCCCAAGAGTTTTTCCAACAATCACGGAATAATGATTGACAGTATGCACGCAGAATGATATACTCATCCTGTTAAAAAGATAACGGTAAAAATTACCGAATATCGACCACATAGAAAAGCGTAAGGTGTCGGATGACAGAAGATTTCTGTTATTCGGTGAAAAGGGAAACAGGTGTGAATCCTGTACGAACTCGTCACCGTGATTCGCGAGGGAAGACAAAAACCACTGGGAAACCGGGAAGGTGTCAAACCGCTTGAGCGATCAGCCGGGAGACCTGCCTTTGCGCAGTACGGGAACGAAAGTTCAGGCCACGAGGAATTGGCAGTACGAAAGAAAAACCTGTTTGCTTGTATAAAAATGGTTTTTCCGGCACTTATGGTGAAAGAAACATCTATAACCGTTAAACGGTTCTGGTATCCCTAAAACTGATTCTGAAACTATAAGAAGAATTCCAAATGTAGTACCTACTACCTTCGTCTCCGGACGGAGGTTTTTTACGTTTCATGTGGGCAAGACCCCAGACAACCTTCTTCGGAGAGCCGTCCTGTACCACCGTGGTACACAATCTCAAAAGGACAAAGACAGGAGGAACCATGAGATGAAAAAGAAAATTGTAGTGCTGATGCTTTCAGCAGCTATGACCATGTCCATGATGACAGGATGTGGAAACACAGCAAAGGATGACAGTGCATCCACAACAACAGAAACAACACAGGATGCAGAAGCCACAGAAGAAGCAGAACCGACAGAAGAAGCCACAGAAGAAGCAACAGACGACAGTGCATCTGACCAGGAGGCAGCAGATAAAGTAGCAGCCCTGATCGATCAGATCTATGTGCAGGAAAGAAACGACAACACTGACGAACAGTGTAAAGAAGCCAAAGAAGCCTGGGATGCTCTGACCGACGCACAGAAAGAACTGGTAGAAGGTGAAAATGCAGACCCTGATTACTTCGGAAGAGATACCGGTGACGCATCCAAGGACGATCCGTTAAACGGAGATGACATCGGAGACAACGAACTGCTGGTA
>ENA-OQNN01001765-OQNN01001765.1-human-gut-metagenome-genome-assembly--contig:-NODE-1765-length-12978-cov-2.138277_pt1 | contig 12978 bp, 10 predicted proteins | sample MGYA00242624_ERZ504870 | MGnify/ENA primary metagenome ERZ504870 (study PRJEB26092, sample SAMD00036379) | human gut metagenome | host: Homo sapiens | study: EMG produced TPA metagenomics assembly of... | reverse complement strand
CGCTGTTGACCTTGGTGTCGTCCCTGCCGAAGGAATGAACACCTTCGAAGCTCCCGATGGTCCGCTCAAGGCTGAGATCCTTCCGGTCGCGGGATCCATCGGAGCGTCCGCATCTACGCAAAGAATCATCCGTCTTAAAATGAAGGATGTGACCGGGCTGCGCGTTTGGCCGGACGAGCAATCCTGTTTTCTGGACACAGGGGCGCGCCATCTGGTCAGGTTTGTGCAGGATCTGGCCGGCTACCCGGTTTTCTCTGAGGGCGGCGTTTTGCGTCACGATCCGCGTTTCGCCCCGGAGGGAACCAATGTGGACTTTGTCGAACTGTTGAAGGAAGACGGAGGGAATCTTCTGGCCGTACGCACATTCGAGAAAGGTGTCGAGGATGAGACGTTGGCATGCGGCACGGGGATAGTCGCTTCCGCCATCGCGGCATATTCATTCGGTCTTTTGGGTCGTGGCGGCAATGACGGAGAGGTCTCCTGCAAGGTGAGGACGGCGATCGCGGAGCTTTTGGTCGGATTCAAGGCCGCCCCGGAGACACTCCCGTTCTCTGCCAGTGATGTATGGCTGACCGGACCGGCTGTTTTTATTGGTACTGTTGAAATTATGTTGTAACTTTGCCAAGTTGTTATTAAATCAATCATTTTTTATGAAAAACTCAATCAAATTCTTGTTTCTGGCTGCCATTGCCATTGCTTTTGCTTCCTGCGACAACAAACCATCGACGATGAGCTACACAATGGTGAGCAACTTCAACTATGTGGCAGAGTACCCTGAGAAATTCAAGACCGTTGACAGTCTCTACTACAACAAGAACGTCATGTTGGATGACTATTCCGCGTTGTGTACAAAGTGTGAAGACATGAACAACGGCTTCATAAGCGGCTGGAAGGTGTCCATGAAGAAAGGTTCGGCGACAGAATCCGCTGATCTCCAGATGTTTGCTTCAGCTGGCCCTTATGCGGGACTGTCTGACAAGAACAGCAGGCAGGGCAACCAGGCTTACGCTGTGTTCGCCGGTTCCACTTCTGAATATGACGTGGTTTTCAAGTACGGAAGCTATTTCACCAAATCCACTTGTTTTGTGCAGTGTCTTTGGATCAACAACACCAAACTTGTCGAGACACTTGCCGAGAAGGGTCAGATCGCGGACGGCGATTTCCTTAAGGTGACCGCTACCTTCTTCAAGAACAACCTTCCTGTCTGCACCGAAGACTTCGGGCTGGTTGACTACACCGGCGCGGAACACAAGATTGTGAAGGAGTGGACTGCCTGGGAGATGAAGAAAGCCTCGAAATGTGATGTGGACGCGATAAAGTTCTCTGTGTCCGCATCGTCAGCCGCTCTTCCGGAAGCATTCTGCGTGGATGCGATTGTCGCTTCGATCTCTGTAGAGTATTAGGGATTTCCTTACGGGTCGGCTCCGCAGGTTGGATCGCAAGGATTAGATCAGTCCTTCGGGAACGGCCATTGAAAGAGATTTGGAATCCTCATCGACGGACAGGATGAGATCCTCGTGCAGAGGAATCATCGCCTGTCCGTCTTTCGTCTCCACATACAGACAGGGGTTTCCCGGGATGTCCTCGTAGCCGGTGATCTCCCCGACCGTCTTCTCGCCTCTGTCCAGAAGCGTCCATCCGATGATGTCGTCGACTGAAAGGCCGTCGTCATCGCCTTCATATTCATTGATCCCTTCCGGCTTGGCGGAGATTTCCCTTCCGACCAGCTCCTCCGCGTCCTGTAGATTCTTCACGCCGGTCAGGCGGACAAGAGCGCGGCTGGTGCCTTTTTTTGAGAATGATTCGATAAAAAATGGAACCGGCAGTCCATCGAATGCGATGAACACCGGTTCCTTAATGTTCAAGTCCTCGGGACTGATCTCGCGAAATCCAATGAGGATCTCGCCTTCGGTACCGTTGGACTTCAGTACCCGGGCAATCCGCAGATAATCTGACTTTGCCCTGGACATCGGACTAGGCTTCTGCCGGAGTCTCTGCCGGAGTTTCGGCAGGAGCCTCAGCTGCTGCGGCTTCCTCGGCGGCCTTAGCTGCGGCAGCCTCTTCGGCAGCCTTGCGCTGAGCTTCTGCAAGCTCCTCGGCCTTCTTGGCAAGAGCCTCAGCCCTTTCAGCGTTAACCTTCTTCTCAGCCTCAAGAGCGACCTTTACCTTCTCGGCGGCATCCTTTACGAGGCCGGCCTTCTTGGCAGCGATCTTAGCGTCTCTCTCTGCTTTCCAAGCGTTCCATTTCTGGTCGGCCTGCTCCTGTGTGAGAGCGCCCTTGGCAATACCGCCTTCGAGGTGCTTTCTCAGAAGAACTCCTTCGTAGGAGAGGATTCTGCGGGCTACGAGTGTTGGCTGGGCGCCGACATTGAGCCACTTGAGAGCCTTCTCGCCATCGAGGACGATGGTGGCAGGGTTGGTGTTAGGGTTGTAAGAGCCGATCTGCTCGATGAAACGACCGTCGCGAGGCGCGCGTGAGTCGGCCACAACAATGTGGAAGAATGCGAAATTCTTCTTTCCGTGGCGCTGAAGTCTGATTTTAACAGCCATTGTGAATCTGTTTTAAATGTTGATAAATTGTAAACCTTTAATCTCCAACTCGTGAAGACCCGCAAAGATACGAATTATTAATTTATATTCGAAAAAATTTTGGTATTTCGGGAATATTATCTATTTTTGCAGTCCCAATCAGTTGGGAGACATATTTGCGGTAGTGGTGAAATGGTATACACGCTACTTTGAGGGGGTAGTGGGCGCAAGCCCGTGTGAGTTCGACTCTCACCTACCGCACAAAAAAGTCCGACGGATTTTCCGCCGGACTTTTTCGTGCTTGTTTTTATGGATTACTTAGTAACCTTCAAAAATAACCTGCCTCATCTTAAGGAATCTTTTCGGTCTATATCTGTTTTCTCATCAGTCATGTGCCACCGGCACACTCCTTCTTCGAAAATAGATCTATCCTCGAAAATCTTCTCCTAATCTGAGGCAGGTTATTTTTTCACGTTACTAAAGGAAGAATCAAAGCAAGTATCGTCTTTCAAGACATCACAGAATATTGGCGAGTATTATCACGATGATTATGATAATGGCGCATCCTATCTTGCTGTTTTTTTCATCCTTAGCCTTTTTCTTTGCTTTAAGAGCCTCGGCTGCCTCCTTTGCTTTCCGTTCTTCTTCCTTTTTCAGATAAGCTGAATATTCCGGAGATCTCTTAAACTCTTCCTCCGGCTTTCCACAAAGGAATTTCCCCTCGTAAGTTATCTGACCGTCTTCACCATACTGTTTTCCGTAGCCACTGCATTTCCCGTCCTTGAACTCCCCTTCATAAATCAGATGACCCTTCTCATTATACAGTTTTCCTTTTCCGTGTCTAATGGGGTAATGATAGTCTAATTTTCCTTCTCCTTGATACTCGACCGTTTTGTCTTTATCAAGCGAGAAATAGTACTCGGTGAGGTGACCGTTCTCAAAAGTAGATTTAACACCGCCTCTACTGTCAAACCGCTGACAGAACCTATACGGAGTATGCTCATCCTACGCAACTGTTTTTAAGTATCTTCCTGTGGTCAAGTCCCTTGTCGAGCTAAATTCGACAACGATATCCGTGTCTTTCCCGTCCTTTACATAGCAACCACTATGAGGGCGATCATTATACACATCGCCACAATTAGTTTTAACCAGCTTTCCGTCTGGCGATAGTTTAAAATCACTGTAATATTCTTTGCAACCCGAAAAACCGCCAAGTCCTGTTTTTCCGGTGTTCTTCGTATTAGGAAACTCCCCATCGACCACGATGTGGTTATCTGGCATATACATTCTTCCTTTTTTGAAATTTAATGCAAGCGTGTCTTGTGGATAAAACTCGCCTTCAAATCCCAGGCGACCGTCATTATAGTACCTACCATTGACAATCACCCCATTCTCATATGTTCCCTCCATCCATAACCTCTCTGTCAGAGGCTCGAACTGTTTCCCTTCCCCGCTGTATTTTCCATTAAGAAAGCTTCCGATGTAACTCTTCTTGCCATCTTCATTATACTCAACGCCTTGTCCAGAACGATACCCTTCAACGAATGTCCCCTCATAAGCTAGTTTGCCATTCGAGTAATAAACTTTGCCTTTTCCATCAGGCAATTCATTCTTGAATTCACCTTTAAAAATTGAGCCATCTTCGAAATAAATCCACCCCTTGCCCTGAAGTTTTCCGTCTACAAATACTCCACCCTTACAAGGTTTTCCGTCAACATAGTAAAAGATACCCTGTCCGTCAGGTATCCCGCCACTTACTTCTCCTTCGTAATACAATCCTTCACTTGGATAATTGATTCTTTCCATAAAATTAGTTATTAGCTGTTAATCAATAAATTCAAACATTATTCAGATGCCAGTTCTTCCGCCACTTTGACGATAAGCGCCACGGCGGATTCGACATCCCTCATGTCACACACCTCCACGGGCGTGTGCATATATCTGCAAGGTATGGACAGCAATGCCGTCTTGACCCCTTTTCCCGTAATCTGAATGTTAGATGTGTCCGTGCCTCCAGTTGGAGCGAGATAGGTGTAATTCTGGTACGGAATCCCTTCTCTCTCCGCGATAGAGACAAGCAATCCTGTGAGTTCTTTATTGTTGTCACAGTTGTGATTGATGACCACCCCCTTCCCAAGATGCATCACACCATATTTCGCTTCCGGCATACCAGGAAAATCAGTGGCGAAGCCAGTGTCCACACAAATCGCATAGTCGGGGCTGATCCTGTTCGCGGCCACAATCGCGCCACGGCTTCCGACCTCTTCTTGAGAGGCAGCGCAGGCGCATAGTCCTATATCCAAATTTTTCTCCGTTATCCTGCGCATTGCTTCCGCAATGATGAAGACCCCTATCTTGTCATCCAAAGCCCTTGACGCAAGCCTTGTTCCAATATATTCAGGCTCACTTTCAACAGTCGCGAAAGCACCTACACAGATAAACTCCTCGGCCTCCTTCCTGCTGGACACGCCAATATCCATCCACATGTCCTCGACAGGAACCGATTTGCCTTCTTCATTCCCTGACAAATGGACAGGTTTCTTTCCAATCACTCCGGCGACAGGTCCTTTTTTTCCTTCAATGACAACCTTCCGTCCAAGCAACGTAAGGCTATCCACATAACCATTTCTTCGGAAATAGACATACCCGTCTTCAGAAATGTATGTAACCTGAAGCCCGACCTCATCGCTGTGCGCTTCAATCATCAGCCGGACAGGGCTGTCAGGATTCAACACACAATAAGAGTTGTACATTGAATCCACCTCAACCCTTCCTACATCCTTGAGGTAATCTGTGAATATCCCGGCGATTCGATCTTCCCCTCCACAGGGTGACGAAGTCTCCAGAAGTTTCCTTAGGAATATGTCGGAAAGGTCTGTCATTTACTCTGTCCTTTTGAATAGGCATACATGTCCAAAAGCCTGACGGAATTGAAGCGGCGTTCGTAAGGCAGCCCATTCCAATCTGTAGTTGCGATCAACCTTGGTTTCAGCAAATCCTTGTGGCTCTCGTAGAATGAGCCGAAGGTTTCGATTGCATTGTGTATGGTTCTCAAGGATCCTATTTTATTTTCGTTGAAGTATTTCCCTACATTCACGTCAATTGCCGGAATGCAGGAAAAGACACCGAACATAGTTTTCGTGATGAGCAACAGTGAAGGGATCGTGCTGTCCTTCTTAGTAGTCCCTTCAATTGTCATACAACTTTCAAGATCATCATAACACTTTACAAGCAGACCGCTCTTTTTAGGATAATCCGTCAGATCGACATCGAACAGGTCGCCATACTTGTCTATCACTTCTATCGTGCCCTTCAAGTAGTATGGATTCTTATTCTTTAACGCGCCGCGTCCTCTCAACATCCCCCAGCTGGAAAGATACCCCCAGAGGGTCATAACGCTTTCATTGATGTTCTTCGGTCTGGAGGCCACGCCTTTATGGCTTAGAAAGTAATTGTGGCAGATGTCGAATGACAGAAAGCGGGCATTCGGGTCATTTCTATGACCGTCAAAATAATCATTGATATAATCCATATTCAGTAAGATATAGTTAAGACTACCAACTCAATTCTAAAGATAAAGGGCTGACACACAATTGTATCAGCCCAGAAAGAGCATTTGTTACCAAGTCATTCTATACATTATGCCACAAGTGCCCTCAGAGGCCTTTGGACAAGCACTCATAGAAAGATTCACGCTCTTCTTGGAAAAACGAAACTTTTTCATTGCTTTTTGTTTTTAAACCTAAACTTTTCTCCGCACATTACACAGGAGGCGGATACTCTCCTCTTTTTATATAACTAACGATTCACGGATCTTTGCGATAAAGCAGTTATCGGTGCTGTAATTCTCAGGAACACCTTTCTCCGTGTAGCTCTGACCGATGCATCGGTTGCAATAACGGCAATAGCTTTCTTTCCCGCATCGGTCACTGTCCTTATACCTCAAGGAACGGACACGTCTCAGTTCCTTGGATTCTTTCCAGATTATGGCCAAAGGTGCATTCTTGACATTGCCGCATCCCATACCGAAAGCTATGCAAGGCGAAATAGTACCGTCCGGCTTGATGTTGAAACTGTCAACACCAGCCCCGCAGAACTGCATTTCCGGAGTCCTGTCCATTATCCTTTCCGTCCTGCCGCCTTCCGTCGATAACGGAATCTTAGGGTCGGTAAGCACGGTTCTGAAATCATCTTCAGTCAGTCTCAGATTATTAACCGCATACTCATCCCCATCAATGCTGGAAGTGATGTTGACCTCAAACTCTGGCACTGCATTATGTGAAATGGCGAAATCATACACCGCCTTATAGGAATCGTTATTTATCCTCATTATCGGACATTTGATCGTCATTCCTATTCCATCCTCCCATAACTTGTCCGCAATAGCCTTTGTCTTTTCACAAGATCCTTTGACCCTAGTGACAGACTCGTGCACCGCTGGATCCACACTGTAAAGACTTAACCCTATCGTGTGAGGGAAACAGGCCACGAGCTGTTCATATAATCCCGGATTATTGTATAAGGACTGACCGTTGGTATAGATGTCAACGGCAAACTTTTTCTTGTGGGCATATTGGAGAATCCTTATAAAGTCTTTCTTGACAAATGGATCTCCACCCGTGAAAAGAACCTTGGGAACACCCATATCCGCCAACTGGTCCAAGACAGAGAAGTAATCCTCTGTCGCAAGCTCATCATTCGCGACCTTCTTCACCACGCAGTTTTCTCTTGACGAATTGGGGTTATAGCAATGGACACACATCTCATTGCATCCATACGTGAGTTCAATTGACACGGATGAGGGAACTCCGTATTTTTCAATTCTGTCACGATACTCTGTGTCAACGAGTTCAAATACCGATTGCAGTTTTTCGGTTCCAGCGGATTCCTTAAGGAATAATCTCTTCGCTTCGACAACCTTGTTTCTCAATGCCGCAAGATCATCCAAGGACGGAATCTCTTTGACCAATACACGTTGCTCCGCCAGCTCGTCCAAAAACGGATCCAAATCCTCTTCCGAACAACCTAACCTATCAGCAAGTCTGGCTGCGGAAAACATCTGATAATACTCTTGATCCAACAAAAGTTTCATCAGATCCGCAGTGTCCTCCTCAAACATGTATGTCTCACCCGCCAGATTATTGAAGATTATGGCCAAACGTTCATCTTTGTTATAACGTCCTGCTATCCATCCAGGAAGCATATATGCATTCTTTCTCATTTACCTATCCGATTTGACAATTCTAGTGTTATCAGTTTCAGGCGATCAAAATCGGCGGTTACGCATAACACAAAAAAGCACGAGCCTGATGGTCTCATACTCTCGGTTGGGCTCTGGACGGGCCGTGCAATGAATAGGATTCCTCGACTCGCGCTTTTGCTATGGTGTGGGATAAACCCAACGATAGCCAACGCGGGGCGATAACCGTTATTCCCATTACACTTTGAATTGTCCAGATTCAACCGAAGGAATAAAAGCTAAGCGCTCTCTTATGTAAAACGTATCACCGGCGTATCAATCCGTCTGATACATCACAAAGATAGTAATAAAATCCTATTCATTGCTTATACCCGTCACTAATATTTTATTTCAATCAAAAAATGCAGTCATCTCATCAATGCCACTCCATGATTTTCAACCTTTCAGCACCGAAACACCTGTGGAAACAGGTCTCCTTTGCCCGTCCTGCTCCCTTTCGAAGCCTTGGCTTCAGCTTTGTTCCATCCAATCATTGTATGAATATATTAATAGGTTATTTCCCTCACAACCATATACGAAAGAAGGCATCCTCAGATAGAGAATGCCCTCACACAATAAATGCTAGTGCAAATTTAGCTGGAAATATTCAGATTTCCAAAAATATTTCAGTTTTCAGGTTTTTTCAGGTTTTCAAAGGGCAACAAGTAAGAAGCTGTTTTGATTTGTTTGGTTTTAAGAGAGAATCCTGACAGCCGTGGCACCTAAAGTATTGATAATGAAAAAAAAGAGTACACTCGTGGCGCTGTTTTTTTGGTGCCACGAGTTTTATTAACTCATTAACCAACAACACGTTATTCGCCACTCCTTCTGTTTTTTTCAGACCGCGACGGGGGCCTTAATGACCGACCAGGGGTCGTAGCCTTTGCTGTGGGCTTATGGGTTATGGCTTCAGAAGATTGACAGGAGCGACATAGACTCCGTCTTCTCGTTTGTAGGCACCACCTGCGGCAGTAAGGACCAAAAGGAATGACGGTGAGTTCTCATCGCTCTTCTCCTCAATCTTCGACTTGAGCGTCTTCAGGGAGGAAGCACCTGCCTCGATCAGGTCATCTCCGCCAAGTTTGATTTCAATTGCTCCCCAGCGGCCATCCTCCAGATGCACCACAGCGTCACATTCCAGTCCGGCATTGTCGCGATAGTGACGGACCTCACCGCCCAACGTGCCTGCATAGACCCTAAGGTCGCGTACTGCCAGATCCTCGAAAAACAGTCCGAAACTTTCCAGATCGCGCATCAGATCATCCGGCATAATGTTCAATGCGCGGCAGGCTATGGATGTGTCAACGAAATGCCGCGTGGGTGTTGAGCGAATGGATGTCTTGGATCTGATGTACGGATTCCAAGCTTCCATATCCTCCAAAATATACAAGTCATTCAGAGCCTCCAGATAGTCGCTGAAGGTCTTATGATCCATCGTCCGTTCGTTGCTTTGGCGGACATCGGCAATGATGGTGGCGAGAGCCGCTTCAGTGGATATATGCCGGGCATAGCTTCGGACAATCATTCTCAGCACTTCCGGTTTCTTGTTGCGAAACCGTTCATTCTCAGAATCTTCGAACACGAAGAGTCCATTCCAATAGTTCTTCGTAATCTCAATGGCAATCTCTTCGGGTGCCAACACGGCTATCGGCCATCCGCCACGGCAAATCAGATGAGCGACATCTTTCAATAGGAAGTCCTGATTCAAGTCCCAAGGAAAGTTTTTACCACCGTCAAACAAATCCTCAAGTGAGACCGTACCCTTGGACTCTTTGGACTCCCACAGGCTCATCGGACGCATCTTCACCGGCGCGATTCTGCCTGCACCGCTATGATGTACTTCCGTCTTGTCAGCAGGTGTTGAACTCCCCTTAAGTATGTACTTGCCAAACTCGTACTTGACATCAAGGTCATCCTTCACCTGGTTCCAGATGTCCGGAGCTTTCTGCCATTCGTCTATTAATCTGGGATTATCACCTGACAAGACACCCTTTGGGTTCATACGAGCCATCGCTATGGCCTGTTTTGTGTTTAGTTTGATGAAACTCTTCTGGTAGAGCATACAGGTGGTTGTCTTGCCACAAAACTTCGGTCCGGCAACCACTATGGCTCCCGAAGTCCTTAGCTTCAGTTCAATCTCCTTTTCAACAAGTCTGTCGTAATACATAGCACAATCGTAATTAACGCTTGGCCAAGATAATAATTCCCACGATTTTCAGCAAATAATTCCCACGATTTTCAATTTAAGTGTTGATCAAAACAAGAGAAGTGCCGGTGGCTCATGACTGATGAGAAAAGAAATATAGACCATAAAGATATACAAATTGTTATTTTTTAATGATTACTTAGTTCAATCTCCTTTTATTTTGCCCTCGGAATAATATCCATAGGGCACATATCTTTTCATAATGATAGTTTTATTTCTTATAAGTAACAACTTTAACATCTAACCGTATTTCATTCCCTATATGACGTAATATTAAACATCCGGTCGCTTCAACAGGCTCAGTGACCGGAAATGCAGGGCTCTATGACGGTGCGGAATACGCGCCGAGACGGAGGGCTAGACCGCGACGGGAGCCTTGATGGCCGGCCAGGGGTCGTAGCCTTCCAGGGTGAAGTCCTCGTACTTGAAATCGTACAAGTCCTTCACGTTTGGGTTGATGCGCATTGTCGGGAGTGGGCGGGGCTCACGGGAGAGCTGCTCGCGGACCTGATCGAAATGGTTCAGGTAGATGTGGGTGTCGCCGGTGGTGTGGATGAAGTCGCCGGGCTTCAGGCCGCAGACGTGGGCTATCATCATCGTGAGCAATGCGTAGGAGGCGATGTTGAACGGAACACCGAGGAAGGTGTCGGCGCTGCGCTGATAGAGCTGGCAGGAAAGCTTGCCTTCGGCCACATAGAACTGGAACAGGCAGTGGCAAGGAGGGAGAGCCATCTTGTCCACCTCTCCGGGATTCCAGGCGGTGACGAGCATTCGTCTCGAATCAGGATTGTTCTTGATCATATTCACCACCTGTGTGAGTTGGTCGATGGATCGGCCGTCGGGTGCCGGCCAGGAGCGCCATTGGTGGCCATAGACAGGGCCAAGGTCACCGTTCTCGTCGGCCCATTCGTCCCAGATGGAGACCCCGTGATCCTTGAGGTACTTGATGTTGGTGTCGCCGGCGATGAACCACAGAAGTTCATAAATGATAGATTTCAAGTGAACTTTCTTGGTGGTCAGAAGCGGGAATCCTTCGGAGAGGTCGAAGCGCATCTGGTAGCCGAAGACGCTCTTGGTACCTACGCCGGTGCGGTCGTGCTTGACCACGCCGTCGGTCATTATGTGACGCAGAAGATCCTGATACTGTTTCATTTGTGAATATTCAAAATTGCAATAGTCATTTCGGTCACTTTGGCAGGCTCGGTGACCGAAGCGTGTATGGCTCAGTGACCGGTCTCCTACTTCCTGACCGAGAACGCCCAGATGATGGCCTCGCTGAAGGTCTCGCCCGGACGAAGCACGGTCGTAGGGAACTCAGGCTTGTTCGGCGAATCAGGGCAGTGCTGACACTCGATGGCGACACCCTCATAGACGTGGTAGCCACGTCCGCACTTGCCGGCAGGACAGCCCTCAAGCCAGTTGCCCGTGTAGATCTGCACGGCCGGCTGGGTGGTCAGAACCTCAAGCTGACGGCCGCTTGCAGAAGAGTACAGCTGAGCGGCGGTCTGAAGTTGTCCTGGCTCGTAGTCATTGATCATGAAGCAGTTGTCGTAGCCCTTGCCGTAGTTCAAGGCAGGGAAGTCAGCCTTTATCTCAGCACCGATTTTCTTGAACTCCTGGAAGTCCATCGGAGTTCCGGCCACCGGATCAGCCTCGCCGACCGGAATCAGAGTCTCGTCGGTCGGCAGATAGACAGCCGCATTGAGCCTCAGTTCGTGGTCAAGAATATTCCCGTTACCCTCTCCGTCAAGGTTGAAGTAGGCATGGTTGGTAAGGTTCACGACAGTTGCCTTGTCGGTCTGAGCCGTGAATGTCAACTTCAACGCATTGTCCTCGCTCCACTCGTAGTGGGCGACAACCTTCAGATTGCCGGGATAACCAGCCTCTCCGTCCTGCGAAAAGTACTGGAACTCAACGGCTTTCCCCTCGGCGCGGCTTTCCCAGACCTGATTCTGGAATCCTTCAGGGCCGCCGTGCAGATGGTTCGGGCCGTTGTTGACCGGCAATGAATATTCCACCCCGTCAAGCGTGAACTTGCCGAGCGCTATGCGGTTGGCGTAGCGTCCCGGGCACTTTCCGGCGCAAGGGCCGTCGGCGAAATAATCCTCAGGCTTGGTATAGCCCAAAACAACATCGGCGATCTTTCCATCCTTGTCCGGAACAGCGATCGAAACGATTCCGGCGCCTATGCTTGAGAGGCGCACGAACGCGCCGCTTTCATTCTCAAGAGTATAAAGGAATATTTCCTTTCCGTCAGGGGACGTGCCCCATAGTTCCTTGGTGATTTTCATGTCAGTGTTATTTTAAGTTGTCAAGATACGGAAGAACCACCTCCGCCGGTGCGTCCTTCATAACCACTCTCTTCTCTGAATCAAGTACATACAGCGAAGGGATGGCGCGGACGTTATAGGTGATGTCGGCGCGGATCAGGTAGCTCTGGTCATAGCCGTTGTACCAGTCCTTGGGGTTGACGGAAGCATATTCACGCCATTTGTCCAACTCGTCGTCAATGTATATGTTGACGACCGCGAGCCTGCCGGAGGCAACCAGCGACGCGATCCTCTCATCGGCGACCAGATGCTCCATGATGTCCTTGCAGGCCGGACAGCCGGGATTTGTGAAAAACAGCAGCGTCGTCTCCGCCTTCACACCATGCAGTGTGTGTCTTTTTCCACTCAGATCGGTGAATGTGAAATCAGCCGCCGGCGTTCCTGCCATATTCAAGGAACACATATTGGTTTCGAACGAGTAGGAAGGTCTCATGTCGGGATCGGAATAGTCTGAAGAGGCGAGTCTTGAGACGTACGGGAGGTAGAGATCCTCGTTCCGGACAGGTGAATTGGGGTCGTAGAGATACTTCGGGACCATCCGCTCGAAAAACTCGAAGACATTGGAGGAGGTATCGGCGGCCTCGAACTGTTCAACCTTGTCGAAGAAAGAGGCCATCGCCTTCCTTCCGAAGTCTATCAGGCAAGCCTTCTCCAGAAGTGTCACACCAGTCCCC
>ENA-OQNN01001760-OQNN01001760.1-human-gut-metagenome-genome-assembly--contig:-NODE-1760-length-13016-cov-3.044301_pt1 | contig 13016 bp, 8 predicted proteins | sample MGYA00242624_ERZ504870 | MGnify/ENA primary metagenome ERZ504870 (study PRJEB26092, sample SAMD00036379) | human gut metagenome | host: Homo sapiens | study: EMG produced TPA metagenomics assembly of... | reverse complement strand
GGTGAGGAGCGACCAAGGCTGGAGGCTGTTCAAAAAGAGTATCATCTTGAAAAGCAGCTGATTCTGACTGGAAATGTTTCAAATGTCAGTGAATATATGCAGCAGGCGTCTATTTATGTAATGACATCGCGCTCGGAGGGGCTTCCGATGGTTTTGCTGGAGGCGGCACAAAATGGACTGCCGATGGTAAGCTTTGATATTCAGACGGGCCCTTCCGAAATCATAGAGGACGGAAAAAACGGTTTTTTGATACCGCCGTTTTCAATCGACGATATGAGAAAAAAAGTAGAGTATCTGATAACGCATGAGGAAGTTCGAGGTACGTTTTCAAAAAATACCAGCTCGATACAAAAACGATTTGACGCAGATTCGATTACAGCACAGTGGGAGCGGCTGCTTGACCGATTGTAAGGAAATTGTAATGGACTAGAGTTTAGAAGATGCTTCTGGCAATGAAAAACGTAAAAAGGAAATAGGAGAAAGTGCAGTGGAAACAAAAGCAGAAATGAAAACCAAAACAAAAAAAGAAATGAAAGAAGAAAAAATAAGTATTATTATACCTATATAGAAGGTAGAAGCTTATCTTCCGAAATGCTTGAATAGTGTGTTGCAGCAGACCTATAGGAATCTGGAAATTATTTTGATTGATGATGGTTCGCCAGACGGATGTGGGAAAATTTGTGACGAGTACAGCAAAAAGGATGCGCGTATAAAAGTAATTCACAAGGAGAATGCAGGTGTCGCCGGGGCAAGAAATGATGGAATAGAAGCGGCAACGGGAGCATATATCAGCTTTATTGACAGCGATGACTGGATTTCGCCAAGGGCATATGAATGGATGTATAAATGCATAAAGAAATACAAAGCAGACTGTTCGGTGGGCGGCTGCGTTACCGTTAAAGACCAGAATGGAAAATTGAAATTTCCGAAAAATATATTTTCATACAAGGCAGCGTGCGAGACATCAGAGGAGGTTATTAAAAAGCTGCTTTTGAATGCATCTGCTATGTGGAATCGGTTATTCCGAAGAGAAATATTTGAAACGCTGCGGTTCCCGCAAGGAAGAATCAATGATGATGAAGTGACTGTATTGCACGCATATGCACAGTGTAAGAAGATTGTGTTTGTGAATCGTCCGACCTATTTTTACAGAATTCGGGAGAATAGCATTACCACATCTTGTTTTTCAATTCGTAATGTAGACTATTATTATAATAGCCTGGACAATGAGCAATTTATTCGAGAACAGCTGCCTCAGCTGCAATTATGTGCCGAGTTTAAAGTTGTGAAGTCATTATTGTATTGTTATGTGAATTTAAGAAAGCTGTCTGATTCAGAAGAAAAGAGAAAATTGAAGAAGGAACTCAAAAGAGAAATTCAAAGAAAACGAAAAGCGGCGTTGAAAAATCCATATCTTGGAATTGAATATAAATTGTTGATTTGCTTATTAAGATAATAAATATTAGGATGATAAAAAAGACAACACAGATGTGTTCAGTCATCTGTGTTGTCAAAAATACGAAGAAGTTTGGAACGCTGGTTGTCCTGTTTAAAGGAACGAAGAGTTTCTTTTAATGTTGTATTGCGAAGGGTGTAGGTATTATGCAAGAAACAGACAAATGTAATTATCCAAAGAGCAGGCCATAGCAGTGGGCATTTTCCAAGCTTTGGAAAGCGTACATGCATTTGCAGGTGCCCTTCTTTTAAGTAGGTAAATGGCGTGATGCGGCTGTAAGATGTGCTTCCGACAAGGGCAGCCGCAGTTGCTTTGTTGACATCGCCGCCAGCAAGAAGCTGTTGTATAAAGGATTCACAGTCTCTGCGATCATAATGGACGGTGGGATCAACTGTTTCTGAAAGACCCAGATAGATGCGGCACGTTTCCAGAATGATTTCATATAGGTGCAGGATTTTCGAGTCATGGCACCAACTATGAATCTGGTCAAAATCAATTTGACTATAAAAATGCTCCAGATAAAATGTGAAATCACATAACAGGCGGATGCCAAAGCCACTGTAGAGATAGTGTTTGAGCATGTGGTGAAGCATGTAGAAGGTATATTGTGTCGGCGGAAGAACTGGGTAAGTAGTTCCATTGATGATTTGATGCTCCGGTTGAAACGCATTGAAGCCAAATATGGCATCCACAATCTGGTTGGCCGGTGCATATTGATAGAGTCCAACAATCCTAAAATGAAGCTCTAGAATTAAGGTTCGGCCAGTTTTAGGAAATGTGTAAAGGTAGCCTTGATGATGGTCGCTGACATCATCATCCTTTTTGAATCCATTTGCAAGAAGAAGTTTCCCAGCACGTTCAAACTGCTCTTTTTCATTTATATAAAGATCCACATCTCCGAGCTTTCTGTATTCAGAAACTGGATAAAAAGAAGCGAGGCTAATGCCCTTTAAAAGAACATACGGAATCTGATTTGCTTCAAAAAGCGCAGCAATTCGTCTTGTGAACTGATCAATTTGATAGTAATTCAGCATCATCAGTTTTGTCTGGTACTTCAATGGCTCCAGACGATTTTTATCGTTCAGATAGGGCAGCACGTAAGGAACACAGGATTGATCTTTTGCAAGCGCAAGCAAAGCATCCATGTCCTGCGGCGCGATATCAATTGAAGATGTTTTATTTGTACAGGCATCGTGAATAATCTGAAGAAAAATCTGCTCGAACGTTTCCATAAAAAATCTTTGAACCCTTCCATAGTAACAAATTTGCGTTTCAACATTTCGTATGTATTGCATGATGCTAGTATAACACAAAAGAGAGAACACGTGAACTGCAAATTTTATGGGAAAAAGAAGAATGTTGCAAAGTATAACAAAAATTTCATAAAAGAAGAATTGCACAGAATACGAAAAGAGAATATACTAAATAAATGTGACAGAACAGAAAAAGAATGTCACATATTAACACAAAAGGGGAATGTTATGATAAAGAAAAAAGGTACTTTTGTGCTGCGTCAGCTGATGGAGGATTTTATTTTGATCCCTTGTGGAAAGACAGCGGAGACAGTTAATCAGGTTTTGACATTGAGCGAGACGGCAGCATTTATATATGAGCGCGCAGAGTCTGCAAAAACAGCAGAACAGTTGGTTAGGTTGGTCAGCAGAGAATATCAAGTGGATGAGGAGGATGTCCGGGAGGATGTAGAGGAAATCCTGGAAACATTGAAGACAGAAGGGATTCTTGAGGAAACAGAAGAAAAAGCCTGATGGCTATAGAGAAAACGACAAAACAGGTTATGAACTGTAGTTGATAAAAAATACAGAAAGGAGGCGGATTGATGGTCGTTTTTCTAATTGGCGGCGAGAGCCGGTTAATGGATGGTTTGATCAATAAATTTAATAAAGACGGACACCGGGTATATTTGTTGACTGGAAGCAGAAATGGAAGAACCTCATATCAGAAGGTTTTTGAAAAATATAATTTTAACTATGACAGTGACAGCATCCGAGAGATTTTTGAGAGTACAAATCCAGATGTTGTTATTTTTACTGGCGCACAGGATACTCATTACCGTTGGGAAAATGCCAGAAAAGAAGCGGTACAATTTTCTACAGATTTGACGAATATACTTTCTGCGTATTCATCTGTAAAGAATGGTCGTTTTTTGTATCTGTCCTCGGAGAATGTTTTTGGAAAATCTTATCCAGAGGATGTTCAGGAGACTGAGTCCGTATCGGCCAATAGCTTTCATGCACTTGCTGTAGCGCAGGGAGAGGAAACCTGCAAAAATTATTACAGCACGCGTGGCATGGAATCAATTGTAGTTCGCATTGATCATTTGTATGGAACTCCGGTAAAAGGGAAAATGCAGACTGACCCATGTTTTCAGATGACATTGGAAATGTTAAAAAGTGGAAAGATTGCAGCAAATGGTCGAAACTTGTTTTCAATGATTCATCAAAATGATGCTATCGAATTTATTTACCGCATCGCAGTGGCTGACCATCTGACATATCCAGTCTATCAGATTTCATCCGGTCAGGTGATCAGTCAGATGCAGCTGGCGAAGCTGATAATCGAAGCCGCACAGACGGGGGCGGAAGTTTTAGATGAAACGGTTGGAAATGGATATCGGCTTGTATTGAGTGCGGTGCGCTATAATGAAGAACTGGGTGGGAGAATCTTTGTTAGTTATGAGGAAGGAGTAAAGACGGTTGTTCAGTATATGAAGCACCACAGTGATACCTTTTTGCGGATACAGGATGATCGAAAGGGAGCAGGTATTCTTCAGAGTATCCGCCAGATTTTCCGTTTGCTGGTGCCTTATATTGAAAACATGATTTGCTTTATTCCATTTTTTATGTTGAATAACAGAGCAGTGAACAGTACATATTTTAGCAAACTGGATTTTTATCTTTTATATGTGCTTTTGTTTGCAATTGTGTATGGACAGCAGCAGGCAATTTTTTCGGCACTGCTAGCGATAGCAGGTTATTGCTTCCGACAGATGTATGATAAAACCGGATTTGAGGTTTTGATGGATTATAGCACTTACGTATGGATGGCGCAGCTGTTCATTGTCGGTATGTCCGTCGGATATATGAAGGATCAGATTCGTTATATTCGTGATCAAGACGATGAGCAGATTCATTATCTTAATGGACAGCTTGGTGATATTGCGGATATCAATGATAGCAACGTGCGTATGAAGCACACCTTTGAGCGCCAGATTGTAAATCAGAAGGATAGTTTGGGTAAGATTTATGAAATTACATCACAGCTTGACCAAAGAGAACCTGAGGAGGTACTATTCTATGCAGTACAGGTATTATCAAGGCTGATGGAGACGCAGGATGCTGCTATTTATACGGTGGCAAACCGTGATTACGCCAGACTCTTTTCATTTACATCACCGACGGCAAAGCGACTTGGAAAGTCCATCCGCTATTCCGACATGGAGGACATGGTTACTGAGCTGAGAGATCACCGCGTTTACATCAACAAAACGATGGACAACCGTTATCCGCTTATGGCATACGCCATTTATTCAGAGGAAGCCATGCAGACCATACTGATGTTGTGGGGACTTTCATGGGAGCGTATGAATCTGGCAGAGGCTAATCGTCTGACGGTAGTCGGATATCTGATTCAGAATGCAGTCATAAGAGCGAACCGTTATCTGGAAGCGCTGCACACAAGACGTTATGTCGAGAATAGTGATATTCTGGGACAGGACGCATTCAAGCAGTTGGTAACAGCGTTTTTTGATGCGAGAAGATATGGGCTTACGGAGTGTACGCTGTTAAAGATTCAGCATACGGCTGAAAACTTTAAGGAGACAGCAGAACAGCTTGAGAAAAAGTTGCGACAGACCGACTATTTTGGCGTGCTGGCAGATGGCCTTTATGTGCTTCTTCCAAACACCGATGAGGAAGGGGCTGTCGGAGTCATTGAGCGTTTTAAGGACTTTGGATTTGATAGTTCGGTCGTAAATGGGGAGGTAATCGGAGAATGACAAGGGCTGAAAAACTTTTTGTTGTGATATGGATTATAAACCTGATTATCGCCGTGGTGTATTTTTTGTGTGGAACATTTCTCTATGTTCCAGCGATGAAGCGAAAGGACAAGGACAAAGAGGAATATCTTCATGACAGTCCGAAGGCATTTTTGATTCGCATGATTATCATGATTTTATGCCCGGTTGTCGGTTCACTGTATTTCTTTTCGGTAAATCTGGTGTTTCGCACGATTTTCCGACAGGAAGTTGATTTGGCAGATGTGGTTTTCAGTAAGGAGCGCGTCAAGCAGCACTTAAAAGCTGATGAAGACCGAGAGCGAAATCTTGTCCCGATGGAGGAGGCACTTGCCGTCAGTGACAAGAAAAATATTCGAATGCTGATGTTAAATGTAATTAGAGGCGATCTGAAAAGCTCGCTGGAATCCATTGCACTGGCATTAAACAGTGAGGATTCGGAGACGTCACATTATGCGGCATCTGTCCTTCGGGATGAGCTGAATGATTTTCGTGTTCATGTGCAAGATTTGTATACGGATATGAAAGTGGAAGAGCAGGAGCAGACTGAGGCAGAGACACTTTTGATTGATTCGATGAATCCCATTTTGCGCCAGAAGGTTTTTACTGGAATGGAACAGATAAAGTTTGTGCATATCATGGATGAGGCGGCACAGTCGCTTTATCAGAAAAATCCTTCCAGCATGACACCAAAGCGGTATGAGGCAGTATGCTTGCAGCTGATTGAGCAGAAAGAATTTGAAAAGGCTAGTGAGTGGTGTGAAAGACTAGCGCAGATGTATCCCGATGAACTAGTCTCGTATACTTGTCAGCTGAAGCTTTTCTTTATGGAGAATGATAGAGAGCATTTCTTTGAGGCGCTCAATAAGCTGAAAAAATCCGATGTTATCATTGATAATGAAACGCTTGAGTTGATTCGAGTATTTAGCTGATTATTCAAACAAAAATAGTTGAGTATTCAGAAGAAGTCTCAATGGGATGAAATATAACAGAGAAAGAAGGTGAGAAAAATGTCGATGACGATGCTGACAGTGATTCAGATTGTGCAGGCACTTGCGGCATACAGTTTTGTAATGCTGTTTTTGCCATGGGTGTTTTTAAGAAAATACTTGGCACATTTTGAGCTTTCAGAAAGAATTATCGGTTATTTTCTTACTGGAAATTTTTATATTATTTATCTTGTCTTTTTGTTACAGTTTCTTCACATTTCCAATTCGATTACTTTGTGGATTGGAACGCTGTTTCCGTTTCTGGTGATGGTGATCAGACAAGGAAAACTGAATAGTGTTAGAGAATGGATAGTGAGTTTTTTAAAGACTTTTTTGCATATCCTTAAGGGAGAAATTGGTATAAAAACACTGCTTTTTTCACAATGGAGAAAGTTTTTTAAAAAGTATGGAAAAGCTATTAGAACACAGCTTTTTCGCTGTTTTCCAGATCTAGTTTTTATGGGACTGATTGTTGCAGGTGTCTGTTATGTGTATGGATATAATGTTGTTACTGTGTTTGGATATAAAGCATCGGATGTTCCAGTTCATAATTTGTGGATTAACAATATGAGTAATAACCAGATTTTTTCCAAGGGTGTGTATCCATATGGATTTCATTGTGTAATTTATTATCTGCACACGGTATTTGGAATTAAAACGTATATCCTGTTAAGAGTATTTGGACTGGTGCAGACATTATTTATTCATCTGGCGCTTTTGATATCACTCAAGGTAATTTGTAAAGCAAGATATACGCCGTATTTTGGAACTGCTGCCTATTTAATGCTTAAAATTTATAGTCCAGGTTCATATGTACGCTTTTTGAGTGCACTTCCGCAGGAATATGGAATGCTGTTTATCTTTCCAGCGGCGGTACTGGCAATCAGATTTTTTCAAGAATACACAAAACAGAGAAGTGAGCAGGAGATTGAGAAAAAGCAATGGCGAGCAAAACGGGTCAAGGGCTATTTGGCAGGCTTTGCAATTAGCTTTTCATTGACGTTAACTGCTCATTTTTATGATACGATACCGGCAGGAGTTTTGTGTGTTGGTATTGCGGTAGGTTTTTTCCGCATGCTTTTTAAGTGGCGATATTTTTGGAGAATCATGCTAGCAGGAATTATAAGCGTTGTATTAGCGCTTGTACCTATGGTGGCGGGTGTCATTACTGGACATCCGTTAGAAGGCTCACTTTATTGGGCATTGGGCGTCATAAGTGGAGAAGAAAATAGTTCACAGGGGCAAAACAATGATAATGTAACGACTGTTATTGATAAAAATGGAAATGAAATTACGATTGTAGGACAAATAGACGAAGAAACGCTTCAAAGAATTATAAATGGAGGTGAGGATGAAACCAACGAAAGCAAAAAAGAAAATTCAGAAGAGGTTTCAAAAAGTATAGACGAAATAACTGAAACACCGAAAGAACCTTCCAAAATACAAAAAGTGCTATCAGTAGTAAAAAGTAAACTGATAATAATTTTTGGAAGAATTAGGGAAAACTGTGCCAACATGGGCAATGAAACAACGGCAATTATGCTGGCGGCAATTTGTTTCCTATTTTTATTTGGAATGATAGCAATCATTCGGAAACAGAAAGAATATGGTTATATACTATGTTCATTTGCAGTTTTTATGGTAATGATGTGTATTTTACAGTCGTTAAGTGCATTAGGGCTTCCAGAACTGATGCAGCAATACCGTGTATGTATATTTTTCTGTTATTCAATGGGGGCAGTCTGGGCACTGAATACAGATGCAGTTGTTTTTCTTCTGGCTGATTTGCTAAAGAAAAAGCAGATTTTAGAAATTGGCTCAGCGTTAATGATTATGACAGCAGTTTTTGTATCAATTCAGGAAAATCTGACTCGGTTACCAGCTACAATGTATGCAATGGAGACGAACGAAAGTATTCTTTGTCTGACTGAAATTATGCATGAAAATAAAGATTTAACTTGGACAGTTGTTTCAGCAAATGATGAAAGACAGATGATTGCAGATACTGGATGGCATTATGAAATGATTACATTTTTGAGACAGCTTAAAGATTTAGAGGAGAATTCGATAATTACGATTCCTACAGAGTATGTTTACTTTTTTATAGAGAAAAGACCAGTTAATATTGATGAGGATGGTGTTGTTAGTAGTGAACGTCTGCAGAATGTTTCTGAGGAAGGGGCATTGCAGCCTGTCAGCTTGAAATCAGGAATAAAACCATATCATGGCGAAGATCGTTGGGGAACCATGTCTCATATGTATTATTGGGCGCAGGCATTTAAAAAGCTGTATCCGCAGGAGATGGAGGTCTACTATGAGACAACTGATTTTGTATGCTATCGTCTGCATCAGAATGTAAACAGCCTTTATAATTTGGCGATTGATTACGGTTACAATGATCCGCATGAAACTGACATAAATTCAGATGAGACATTGGACTTATTATCAGAAACATCGAATCGAACATCTGATATCGATCTGGCACCAGTTTTGGAAACACAGTCCAATACAGACAGTAAGGAGGAATTGAATGGTTTCGCGCAGAAATTACGCAGCTATTACGATTATTATGGCGATCGTCTTTTTTCTATTTCAACTTCTGAATATGGCGAAGGCAAGCTGGAATAATTATCAGACGAATGCGTTTGTACAAGATACAGAAGCACTGCCAGACTGTTCAAGCGTCTATCAGGCGGGGCAGCAAATGTCTGGGGAAAACGATGAAAATTGGATGGATGGTGTGTATTGCGCCCCCGTTGTCTGTATTGGAGGAAATGAGAATGGTTCGTTTGGCGAACTTCTTCGTGACTGGGGATTTTACATGAAGCGCAGTGTAAGCGTCTATAAGTCTGTTTCGGATTACCAGACAGTGTATGAAAATGAAAACGAGATAGATAACCTAAAAAATACAGAAACAGCAAAAGATACAGAAGCTGGTGATCAGAACAAACCGCAGTTTCTTCTGATTGATTCCAATGTTATTGACTGGAGTAGCAAAAATACATTAAAGGAAATTCAGTTTCTTCAAAGCTGCGCAGATGCGGGGATTCATTTGATTTTTGGCAATCTTCCAGAGGTTTCTTTGATAAAGAAATATAAAGCGCTTCGAGAATTGATGGGGATTGAATCGGTTCGGCAGGAGAGTGTAACGGTCGAGGGCATTCATCTGTATGAGGGGCTTTTGCTCGGAGGAGAGGTTATTTATCAGCCACAGACAGAGGAAGAAGAAAAGCGACAGGATATGGCGCTAACATTTCCTTGGTATAATCTTTCAAGTGGGACAAAGGTGTACATGAAGGGAATGCTTGATCAGGAAATGGTTGATGTTCAGGAGCAGCCTGTTTTAATCTGGCGTAAAAGCACAGGAAATTCATTTGTGTTTGCGGTCAATGGAGATTATATGAAAGGCGCCTCAGGACTGGGACTTTTGACTGGAATGGTTTGCCAGACGCAAGATTACACACTTTATCCGGTGGTGAATGCGCAGAACTTTGTATTTGCTGGATATCCGGCACTGGCAGAGGAAAACTCCGATACGCTTCAGTCACTTTACAGCCAGACAATGAGCGGTGTATTTCGCGATATTATTTGGCCTTCTGTTTCAGTAATCAGCCATAGAACGTCGCTCGGTATTAGCAGCATGATTGCGGTGCAATATGATTATAGCGACGATGTCTGGCCAAAGACGCAGGAACTTTCCTACTATATGGAATCAACGAAGGAACTCGGTGCGGAAATGGGCTATTCAACTGTCAGTATATCTGATACTGATATTGAAGAAAAATTGATTCAGGATGAAGCATTCTGGGACAAGGCACTTCCTACGTATCGTTTTTCCTCACTTTATCGCGGGACATTCTCGGATGATGAGGTGAATACGGCATTAAAAAATCAACTTTTATCAGATATTTGTACAATCGTGGAGCCAATAGAGGATACAAGTGATCTGATCGGCTATGCAAACGAGCATGTGACGAGACAGCGTGCATTGATTGATGGCTATGAGCATACCTACAGTCAAGACTTTGCTATTCGGAGCATTGAGACAGCTCTTGGTTATACCAGTGTTTTGACGGATATTGGAAGAGTTGCCTATCCGAAGTCGGAGGCAGACGCATGGGAGAATCTGTCAAAGGAATTGATGGCAAATATAACGACTTACTGGAAGCCGTTTTCTACATTTGAGGGAACTACGCTTTCACAGAGTGATGCGCATATCCGAAAATTTTTGGCGATGAGCTACACTGAGGAAAAAGAAGATTCATGTATCAAAGTGAATATAAAAGGTGTAGGCTTTCCAGTGTGGTTTGTATTAAAGATAGGAGAAGGAGAAATGGTTACGCAGGTGGAGGGCGGGAGTGCTTCTAAGATTGAAAAAGGTGCATGGCTCATCGAAGCAGATCAAAGTCAGATTGAAATAAATCTTGATCAATCTAGCAAACCGTTTTATTATGAGTAAAGGAGAAAGGCGAATGAGAGTATGTATTGTGGCAGAGGGATGTTATCCATTTGTGGTAGGCGGTGTCTCAAGCTGGATTCATAGCATGATTCGCCTGTTTCCCAAAACGGAGTTTATCATACTAGCGATTGCGGCGAATCGAACGCAGCGCGGAAAATATGCGTATGAGCTGCCAGAGAATGTGTCAGAGGTCTATGAGGTCTATTTGCAGGATGTGGATTGGGGAAGGAAACGAAGAAAACGTTTTCGCTTGAACAAAGAACAATACCATGCCCTTCGCAGCCTGATATTGGATCAGGATATTGAATGGAATGTATTGTTTGATCTTTTCCAGAATTATTCGGTTTCATTGAATGATCTTTTGATGGGAGAAGACTTTTTAAATGCAGTAACCGAGTGCTATCGCATAAAATATAGTCAGATTGTGTTTTCTGATTTTCTCTGGACAATGCGTTCTATTTATTTGCCACTCTTTTTGACGATGGGAATGGAAATTCCCAAAGCCGATCTGTATCACTGTGTTGCAACTGGATATGCAGGAGTGCTAGGCAGCATGGCAAAACATAAATATGGGTGTCGCCTTCTGATCTCGGAGCATGGCATTTATACGAGAGAGCGCGAGGAGGAATTGATTAAGGCAAAATGGGTTACTGGTGTTTATAAAAATATCTGGATTGATCAGTTTCGAAAAATGTCGCGTCTGGCATATCAGGAGAGCAGTCTTGTCACGAGTTTGTTTGAGCAGGCAAGGCAATTACAAATTGAGCTAGGCTGTCCGCCCGAGAAGACGGTAGTTACGCCAAATGGCATCCGTGTAGAAAATCTGCAAAATCTAGCAGGAAAGCAGCCAGAGGATGAGGAAAAGATCAATATCGGAGCAGTTCTTCGTGTCACACCGATCAAGGATGTAAAGACTATGATTCAGGCATTTGGTTTTGCAAAGCAGCGCGAACCCCGTCTGAAAATATGGATTATGGGTCCGTGGGACGAGGATGAAGCATATGCAAATGAATGCTTTGAGCTGGCACAGTCGCTCGGTGTGGGAGACATTGAATTTACTGGACGAATCAATATCAAGGATTATCTGGGGCGCATGGATATGACCATTTTGACAAGCGTCAGCGAAGGACAACCACTTACTATTCTAGAAAGCTACGCGGCGCACAAACCCGTTATCGCAACAGACGTTGGAAACTGCTATGGTCTGATTTATGGGGAAAGTGATGATTTTGGTCAGGCGGGAATTCTTACTCACATCATGAATGTGGAGGAGATCGCACAGGCAATGGTCGAAATGGCACAGAAAAAAGAGTTGCGTCTTTCAATGGGAGAAAATGGTTACCGCCGCGTCATGGCAAAATATCGTGTGGAATATATGCAGAAAACCTACTGGAAAATTTACCGTGATTTTGCAGAAAGTATGAAGTTGGAATGGAATGAGGCTCCGGTAACAATTCCTTAATAAAAGGATAGTAAAAAAATGGTTGGAAAGAAAAAACACAAGAGGAGGTGAGAAAATGGCAGGAATCGGAGTACGACTTAATAACCTGTTCCAGAAAAATACGCTGACAACCGATCTGCTTGGCTTTTTTTATAGTACAGTAGTTACGGTTGCACCTATGTTCGTGGTGATTATCAATCTGGTACTTATGGAGTATTTTCTTGATTTTTCATCGCTTGGCTATGCAGAACGAGAGTTGTTTTCCTGTACGGTATTGTACACGTTTATCTTTTCGTTGTTGACCTCAGCGCCGTTTAATGCGGTGCTGTCAAGGTACGTGTCTGATGTAATCTACCAGGAGCGCTATCAGGATATTCTTCCATGCTATTATCTTGGCATGATTTTTAATGTGACGTTAAGTTGCATTTTTGGTATTCCGTTTTGTCTGTGGGAGCACTTTGTGGGCGGCGTTTCTGTGTGGTATGTGTTTGCTGGATTCTGGGCATATATCAGTCTTGTGTTTGTCTTTTACGCGATGATTTATCTATCCATCTGTAAGGATTACCAGCGAATTGCGCAGTATTATGGGGCAGGTATGCTGCTTGCATTTTTTACATCGCTTTTTTTTCGCTTTAAAT
>ENA-OQNN01001755-OQNN01001755.1-human-gut-metagenome-genome-assembly--contig:-NODE-1755-length-13074-cov-2.666332_pt1 | contig 13074 bp, 9 predicted proteins | sample MGYA00242624_ERZ504870 | MGnify/ENA primary metagenome ERZ504870 (study PRJEB26092, sample SAMD00036379) | human gut metagenome | host: Homo sapiens | study: EMG produced TPA metagenomics assembly of... | reverse complement strand
TAGATGAACGTATTAAATCTGGAACATATCAGTAAAACTTATGGCGAAAAAGTGATTTTTGACGATATCTCCTGTGGCATCCATCAGGGTGACAAAATTGGAATCATCGGTATCAATGGAACAGGAAAGACCACGTTTCTTCGAATACTGGCAGGTTTCGAGGAAACCGATGAAGGACAGGTGGTTATGCAGAATGGCCTTCGTATCACATATCTGCCGCAGCATCCTGAATTTCCAGAGGGCGCAACCATTCTTTCTTACGTGACACAGGGACAGAAAGAACAGAGCTGGAATTCCGAGACAGAGGCTCATATGGTGCTTAATAAACTTGGTATTGAAGACCATGAAGAGGAAATCGCACATCTTTCCGGAGGACAGAAAAAACGCGTGGCACTTGCAGCCGTTCTCGTGAATCCGGCTGATGTTCTGATCCTGGATGAGCCGACCAACCATCTGGACAACGAAATGGCTTCCTGGCTGGAAGATTATCTGAATCGTTTTAAAGGCGTTGTTATTATGGTAACACATGATCGTTATTTCCTTGACCGTGTAACAAATAAGATTCTGGAGATCAGTCATGGTAAGATCTATACTTACGAAGCAAAATATTCTGATTTTCTGGAAATGAAAGCGCAGCGAGAAGAAATGGAAATGGCTTCAGAACGTAAAAAACAGAGTATTCTTCGTATGGAGGTCGAATGGGCAAAAAGAGGATGCCGGGCAAGAAGTACAAAGCAGAGAGCCCGTCTGGACCGTCTGGAGGCTATGAAGAATTCCGCAGCGCCTGTGCGGGACAAAAATGTAGAGATTGATTCTGTAGAGACCAGAATGGGCAAAAAGACGATTGAACTGCATCATATTTCCAAACGTTTTGGTGAGCGGGTATGTATTCGTGATTTTGACTATATTGTTCTGAAAAATCAGAGACTAGGAATCATAGGTCCAAATGGCTGCGGTAAATCTACGCTGCTTAAGATCATAGCAGGTATCCTTGAACCGGACAGCGGAAGTGTTGAAATTGGGGATACCATTAAGATTGGCTATTTTTCACAGGAAATCGAAGACATGAATTCCAGTCAGAGAGTGATCGACTATATTAAAGCTGTAGCAGAATTTATTCCGACAAAGGACGGACTCATCAGTGCATCCAAACTTCTCGAGCAGTTTTTATTTGAGCCGGCCATGCAGTATTCACCAATCGAAAAACTTTCCGGTGGTGAGAAAAAAAGATTATATCTTCTGAAAGTACTTGCTGCAGCACCAAATGTACTTTTGCTGGACGAGATTACGAATGATATTGATATTCCAACACTGACGATCCTGGAAGATTACCTGGATTCTTTTGCCGGAATAGTCATTGCTGTTTCTCACGACAGATATTTCCTGGACAATCTGGCAGACCGTATCTTTGAATTTGACAGAGAGGGAAATCTGACTCAATATGAAGGTGGCTATACTGACTATCTCGAAGCAAAAAAACGTCGGGAAGGTATGAATATTGATGAATCCGTAGAGATAAAAGCTTCTTCTGTCGGAAAGAACATGATAGAAGAACCTCAGGAAGAAAAATCTTCTGTAAAGACATGGAAACAGAATCGTTCTTCAAAACTGAAATTCAGTTATAAAGAACAACGGGAATACGAAACAATTGATGATGATATTGCTGGGTTGGAAGAAAAAATTGAAAAGCTGGATAATGATATCATGGCGAATGCTACAAATTCCGGTAAACTTAACGAACTTACAAAGGAAAAAGAGACTGCAGAAGCACTTCTGGAAGAAAAAATGGATCGCTGGGTTTATCTGAATGACCTGGCAGAACAGATCGAAGCTCAGAATAATAAATAGATGACGTGGGAACACTCTTGATTTTCTGATAATTCTTTAGTATGATAAAGTTTGAAGTTTTTTTGATAACAATATGGATTTAAAATAGATATACAGGAGGATTAATATGGCAGAATTGGTAAAAGTTGTTGTAGATGCCATGGGTGGTGATCTCGCACCGGTGGAACCTGTAAAAGCAGCTGTAGAAGCAGTAAAAGAAAGAAAAGATATCCTGGTCATTCTTACCGGTCAGGAAGAAGTGATTCATTCAGAGCTTAAGAAATATCAGGATTATCCGACAGACAGAATCCAGGTGGTAAATGCAACAGAAGTAATTGAGACTGCAGAACCTCCTGTTTTTGCAATTCGAAAGAAAAAAGATTCTTCAATCGTTGTAGGACTTAAAATGGTAAAAGAACAGAAGGCCGATGCATTTGTTTCTTCCGGAAGCACGGGTGCGGTCCTTGTCGGCGGTCAGGTTCTTGTCGGCAGAAGCAAAGGTGTGGAACGTCCGCCTCTGGCTCCGTTGATTCCAACAGCTAAAGGAGTTTCTCTTCTGATTGACTGTGGCGCAAATGTTGACGCCAGACCATCTCATCTGGTACAGTTTGCAAAAATGGGATCTATTTATATGGAACATGTAGTCGGCATCAAAAATCCGCGTGTTGCGATTGTAAATAACGGTGCAGAGGAAGAAAAGGGAAATGCTCTGGTTAAGGAAACTTTTCCGCTTCTCAAAGAAGCAGAAGGGATCAATTTTATCGGAAGCATTGAGGCACGAGATATTCCGGCAGGTTATGCGGATGTTATCGTATGCGAAGCTTTTGTCGGAAATGTTATTCTCAAACTTTATGAGGGAGTCAGTTCTGAACTGATTCACAAAATCAAAGACGGAATGATGAGTACTTTAAAAAGTAAGATAGGAGCACTTCTTGTCAAACCGGCGCTGAAACAGACACTCAAAAGTTTTGATGCGACAGAATATGGTGGAGCCCCGCTCCTTGGATTAAAAGGCCTTGTTGTCAAAACGCATGGAAGTGCCAAAGCTATCGAAATTAAGCATGCAATTTTCCAGTGCGTACAGTTCAAACAACAGAGGATCAACGAAAAAATTGCGGAAAAAATCCAGCCGGCGCAATTTCCGGCCCCAGATAAGGAATAACAGAAAAGAAGGCAGATAAAATGGAACAATTGGAACAGATTATAGGATATACATTTCAAAATAAAAAACTTCTGAAACAGGCATTGACACACAGTTCATATGCAAATGAAAAAAAGTTGGGAAAACTGGGCTGTAATGAACGTCTGGAGTTCCTTGGCGATGCAGTTCTTGAACTGATCAGCAGTGATTTCCTTTATGCAAAATTCACACAGGTTCCGGAGGGGGAACTGACCAAAAAACGTGCAAGCCTGGTCTGTGAACCTAGCCTTGCGTACTGCGCGCGGCAGTTTGGACTTCCACAATATCTTCTCCTTGGCAAAGGCGAGAATATGACGGGTGGACGTAATAGGGATTCTATCGTTTCAGATGCAACAGAAGCTCTTCTTGGAGCCATTTATCTGGATGGTGGTTTTGAACCTGCAAAGGATTTTGTCCTGAAATTTATCTTAAACGATATTGAACATAAACAGCTTTTTTATGACAGCAAGACAATTCTGCAGGAAATAGTCCAGGAAAAAGGAATTCAGCCGGTAGAATATATTCTGACCGGAGAGAGCGGACCGGATCATGACAAGCAATTTACGGTAAGTGTTCAGGTGAATGGACAGGTTGTCGGAAATGGAACCGGTCATACAAAGAAAGCTGCCGAACAGGCAGCAGCATATCAGGCAATTCAGGAAAAGAAATTCTGATTTTATGCGTGATACATGAGGAAAAGAAAAACTGGCAGGTGAACTATGTATTTAAAGAATATTGAAGTATATGGCTTCAAATCCTTTGCACAGAAAATCAACTTTGAATTTCATAACGGAATTACCGGTATTGTCGGACCAAATGGAAGTGGAAAAAGTAATGTTGGAGATGCTGTCCGCTGGGTACTTGGTGAACAGAGCGCCAAACAGCTTCGAGGCGGTAACATGCAGGACGTTATTTTTTCAGGAACAGAGAATCGAAAGCCATTAAGTTTTGCTTCTGTATCTATTACGCTGGATAACAGTGATCATAAACTTCCGGTAGATTACAATGAAGTTACTGTAACGAGGCGGCTGTATCGTTCGGGAGAAAGTGAATATCTGATCAATGGCAGTGGATGCCGTCTGAAAGACATTCAGGAAATGTTTTATGATACCGGTATCGGTAAAGAAGGGTATTCCATCATTGGACAGGGGCAGATTGATAAAATCTTAAGTGGTAAACCTGAAGAACGGCGAGAGCTTTTCGATGAGGCGGCAGGAATCGTCAAATTTAAACGAAGAAAAGCTACCACTCTGAAAAAGCTGGATGAAGAGCGGCAGAATCTGGTCCGTGTAACGGATATTTTAAGCGAGCTGACCAAACAGCTTGGACCATTGGAAAAGCAGTCTGAAACAGCGCGTATATATCTGGCCAAAAGAGAGGAATTGAAAGAACTTGATGTGAATCTGTTTCTTCTTGATCATCAGAGAACCGGTGAACTTCTGAAAGAACTGGAAGAAAAACTTGAACAGGCGCAGAGAGAACTAAATGAAGCTCAGGCAGCATATGATCAGACCAAAATAGAGTATGACCGTCTGGAACAGGAACTGGAAGATTTAAATCACAGGCTCGATACGTTGAAAGAAGAGCAGCAGCAGAATGCGCTTCTGAAACAGCAGTATGAAGGCCAGGTGCAGGTTCTTGAAGAACAGATCTCTTCGGGAAAACAGAACAGTGAGCATTATCAGAACCGTCTGACAGCTTTAGGGGAAGATCTGGACCGGAGAACGCAGGAAAAAGAAAAACTGGCAGAAGACAAACTGGAACTGCAGAGCAGACTGAAAGAAATTCGGGCCAGTCTTTCAAAGGAAACAGAGGCTCTGGAAAACATCGTTTCAAACGTAGAAGAATTTTTTTTTTTCAAGCAGAAGACGGCATACGAGATCATTGAGATCTTGAACAGCCGTGCAACGACCAAAGGAAAAGTACAACGTTTTGATGCGATGCTGGAGCAGCTGAATATCCGTAAAGCAGAGATCAGTCAGCGAATTCTTCGCCTGAAAAGCGAAGAAGAGGTTCTGGAGAAAGAACGTCTTAATGCACAGAAACAATATGATGCAGTAACGGCTGTGATCCATTCGACAAATGAAGAATGTGTACGTCTGGACGGAGAGGTGCAGAAGTTACAGGATGAATTGAAAAAACAGAATTCTCAGATGGAAATCGGTCAGACAGCATACCATCGTGAGGCTTCCCGCCTGGAATCTCTTAAAAACATTACAGAACGTTATGATGGATATGGAAACAGTATCCGTCGTGTAATGGAACAGAAAAACCGTGAACCCGGTATTAAAGGTGTTGTGGCTGATATCATTCATGTGCAGAAAGACTATGAGGTTGCGATTGAAACTGCACTGGGCGGAAGTATTCAGAATATCGTCACAGATAATGAACAGACAGCTAAACGTATGATTGGTTTTCTGAAGAAAAACCGCTTTGGCCGTGCTACATTTCTTCCTTTGTCTAATATCAGCGGAAGAGGTGGACTGAATCAGAGGGATGTGTTGAGTGAACCGGGAGTTGTGGGTACTGCCAATACTCTTGTAAATGCAGATAAAGAATACAGTGAACTGGTCATGTATCTTCTGGGCCGTGTCCTTGTTGTAGATAATATTGATCATGCAATTGCAATCGGAAAAAAATATCGTCACAGTCTGCGTATGGTTACGATTGAAGGAGAGTCTTTAAGTCCCGGTGGTTCCATGACCGGTGGTGCGTTTAAAAATAACAGCAATCTTCTCGGAAGACGCCGTGAAATTGAAGAACTGGAAAGAAGTGTAGGAATTCTCAGGAAAGAACTGGAAGAAACGCAGAAATCAATAGGTGAAAACCGTAGCAGGCGAAATGTGCTCCGCGATACGATCGCCGATTTTCAGCAGAAACTCCGTCAACAGTATGTTGAACAGAATACTGCAAAGATGAATCTTGAACAGCTCAAAGAAAAAGAAGGCGAAATTCAGAACAGCTATCGGCAGATTGATCGTGAACAGGAAGAACTCCGCCATCAGGCAGGTGAGATCAGACAGGATCATAGCAGCATTGCCAGAGAACTGGAGGATTCGCAGAAGGACGAAAAGGAACTGGAAACCTTTATTGAGACCAAACAGAAAGAACTAGAGGAATGGAAGGCAGAAGAAACAGAGAAGACACATGAACTGGAAAAAATCCGGCTGGAAGAATCTTCTCTTGAACAGCAGAATCAATTCCTGCAGGAAAACCTGAGTCGTCTGAATTCTGAGATTGCTGCATTTCAGAAGGAATCACAGGAAATTACAGAAAATCTTGTACAGAGTCGTGAAGAGATACATAAAAAAGAAGAAGGTATCCAGGAGCTGAAAAATGCGGCACAGGAATGTCTTTTAAAAGAAGAACAGTATGGCAGCCAGAGAGCACAGTGGCAGGAAGAAAAAGAAAAACGAAGTGCCAGCCACAAAACATTTTTTGAAAAAAGAGATCATCTTTCAGAAAAGACTTCTCTTCTGGATAAAGAATGCTTCCGTCTGAGAAGTCAGACAGAAAAAATTGAGGAGCAGAGGGAAGGTCAGATTTCCTATATGTGGGAAGAATATGAGATCACGCCAAACAATGCACTTCAGTATCGAAAAGAAGAACTTACCGACCGACAGGCAATCAAAGCGGATGTTACACGCATAAAGGATGAGATCCGTAAACTTGGTTCTGTTAATGTAAATGCGATTGAAGATTATAAAGAGCTTCTGGAACGTCATACATTCCTGTCCGGTCAATACGATGATATCGTTAAGGCTGAGGAAACGCTGGAAGGAATTATTCTGGAATTGGATGAAGGAATGCGAAAACAGTTTACCGAGAAATTCCGTGATATCCAGAGAGAATTTGATAAGGCATTTAAGGAACTGTTCGGCGGAGGAAAGGGAACTCTTGAACTTGCAGAAGATGAAGATATCCTTGAGGCCGGAATACGAATCATTTCTCAACCGCCTGGCAAAAAACTCCAAAATATGATGCAGCTTTCTGGTGGAGAAAAAGCTTTGACTGCGATCGCTCTTCTTTTTGCAATCCAGAACCTGAAACCATCTCCATTCTGTCTTCTGGATGAGATAGAGGCTGCACTCGATGATTCAAATGTTGGACGTTTTGCATCGTATTTACAGAAGTTGACGAAAAATACACAGTTTATTATAATAACGCATAGACGTGGCACTATGAATGCTGCGGATCGCTTATATGGTATCACCATGCAGGAAAAGGGTGTTTCAACTCTTGTATCTGTTGATCTGGTAGAAAACCAGCTGAGCAAATAAGTTGCTGGTAACAGAGTGAACAGCAATGTAACTATCGAGGAGGACATAGTATGTCAGAAGAAAAAAAAGGCTTTTTTAAACGTCTGGTCAGTGGTTTGACCAAAACACGCGATAATATCGTGGCTGGCTTTGATTCTATTTTCAGTGGCTACTCCAGTATTGATGAAGATTTTTATGAAGAACTGGAAGAAATTCTGATCATGGGTGATATAGGTATTAATGCGACTTCTGCAATCATAGAACATCTGAAAGAACAGGTGGCAGAGAAACATATCAAAAATCCTATGGAATGCAAACAGCTTCTGATCAACAGTATTAAGGAACAGATGCGTGTAGACAGTACAGAATATGAATTTGAGAACCGTAAATCTGTCATTATTGTACTCGGAGTAAATGGTGTAGGGAAGACGACTTCTGTCGGAAAACTTGCCGGAAAATTAAAGGATCAGGGTAAGAAGGTTATTCTTGCTGCAGCAGATACTTTTCGGGCAGCAGCGGGAGAACAGCTTGCACAGTGGGCAAATCGTGCAGGTGTGGATCTGATCGGTGGTCAGGAAGGCGCTGATCCGGCATCCATCGTATACGATGCAGTTGCAGCGGCCAAGGCAAGAAATGCAGATGTGCTGATCTGTGATACAGCTGGACGATTGCATAACAAAAAAAATCTTATGGAAGAACTTCGTAAGATCTACCGTATCCTGGAAAGAGAATATCCGGAAGCATATCTGGAAACACTGGTCGTTCTGGATGGTACTACAGGACAGAATGCCCTGGCACAGGCCAAACAATTTGCAGAAGTCGCAAATGTAAATGGCATCATTCTTACAAAACTGGACGGAACTGCAAAAGGTGGAATCGCTGTTGCTATTCAGTCGGAACTGGATATTCCGGTAAAATATATCGGTGTTGGTGAAACAATCGACGATCTGCAGAAATTTGATGCCGATGCTTTTGTTAATGCACTGTTTGACATTGACGAAAAAGACTTACACACAGAAGAATAAACAGGAGGATACAGTATGCTTACATTAGAGAGCTTTGAACAGGCAGCAGAAATCGTAAAACAGGTAACTCAGGAGACAAAACTGATCAAAAGCAGTTATTTTTCAGATCTCACGGGAAACAAAGTATATCTGAAGCCAGAAAACATGCAGCGTACAGGAGCCTATAAGGTTCGCGGTGCATACTATAAGATCAGCACGCTTACAGAAGAAGAGCGTGCAAAAGGTCTGATCGCAGCATCTGCTGGAAATCATGCACAGGGTGTTGCTTATGCTGCGCATAAATTTGGTGCAAAAGCAGTGATCGTTATGCCGACAACAACACCTCTGATCAAAGTAGAACGTACCAAGAGTTACGGTGCAGACGTAATTCTGAAAGGAGATGTATATGATGAGGCATGTGCTTATGCACTGGAACTTGCTGAGAAAGAAGGGTATACATTTATCCATCCGTTTGATGATCCGGCAGTAGCAACCGGCCAGGGTACGATTGCTATGGAAATCGTACAGGAGCTTCCTCTTGTAGATTATATTCTTGTTCCAATCGGAGGAGGCGGACTTGCAACAGGTGTATCCACACTTGCAAAACTTCTGAATCCGCATATTAAAGTCATTGGTGTAGAGCCGTCCGGTGCGGCATGTATGAAGGCATCTCTTGAAAAAGGTGAAGTAGTTACTCTGCCACATGTAAATACAATCGCCGACGGTACTGCTGTACAGACTCCTGGTGAACATATCTTTCCATATCTGCAGGAAAACCTGGACGATGTGATTACCATCGACGATGATGAACTGATCGTTGCTTTTCTTGATATGGTAGAAAATCACAAAATGATCGTTGAAAATTCAGGCCTTCTGACAGTAGCAGCACTCCGTCATTTGAATTTCACCGGTAAGAAAGTGGTTTCTATCTTAAGTGGTGGTAATATGGACGTGATCACAATGTCTTCTGTGGTACAGCATGGACTGATTCAGAGAGATCGTATTTTCACGGTATCTGTGCTGATTCCGGACAAACCGGGTGAACTTGTTCGTGTAGCTTCTATCATTGCCGAAAATCAGGGAAATGTTATCAAGCTGGATCATAATCAGTTTATAAGTACCAATCGTTATGCTGCAGTAGAGCTTAAAGTTACACTGGAAGCATATGGTACAGATCATAAAAAGAAAATTGTAAAGGCACTGGAAGAGGCTGGATGTAAACCAAAGATCATTCGTGCGAATCTGTAACTTTTAAACCGTTATTTTCTGCTTCAGACAGAAAGTGAGGAAGAGGACCATGGCACCATATATAATGGAAGAATATATAAAAGCCTGCAAAGCTGGTAAGAGAGATTATCAGGCCAGAATGATGAAAGGGCAACTGCCTACACTTCAGGTTCTGGATGAGATACTGCCCCCAAAGGGGTCCTATTCGGAGGTCCCGCTCGGACTTGTACAGATACCGATCGACCAGATCGTCGGAACAAAAAGCGGTGGAAGAAGCAATGCATTCGCCGGGAACTTTATGCCTATTCTCAGAGAAAACACAGAATTTGCATATAAGTGGGCAACTTTAAGTCAGAGTCATATTAATGAAGGTATCCGCGATCCGATCAAAGCATATGAATATATGAACAAATTCTATGTAGAAGAGGGAAATAAGCGTGTCAGTGTACTGAAGTATTTTGATGCGGTTTCGGTTCCGGGATATGTGACCAGAATTCTGCCACAGCGTACGGAACAGAAAGAAAATAAAATCTATTATGAATATGTGGATTTTTACGCCCTGAGTCAGATCAACTATATCTGGTTTTCACGTCTTGGAAGCTTTGTCAGACTTCAGAAAGCAGTAGGAAAAGGGGCAAAGGATATCTGGTCAGATGATGATAAACTGACTTTCAGTTCTGTTTATTCAAGGTTTGCAGCAGAATATGAATCCTTAGGCGGAAAGAAACTTTCCATAACAACAGGGGATGCATTCCTTGCATTTCTTATGATTTATGATTATAAAGATATCTGCCAGAAAACAGTTAATGAATTAAAGGAACTGGTTGGTAAAAGCTGGGAAGAATTTAAACTTCTGGAACATGATCAGGAAATTGAACTGAAGATGAATCCTACGAGTGAAAAAAAATCTCTCCTGGACCGTCTGCTTCCGGTAAGTACACCAAAACTAAAGATTGCTTTTCTGTACGCAAAGACACCGGCTACTTCTGCCTGGACGTATGCGCATGAGCTTGGTCGTCTTCACCTGGAACAGACGTTCCCTGAAGAAGTTACTACAGAATGCTATGAAAACCTTACGCGAGATCTTGCGGAAAAAGCAATTGCCGATGCGATTCAAAAAGGATGCAATATTATCTTTACAACAACACCGGAATTTGTGCAGGCAAGTGTACAGGCTGCTATTGCACATCCGGAGGTAAAGATCCTTAACTGTTCCTTGAATACATCTCACAGATATATTCGTACTTATTATGCCCGGATGTATGAAGCCAAATTTCTTATGGGGGCCATTGCCGGAGCTATGGCAGAAAACGGTCAGCTTGCATATATTGCTGACTACCCGATTTTTGGAACGATTGCCAATATCAATGCATTTGCTTTAGGTGCCAAAATGGTTAATCCGAGAGCACAGATATATCTGGAATGGTCTACGCTGAAAGATGTCGATCTTGGAATCGCTATGGACAATGTTATCAAAAAAGGTGTTACGGTTGTATCCGGACGGGATATGGTGATTCCGGAAGATGCATCGCGCTATTTTGGACTGTATCACATAGAAAAAGAAGGACCTCGTAATCTTGCTATGCCATTGTGGCACTGGGGAAAATTTTATGAACAGTTGATCAGGACGATCATGGATGGAACATGGAAATATGATGATAACAAAGATGAAACAAAGGCCATCAATTATTGGTGGGGACTGTCAGCGGAAGTGATCGATGTTATCTATTCGCAGAATCTTCCGATTGGCACACAGAAGCTGCTGACAATGCTCAAACGTGCGATTGCAACCGGGGAATATCATCCATTTTCAGGAATCCTTTATTCACAGAATGGAATGATTCAGTCGGATCCGGATAAAATTCTTTCTCCGGAAGAAATTATTACAATGGACTGGCTTGCAGATAATGTGATCGGAACAATTCCGAAATCACGTGAGCTTAAAGAACAGGCAAAACCGGTTACTTTACAGTCCGGTGTGGAAAGTCAGAAGGGATAATACAGTTTTATGAAAATACTTGCCATAGCAGATGTGGAATCAAAATATCTGTGGGATTATTTCGAGAAAAGTAAACTGGAGGGGATCGATCTTATCATATCATGTGGGGATCTTGATCCCCGCTATCTTTCTTTTCTGGCGACATTTACATCAGCGCCTGTTTTATATGTCCATGGAAACCATGACGATAAATATGAAAGGATTCCACCGGAAGGCTGCATCTGCATTGACGATAAAATATATGTGCATGAAGGAGTGCGCATCTTGGGACTTGGCGGTTCCATGCGATATAAACCGGGAGAACATCAATATACAGAGTGGGAAATGAGACGAAGAGTCTTTAAACTTTTTCCAAAACTTGTGTGGAGAAGAGGCTTTGATATACTTGTCACGCATGCCCCGGCATATCAGTTAAATGATGCCCGGGATCTTCCGCACCAGGGATTTAAAATTTTTCTGCAGCTGATTGAGAAATATCATCCTAAATTTTTCCTGCATGGTCATGTTCATATGTCGTATGGAAGACAACACAAACGATACGATAAATATATGGATACATATGTGATCAATGCTTTTGATCGATGTGTCTTTGAATTTGAAACAGAAGATCCGGAAAAAGACGGACAATAAATAAAAATATATCTGTCAAGAAAAAACACTTGACACAATGATATAAATCATGTATGATAGCCAAGGTGGTTACAAATGGAAAAGTTTGTCGAACAGACATTGTTATATGATTTTTATGGGGAACTGCTTACAGAGAGACAGCAGCAGGTTTATGAAAGCGTTGTTCTGGAAGATTATTCCCTGAGTGAGGTAGCAGAAGATCTGGGAATCAGCCGTCAGGGCGTACATGACATGATCAAACGCTGTAATCATACACTGGAAGAATATGAATCCAGACTTCATCTGGTTGAGAAATTTCTCTGTATCCGCAAACAGGTTCAGAAGATCAAGGAACTTGCAGTAGGATATAATGCCGGTGAGATTACAGAGATTTCCAATAAGATATTAGAGGAGTTATAACGCATGGCATTTGAAAGCTTGACTGATAAATTACAGAATGTGTTCAAAAAGCTGAGAGGCAAAGGACGCCTGACAGAAGAGGATGTTAAGATTGCTCTGAAAGAGGTCAAGATGGCTCTTCTTGAAGCAGATGTTAACTTCCGGGTTGTTAAACAGTTTACCAAGTCTGTGCAGGAACGTGCAGTAGGACAGGATGTCATGAATGGTCTGAATCCAGGACAGATGGTAATCAAGATCGTAAATGAAGAGCTGGTTAATCTGATGGGAAGTGAAACAACCGATCTTCCTTTGAAACCAGGCAATGATATCACAGTCCTGATGATGGCTGGACTTCAGGGTGCAGGTAAGACGACCACAGTTGCGAAACTTGCAGGTAAGCTGAAATCCAAAGGAAAAAGACCACTTCTCGTTGCCTGTGACGTATATCGTCCGGCTGCGATCACACAGCTGCAGGTAAACGGTGAGAAACAGGGAGTAGAAGTTTTCTCCATGGGAGATAAACAGAATCCTGTAGATATCGCCAAAGCTGCGAACGAACATGCAAAAGCA
>ENA-OQNN01001745-OQNN01001745.1-human-gut-metagenome-genome-assembly--contig:-NODE-1745-length-13211-cov-7.383675_pt1 | contig 13211 bp, 15 predicted proteins | sample MGYA00242624_ERZ504870 | MGnify/ENA primary metagenome ERZ504870 (study PRJEB26092, sample SAMD00036379) | human gut metagenome | host: Homo sapiens | study: EMG produced TPA metagenomics assembly of... | reverse complement strand
ATATATCGGTAGCGAAAGCGGCCGCACATTCTATCTTGTTTGTCAACTATTTTTACAAAATAAAAAGACTCCTATATTATTTCTAATATAAGAATCTAATTATTTTTCCTTAACTTAATGACATTGGTCTTTACAGGCTCTTTTTTTAGTTTAACCGTCAGATCTCTTTTGCATTTTTACAAAGAGACATTACATATATAGTGGATAAATAAAAATGATATACTATATATAGTATACTAATCGTTCGTATTTTGAAAAATAAGCATAATATACGAATGGCGACCATAGTATTTGCTTTCTGAATCTGCTACGCTTTTATTACGAAATGGTGGCCGCCCGATCAGAGAAAAAAATAAAGGCAATGGGTAAGGAGGGAGAACAGAGAATAGGATGGTGATAGAGCAAAGAGGTTAACAAGGAGGTTAAAAATTTGGAATATATTACGAAAAAGGATTTAATAGATTGTTCTACGCCGGATGAATTTTGCTTTTCACTATGCTGCATGGAATGTAAAACAGTATGGAAAAGTACACCAATTCGTTTTTCCAGAGCGGGGAAAAAACCGGAAAATGAAAATCGGAAGATTATTTATGATACACTTTATGAACGGGAAAAGAATTTAGCATTTCAAAAAGCATTGAATCAGGCGAAAGAGATCTTTAATATTTGTCCGATATGTAAGCGTCTTGTATGTGACCATTGCTTTTTAATCTGTGATGATCTGGATATGTGTGTGCAATGTGCTACAAAGCTTAATGAAAAAGGTACTGTTGTAGGATGAAAACAAAAAAGAAAAATGAAAAAGAAAGGAGAACTTTGTTATGAAAAAATATGAGATTTTAGGAGGAAATTTACCAGTTGTTGTATGTGAATTATCAGCAGGAGAATCTATGATCACAGAAAGTGGAAGTATGAGCTGGATGAGCCCGAACATGAAAATGGAGACGATTTCCGGAGGCGGAATGAAGAAAATGTTCGGCAGACTGATGTCTGGTGATTCTGCGTTTCAAAACAGATATACCGCAGAAGGTGCAGACGGAATGATTGCATTTGCATCAAGTTTTCCGGGAGCGATCAAAGCATTGGAGATTAGCAACGGTCACTCCATGATCGTGCAGAAGAGTGCATTCCTTGCTTCAGAAGAAGGCGTAGAACTGTCCATGCATTTTCAGAAAAAATTAGGGAAAGGCATATTTGGAGGAGAAGGTTTCATTATGCAGAGATTGAGCGGAAATGGAACCGCGTTTGTAGAAATTGATGGACATGCAGTGGAGTATGATTTGAGTGCAGGACAGGAAATTTTGATCAGTACGGGGTACTTAGCGGCAATGGAAGAAACCTGCACTATGGATGTTGTAGCTGTAAAAGGAGTAAAAAATATGCTGATTGGAGGAGAAGGCATTTTTAATACCGTTGTGAAAGGACCGGGAAAGGTGATCTTGCAGACAATGCCAATCAGTAAGGTGGCAGAATTGCTGACTCCTTTTTTTGCAGATAAGAAGTAATTGAAAGGGGAGAAGATTATGAGAAAGAAGTTGAATTTGTTATTTGGACTGGTGCTTATTATCAGTATGATAGCGCTGATTGGTTGTGGAGGCTCCGGAAAAACAGGAGAGAAGAACCCGTATGAAGGAAAATGGGTAGCGGTGTCCGCTCAGATGATGGGAATGTCTGTCAGTATAGATGAAACTTTCGGAGGTGCTTTTGAATTTGAAGTAAAAAACAACGGAAAAGTTTCCTTTTCAGTTGGAGACACTACCGGGAATGGAAAATGGTCTGTCGAAGATGATCAGTTTATCTTGAGCATCGAAGGAGAAGAGATGGTGGGAATCATCGGAAAAGATATTATTTCTTTTGATAATATGCTCGAGATGGGAGTAAAGGTGATTTTTGCAAAGGATGGAACGGATGCAATGGATCCGGCACTCTATCTGACAGAGGAGGAAAATGCAGTCATAGGTGAGTGGGCTGCAGAAAGCGTGGAAGAACTTTTAGGAGACGGACCTCAGACTTCTATGGAAGGAGTAGACAACATCAATGATGCACTGCGTCTTGATTTCAAAAGTGACCGTAATGTAACAGTTATTTATAAAGGGGAGGAGATTGGGACTTTCCCATGGTCAGTTGCACTGGGATATTGTTCGATTGAATCAGAAAATCCATCTCTTACAGTGATGATAAATGACGATGGTACTTTGAAAGTAGACTACAGTGATGATGATGACTACTATACATTCCACTGTGTAAAAAGCGACAGTGAATAACTGAAAAGGATGTGGAAATCATGAAAGGAGGGAAGACGCCATGAAAAAGAAACTATGGTGTGTGCTGTGTATCATGATATGTATGATGATGATAGCGGCATGTGGACAAAAAAAGAATCCGGAGAAGAAAAAATCGGAAAAAGCAGAGCAGGAAGAAACAGAATTTAAAGACAGAGAAAGTCTTAAATTAAGTTTATTTACAGTGTATTATCCGAAGGCATGGAACTACGATAAAGAGAATATGAAGAAAGATGAAGAATATTCTTACGTTAGATTTTTTGATGGAGATACAGTAGATGGATCCGAGAATGTCATTTCTATAGAAGCGACCAAGGAGGATTCATATACATATCGAAAGAGTTTAATTGCCTTTGGAGTGGATTTAGAGGCATATGCTGAAGGGAAAATGGACACTGTAACAATAGGAAATGCAGAATATACAGCAATGCCGGAAGGTAATTCCATAGAAAAAACGTATATGTATCGTTATGAACAGTCTGGCACATCCTATGATATCAGAGTAAGAGGACAGGAAATAGATGATTCTGACAAAGAATTGTTAGAAGGAATTGTGCTGAAATTAGAGGATGAAGGAAATAAAGACGCACCATGGCCATGGGAGGGAGAGCCTGTTGAACCTGTATTGGCAGAGCAGATGGTAGGTTCTTATACAATCGTTCCGGAATATATCCCATTTAAAGAAGCACAGGGCGTTATGCAGATTATGGATCATCAGTTTGTAAAACAGGGCAATCAAGTGTTCCATTTGCTGGAGAACAAACTGGATACTTATGAATATTCAGAAAGTGGACTTGAATTCGTATCTTCGATGGAATTAGACGATGATTTTGAATATTTGTCTGGGGACAGCAGTGGAATGTTATATCTTTCGCCTGGAATTGGAGATGTAATTGGCGTAAAAGATGGGAAAAAGGCACTTCAGACAACAGTAGACGGAGATCTGAATATGCATCCATCCGGAGAATGGGGAATCAGTTTCTGGGTGAACAGTGATACTCAGAAGATTGCGAATCAAGGCGGTAACCTGACGGCAGAACCGTGGATACTGACCGGATTAAATAAAGATGAAGAACGCAAGGGACTGTTTTCTATGATAGATGACGTACAGATCACGAATAGTCATATTATGGTTGCCGGCTCCATGGCTGTGGAAGATGAAGGCACAAAAATCGTTGTCTATGATTATGATGGCAATCAGCTTTTGAAATTAGGTGGAGAAGATATCAGTTCTCCGGACAAGCTCGGTTCCATTACAGGCATGGCGGAAACAGAAAATGGTTTTGTGGCTGCAGATGGAAATATGCGTGAAATACAATTTTGGGCAAAAGATGGAACGCACGTAGGTGCAATTTCTACAGAGGACATATTTGGTGTCAGTTATCCATGGCTGGAAGATATGCAGCTTTTAGATGACGGCTCTCTGTTAATTATGCTGACACAGGAACGAGACGACGGATCAGCAAATGAATTGATGTTTTTCAGATTGACAGGATTTTAGTTGAAAAAATAAAAATCGCTTGCCGGCAGAAATTTATCTGCCGGCAAGCGATTTTTCTGTTTCCTGTTTCCAATATAAAGGTAGAATTTTATCACATCAGTGAATCAATTTTCATATTTATCGTATACAGATATATACAACATAAATGGCATAGAGGATCAACATCAGGATCCCCTCCTTTTTATCGAGTGCTTTTTTGGTCCATGCCATAACTGGTCCTATGTCAAGAAAAAGTACAAATTAAATGTAACCAATTTCCCATTTTTTGTAATTGTTAACTCGCTAAGTTTGTTACGTCCGTTTCCAAGTTTTTCAGATATTGTTCCTCATATTCATTTGGAGACAAATATCTACAATGACTATGAATACGGACTGTATTATAGAATGTTTCAATATATCTGGACTGTTTTGCTTTTTCAATTACGACAGTAGTGTTTGTACTCCTTCCGCATATCGGTATGGGGATAGTTGCAGTGCTTGAGGTCGTGAAATGTGGATTACAGGATTTTATCCTGGGATGATGGTGGAAAACTTTTGAGTATGCTATACATAGAAAGGCAAAAATAGATGATGGAAGAATTATATAAAGTGATGGACGATTTACTGGATGTAGAATTTCAGATGAAATCAGGGATAGATCTCCTGAAAGAATTGGAAGAGTTTTATTTGTCGAATCCTGAAACAAAAGCGTCTGAAGCAAGAAAACTTGCAGTGTTGATCAAGGGATATTTGCAGTCGATGAAGTCAAATATTCGAGAAATCATTCGTTATATTGATGATACAACACTTGAGAAATCAAATGAGGAAAAGAAAGACGAACAGGAAGCTGAGAGTACCATGTCAGAGAAAGTGCAAGAATTTGTAAATCTGACAATTACAGAGCATACGGGAAAAGCGTATTCGGAATGGAAGTTAAATCAGGATAAAGAGGCGGTAAGTGAGATTGATAAGAAATACCAGAAATTACTGGAAACGTTATCCCCAGAACAGGAAGAAGTGATTACGGAATACTGTAATGCAATTTTCAGCAGTGGAGCAGATACAGAAGAGTTTTTCTATCGGTTGGGATTAAAAGATGGACTGAATCTGAAAAATACGGTAAAATCTGTATTAGAAATGATATCATGAAATCGGAATTTATCAGAAAATGAGGAATAGTTGAAATGGAGGCGCTATAATAACATGAAGATTGAAGGGAACCAGAAAGAACTGGATGCAATGGTAGAATTTCATAAGGGAAACCGTGTCGAGGGGCTGAGACTGCAAGAAGAATTTGCAGCGGAATTTCGTAAGGAGTATAAAGACAAAGATCACTGTCCTTGCCTGAAAGCCTGTCGTTATCACGGAAACTGTAAGGAATGTGTAGCAATCCACAGAGCGCATCAGGAACATGTTCCTAATTGTATGCGACCATTGATTAATAAAAAATTGAAATTGATGTCAGAATTAACAGAGCATACCTTGGCAAATGAAATAGAAGCTCCACATGAGATTTTAAGAAAATAGGCAAGTCAAATTCAAGTTTACAGAACTGAATCAAAAGAGCTCGAAGGAGCTCTTTTTCCTTTTTTATAATAGTATCATTATGGTATAATAGAGACATTAAAATCGGAAGTTGGAGGATACACGCATGAAAATTGTAATCATTAATGGAAGTGCCAGAAAAGGAAATACGCTGGCAGCAATCAATGCATTTATAAAAGGAGCGTCAGAAAAGAATGAAATTGAAATCATTGAACCCGACAACCTCAACATTGCACCATGCAAGGGATGTGGTGTCTGTCAATGCTCTAAGGGATGCGTCGATAAGGATGATACAAATTCTACCATTGATAAAATTGCTGCCGCAGATATGATTCTTTTTGCTACACCAGTTTATTGGTGGGGAATGTCAGCACAATTGAAACTTATCATTGATAAGTGCTACTGCCGTGGATTGCAGTTAAAAAACAAAAAAGTTGGCACAATTGTTGTAGGTGGTTCTCCCGTAGGCAGTATCCAGTATGAGCTGATTGATAAGCAGTTTGACTGTATGGCAAAATATCTTTCATGGGATATGCTTTTCAAAAAATCATATTACGCAACAGCCAGAGATGAACTTGAAAAAAATAAGGATTCCATGAACGAACTTGAGTGGATCGGAAAAAATTTATAAAGCACACACCAAATTCCAGTTTGTATATATCTTTTAAAAGGTATATGATTAAGAAAAACGGCAGGAGGTATCTGAATGAAATCACATAAATATTGGTCTATCGGTGCACTGATTACAATGCTTGGAACTTTTTATACAGGTTATAAGGGATCAAAAGAAGGCCATAAGTACTTTGCAGCAAGTTCTTTGCTTTGCATGATTATGGCTATTTATACAGGACACAAGATGATTTCTGGTAAAAGTAGGAAGAAAAAAGAAGTTTCAGTAGAGAGTGTTGAAGATTAAAAAACAAAATATTTTAATAAATAACGCCGGTGCGGGATTTTTGATATCCAGTACTGGCGTTATTTATTCTACAGGGGCTTGGGGGTGTAGCCACCAAATATATTATTAATTTTCTTCTTCGGTAAGTTTGTTAAGGATCCACTCCCTATTGATAACAATATCCTCATCATCGCGGAGATCTTTGAAATCAGTGCAGTGTGAAGAAGCAAATTCATACATATTGTCAATGTCAACTGCACCAGTGATCTCACCCTTATTAATGATTATAAGAATATTTGTTCCGTCGTCGTCGACAGCAAAGCGCAGTTCATCAAATTCTTTATCAGGATTATTCTCGTGAAGAGAATCTGCCACAAGTAATTTAACAAGTTCCATTATCCTGTCATCTTTACCTGCATCAAAAATCTGTATCTTTTCAACGAGCTGATTTGGTGATGTTACGATTCGGGCTAAATATTTTTTAGTACGAAAATCAAACAAAGCATTTTCACCATAAAACATTTCATATGTCGTCTCTACTTCTGATTCAGAAACCAGATAAATCATGATAGGATCTTCCATCTGGTGATAGAGTGTAGAGTAGTCTAAACGAAAGGTCTTTCCACAGCTCGGGCAGGTATAAAGGAAAATAGATTGATTAAGTACCTTTAAATAAATATACTTTATGCGATTATGGCACTATTGATTGATGTTGTGACACATTCGGTTACTGGTGTTACGAATGAATTATCTGAAATAATAGAGAAACTACCGAAAGAAAAGCAACAGAGAATTATCAATGCAGTGAGAGCATTGGTGGAATAAATACGTGAATAAGAAGATGGAAGGGCTTATTGCTCTTCTTTTTTATTTGGTTTAACGTGAAAATATGATATAGTAGTTTTAAAGACTTGTATATAATTCTAAGGAACTTGATAAAATGAAGAAAAAAATATAACACTTGTATTTGTTGTGTGATACCAATCATGTGTTGTCTTCGGATTACAGTGAGGTGATTGTAGTTGGAGCCGGAGCAGATGCAGTGGATTATAAACTGATCAGCATTTGCCATAGGGGCGATATTGTTGTATCACAGGATTATGGAGTTGCGGCAATGGCACTTGGAAAAGGGCTCACAAGGTCCAGTGGACCTTGGATTTGAGCCGACCGAAGCGGAGCGTAGACCATATGCGATTCATCAATCCGGGAAATGGTATACGAATGAGAATATTGACCAGATGCTTATGGAGCGTCACTTGAATAAGAAAGCACGAAGGGCATCCGGAAAGAATCATTTAAAAGGACCACGAAAACGAACAGCAGAAGATGATGAGCATTTCAGAGCATCTTTTGGAAAAATGATACATATGGCGATGGACAAGGAGAATTAATTTGAATATACAGATTTTTGGAACAAAGAAGTGCAATGATACAAAGAAAGCAGAGCGTTTCTTTAAGGAACGTGGGCTCAAGTTTCAGTTTATTGATATGAAAGAAAAGGGCATGAGTAAAGGCGAATTCAATTCAGTTGCCCAGGCAAATGGCGGACTGGAAAATATGATCAACTGGGAGGGCAAGGATAAGGATCTGCTTGCGCTCATTAAGTACATTGCAGAGGAAGATAAACTTGAGAAGGTGCTGGAAAACCCTCAGGTGATTAAGACACCGGTTGTCCGTAATGGAAAACAATCCACTCTTGGATATCAGCCGGATATCTGGAAGGTGTGGAAGTAAGAGTGGCGTTGTTCCTTCCGGTCTGATGGAAAATGGATCAATGTAAATGAACTTCTGCAGGTATTTGGCGGAGGTGGACATGCTACGGCAGCAGGTGTGCGCAAGCGGACGAATGATGTTGAAAAATTCAGGCAGGAAATACTTGAACGGATTGTTATGATGAGAAAGATTTCCGGTCAGGATAAATAAGAATTAGAAACAGAACACAGGAGAATCAGGAGGTGTAGAATGATGGAAAAGGAAAGAACCTATGTTGCAATAGATCTTAAGTCATTCTATGCGTCTGTGGAATGTAAAGAACGAAATCGGGATCCTTTGACAACCAATCTTGTGGTTGCAGATAAAAGCAGAACAGAAAAAACGATCTGTCTTGCAGTATCTCCAGCATTAAAGTGTTATGGGATACCCGGAAGGGCTCGTTTATTTGAGGTTGTTCAAAAAGTAAAAGAAGCCAACAGCGCCCGCAGGTGGAAAGCACCGAACAGAACATTTAGTGGTTCTTCTGATGACAGTACAGAATTAAATAGCAATCCTGCACTGGAAATTGATTATATTGTTGCTCCACCCCGGATGGCTCTCTATCTGGAATACAGCACCAGAATTTACAGCATTTATTGTCTGGAAAGACAGTGCATTTTTTTAGATTTGTGACGTGTAATAACCTGGTGATTTGCGGAGAAAAGAAAAAAGGATAATAAGAGGAAATGAATGAACAGAACGATAAAAAAACGGATAGGGAAAAAAGATAAGAAAAAAAGATTATGTTTGCGCATTTTAGCACTTATCATGTTACTCTTTGTACCGGTTTCTGCTTATGCGTCGGAAATAAAAAGTGACGGGAAAACAACTCAGGCAATGGAGGAAGAAAATAAAACCGTGAGAGTCGGCTATTTCCCATATGCCAATTTTCAGGAAGGCGGCTATGGGGAACATAAGCAGGGAGCAGGCTATGAGTATCTCCAGAAGATTTCTTATATAACCGGCTGGAAGTATGAATATGTCTATGGTTCATTTAAAGAGTGTCTGGATATGCTGGCAGATGGGGAAATAGATCTACTTGGAAGTGTCAGTTATACACCGGAAAGAGCAGAATCTATCGATTATTCAACCTATGCCGAGGGTACAGAGCGATATTGGATCTATACCAGGGAGGAACATGCGGATCTTGCGGATGGCGATCTGAAGCAGATGAATGGCTGTCGTATCGGCGCTACAGATGGAAGCTATCAGAAAGAACTTCTGGAAAAATGGCTGGACAGTAATCAGATCCAGGCAGAGGTTGTTATCTGTAAAGGCTATGATGAAATGATAGAAAAACTGGATGCAGATGAACTGGATGCACTTGTGGTCCCAGCGCTGTCCGTCAACAGTGATTTTATTGCAATTGCCAATATCGGTGCAGGTGACTGTTATTTCGGTGTATCAAAATCCAGACCAGATCTGTTAAAGGAATTAAATTCTGCCCTGGAAGAAATCAACAATACTGAAACAGACTACAGCAGCAAGCTGTATGCCCGTTATGAAGGAAAAGCGGTCATAAATTATGCACTCAACAAGGAAGAAAAACAATGGCTGGATGCACATGAAAATACAATCTGTGTGGGATATCTAAAAGATAATCTTCCGTTTTGTGGTGAAGAAGATGGGAAACTGACAGGAATTTTAGGAACTGTTCTGGATACTGTTCAGGAAAAGTATAAGATCACGATCAAGGCGGTTCCCTGTTCCACGGGAGAACAGATGAATGAGGCATTGCAATCTGGTGAAATCGATATTGCCGGTCCTATCATTCAAGATCTATATACACAGGAACAGTTTCAGGTGATTTTGACGGATGAAATCTTTGATATTACGCCGGTTGTTATTTACAAAGGAAATGAATATAGGAGCAGTCTCTCTACGATCGCAGCGACAGATGTCCTTTTGGCAGAGGATAATGATTTAAACGCCGAGATAGCAGTCTCTCTATTGGAAGAACAAGGGATGATTGTAACCAGGGCTGCCGATGGTAAATCTGCTCTGATACAGTTTTGCAATACAGCTCCGGGGACTTTTGATCTGATTTTGATGGATATTATGATGCCGGAAATGAATGGATATGAAACGACAAAAGCTATAAGAAATCTTTCGGACCGTCCGGACGGAAAGGAAATCCCTATTATTGCAATGACAGCAAATGCATTTGCAGAGGATGTACAGGCTGCTTTGGATGCCGGAATGGATGACCATGTGGCGAAGCCGATGGATATGGATATTTTAATTTCTGCCATCGAAAAATGTGTGAAACGATGATATGGCTGAGATATTTAAACTGTTTCAGAAAGCAGATGTACTTGTACTGGCTACTCCGGTTTATTTTTATCGTTATCGCGGCACTCCTCAAGGTTCCGTGCAAGCACGGACTTTGACTCGTTGCTCGCGTAAATCACCTTCGGAGATGGCATTTTGACTTGTATGTCTCGGGATTTTGACATATTCATGTCAAAACACCTCGCGGGACAGTGGCTACTGAATAGTTACGATTTTTCATAATATTTAGATTTTACTTTCCTTGTCAAATCCCGGTATCTGTGTATAATAAACCTCAGAATATAATCATTCGGCATATTCGCCATTACGAGAGTAAAAAACCTCGCAGAACTCTGCCTACTAAATGGTTATAAAAAGACACATAAAGGAGAGACTCTAATGAATAACATTAAAATCGGATATATCGGTCTTGGATGCCGTGGAAAAGATCTGCTGGAAAATATTGTTCTGGCTCAGAAAGAACAGGTTGTCGCTGTCTGTGATGTCTACGAAGACCGTGCACAGGAAGGCGCTAAAGTAGTGGAGGCTGCCGGACAGCCAACCCCATTTGTTTCTACCGATTATAAAGAAATTATTGCAAACGAAGAGGTCAATACGATCATCATCGCAACTGCCTGGGAATCTCATGTAGAGATCGCTCTGGCAGCCATGTATGCCGGTAAAGCCGTAGCCATGGAAGTCGGCGGTGCTTATTCTCTGGAAGACTGCTACAAGCTGGTCGATGCTTACGAGAAAACCAAAACCCCGTTCATGTTTCTGGAAAACTGCTGCTTCGGCCGCAGAGAACTGATGGTGTTAAACATGGTAGAACAGGGCGTGCTCGGAGAAATCGTTCACTGCGCCGGGGGATATCAGCATGATCTGCGGGATGAGATCGCTTACGGAAAAGAAAACAGACATTACCGCCTGAGAAACTATCTGTCCAGAAACTGCGAAAATTATCCAACTCACGATCTTGGTCCGATTGCCAAGATTCTGAACATCAACCACGGAAACCGGATGCTGACACTGTCTTCCTTCGCTTCCAAATCTGCAGGACTCCACGAGTTCATTCTGCAGAATAAGAGCGATGACGAGAAACTGAAACAGGCACATTTTGCGCAGGGTGATATCATCACCACGATGATTCGCTGTGCAAACGGAGAAACCATCCAGCTGACTCTCGACACCACACTGCCGAGATACTACAGCCGTAATTTTACCGTCCGTGGAACCAAAGGCATGTACGAAGAAGCTACCGATTCTGTCTTCATCGACCGCAAAGAAGACCGTGACCACGATTTTGACTGGCGAAAAGAGTGCAGCGGCAATGCTGACACCTACGCTGAAACTTACGACCACCCGATCTGGAAAAAATTTCTTGAAGAAGGCGTACAGGGCAGCCACGGCGGCATGGACTGGCTCGAATTCGAACAGTTCTTCCTGTGCCTGCGGGAAGACAGCCCGATGCCTGTAGACGTCTACGATGCCGCCTCCTGGATGGCCATCACCGCCCTCTCCGAAATGTCCGTTGCCCGCGGCGGAGCAGTCGTCAACATCCCCGACTTCACCAACGGAAGATGGGTTATGGAACTTGTAAAATAAAATAGCACAACCACATCAATACCTGTTCCACAAGGATATTTGTTGCTTACGCATCCAGACCGCAAAAGACTCCTGAGTCTTTTGCAAATATGCTTCCGGACTTTATCGGATACTGCAAAAATCCAGAAGTTTCTTACTGTATAGCTGACTTTCTCTATGCAGTAAGTACTTCTGGATTTTTATATTCGCCGGGCGCCCTTTCTTTTTATGCTCTTTCTTCCCGCAATTCTCTCACGAATCCCCACAGTGGCAACAGAGTAAAAATTTTAATCATCATATTCATCTTCCCAGTAGTCATAGGCATCTTCATATCCGTCATCATAATCTCCGTCTCCAAAGTCCTCTGCCCACTCTTCTGCAAAATCATCCGGATCGCCGTAGTCATATACATCATAAGGATCTGTCTTTTTTCCGGAATAGGAACCACCGTAAGAGCCGCTGAATGACCCGGAACCGCTTCCGCCGGCAGATCCATGGAAAGAGCCATAGCCGCTTCCGCCAGAACTACTTCCACCATTGTGCTTTGTGCTTCCACTGCCACTGACATCCGGCTCCTCTTTCTCCGGCACTTCGACCCCCGGTCTTGTGGAATAAACCAGATCAGTATTTTCATACAGATCAACACCATCTTCTTTCTGCTCCAACGTATAATACAGGTGGATATCCCGGTAGATGGTCAGATTTTCCTCATCCTCCTTGTCTTCCACTCGTACACCATAGTTCCTGTCTCCGATATGGATCTTGTGAAATCCGGAAACCTGCGGACGATGTTCCTTTGCCTCGCACTCTTTTTCCATCAGTTCCACAAAAGAATCATACTCCCCAGTCTCTGCGCACGCTTCAAAAATGGTATCGATCGATTCCGAATAATACTTCAGTTCATAATAGAAATACTGATAGCCCGATTCTTTTCCTTCGAATTTATAATTCAGCCCATAACACTCATACCTTTTGTACCCAACCTTGATATCATCGATTCCGGCCGCCTGCATCTGTTCCTGCATCTCGATCCGGTAGTCTCTCATATACTCTTTCGCCTGCTTATAAGCTTCTTCATCGGCTTCTTTTGCTTCCTGTGCTTCCCGCACTTTCGCCTCTTCTTCTTTCTGCCGGGTTTCATTGTCCCATTGGATCAACCGGTAGATTCCAAACGGAGAGCTGGAAGCCAGCATGATACACAAAGCTGTAATCACTTTTTTCCGTTTGTTCATTCCTTCCCCGTTACTGAAAACTTATAAAAAGTTATAAACTTCCATGTTTCATTCCTACTTCAACGAGTATGCTTTTGATGATATAAATATCTATCTACTCACAAGTTCTTGTACTCTCCATAGGCGTAAATTCCGGACTAACGTATCCGTACATATTTGCATTAACGTTT
>ENA-OQNN01001734-OQNN01001734.1-human-gut-metagenome-genome-assembly--contig:-NODE-1734-length-13323-cov-3.716202_pt1 | contig 13323 bp, 10 predicted proteins | sample MGYA00242624_ERZ504870 | MGnify/ENA primary metagenome ERZ504870 (study PRJEB26092, sample SAMD00036379) | human gut metagenome | host: Homo sapiens | study: EMG produced TPA metagenomics assembly of... | reverse complement strand
AAATCAGGCGCTAAAACCAAAGCACAGGTGACAGAAAGAGGAGCTGATGCCTATTCAATGGCAGAGGAAAACATGGATCCGGAAGATAATAAAGCTCTTTACTATACGCTGACTTCTACAAAAGAAGGAACGCCGAGTGGTGAAATCCGCCAGTCAATGATTGAATATGCATCCCAGTTTGTCGGTAATCCTTATGTGTGGGGCGGAACCAGTCTGACAAACGGAGCAGACTGTTCCGGATTTGTACAGCAGATTTACAAGGCTTACGGATATGATCTTCCGCGTGTTGCCGAGGATCAGAGCTAGTATGGAACCAAGATTCCAGTAGAAGACGCACAGCCTGGAGACCTGATCTTCTATGCAAAGAACGGTTATGTATATCATGTTGTGATGTATGCCGGAGATGGAAAGACGATCGAAGCAGCAAATGAAGATGCGGGAATCATTTACGGAACTGTTTATAACAAAGATGCAGTATGGGCAACCCGGATACTGGACGATCATTATACTGTTGCAGGTGGCGGAATCGGAACAGTCAATGCGACAGAAGAGATGTACGGCGCAGATCTTGGCAATTTTACGATTACATATTACTGTGCATGTGAAATCTGCTGTAACAAAGCAGACGGGATCACAGCAACCGGAACCCCGGTCATTGAAGGACAGACCATTGCGGTGGATCCGAGTGTGATCCCTTACGGAACAAAAGTCATCATCGGCGGACATATATTTACTGCTGAAGACTGTGGTGGTGCGATCAAGAAAAACCACATTGATGTCTATGTAAACAGCCATGAAGAAGCACTTGCTCTCGGCGTGACGAATGCAGAAGTATATCTGGTTAAATAAAAATTAAGCGAAGGATAATTTGTTCTTTCGGAGTTTATCTAAAACCATAAAAACAGGGAAATGTTCTGACGTAAAATATGTCAGGACATTTCCTTTTTTTCATTTTACCAAAATATTTTCCGAAAGAAATTACTCTCTGAGTTTGAAAAATTTTATCAGAAATATTTTTAATGAAATATGGACGGTTTTGTCAAAGAGTAGTAAAATAAAAATGTCGCGTTTCGACTAAAAGGACTGCATTTTACAGAATTTGTAAGAAGGAGCAACAGATTTTGAAATATAGAAATATACAGGTAGTAAAAATGACAGGAGTAAAAATTCTAGCAGGATTACTTGTTTTCGGACTTACTTTCAGCGCTCCGGCAACAGCTTGGGCGGCAGAGAGCGGTCTTACAGAGGTTACTTCTAATGGATCAGAAAATGGAGAAAAATTACAGGCAAAATCCATTGATGGGCGTGATACACTTACAGAAGTATCAGATCTTGTCCTGGAGATGATTCATAATGAAGAAATCAGATACAATGAAGAGACTGGATATCTGGAAGATACCGGTCTGCGTGATGCAGCGAAAACAGGATGGAAGGTTGATCCGATAACAGGAGATGAAGTAGAAGTAATCCCGGCTAATCCAGATGTGCCGGTTACGCCGGAGCAACCGACAGATCCGGTCAATCCGGATACACCACAGCAGCCTTCAGATGGCAATGTGAACAATGAACAGCAGCCTTCGGAAGATCAGAAAGAAGGCTCAGAAGAAAAAAACAAAACGCAGGAGCAGGAAAAAAATACGCAGGATAGTGAACACAAGATGACCAATGAAGAACTGGTCAAGAGACAGCAGATCGTCAGTCTTCCGGAATACGAAGAAGATTTCCGTTTCTGGACAGTTGCGAGAAAATATGCATTTGCAAAGACAAAGATCAGCATACGTGAGGCAATTCCGGAAGATATCAGTGGAGCCGTTGATACTGATCGGACAGAAAGTGATATTCAGGAAGCAACAGCCGATGCTAAAAAACTGTTTCATAAGGAAACTTCTGTAAAGGCGAAGAAATCAAAGACGAAATCTTCTGCGAAAAAGACGAAAACGGAAAAGAAAGTACAGCTTAATACATTTTCTGCCGGGACATTAAAAAACACAGCAGACACTTCGGAAAAGAAGTCATCCTTAAACTCGGATACTGCCGTAGCATTGCAGGATGATACTTTAAATGCGTCCCTTGCATCCCGGCAGTTGGCCGAAAAGGTGCGTTCTGTTGGAGAAATTTCACAGGATGGACTTCTCTACATTCTGAAAGAAGAAAAGAATGGATGGCTGTATGTAGAATCCGGAAAGGTCAGAGGATTTGTAAAAGAATCCGAGCTTTATACCGGAGATGCCGCACAGGTACTGCTGAGTGGATACCAGAAGCAGGCAAAAAAAGCTGCAAAAAAAGCTAAGATTGCATACACTGGAATCGAAGGAACAGCATCCCTTGCAAAAGAAACGGTTCCGGCAAATGAAAATCAGGCATTTACCCATGTACGTGCAACCGTAAATCAGACACTGGCTACGAAAAAATATGCACTGGCAGATGCATCAAAGTCGGATGGAACTGTAGCAATCCAGGAAGAGGCAAATGGACAGTCACGTGTGCTCGGAACCATGTCCCAGGGTAATCTGTGTTATATCCTTGCGGATGCAGAGAAAGACTGGATTTATGTGGAGTCCGGGGATGTCCGTGGGTTTGTCTCTAAAGAGGCTGTTCAGACTGGGGATGAAGTAAAAGCGCAGGTAGAAGCAGCAGGCGAAGGTGCTTACCAGACAGCTACAGAACTGATCGCACCGGAAGATAACCAGGCACTTTATTATAGCTATGCTTCTGTAAAGCCGGGAACACCGGGGAATGCGATCCGCCAGGCAATGCTGGATTTTGCCGCACAGTTCATTGGCAATCCTTATGTATGGGGCGGTACAAGCCTGACAGAAGGGGCGGACTGCTCCGGATTTGTACAGCAGATCTATAAGAATTTTGGCTATAATCTGCCAAGAGTAGCCGAAGATCAGAGCCAGTATGGAACCAAGATTCCGGTTGAAGACGCACAGCCGGGGGATTTGATTTTCTATGCAAAAGACGGTTATGTCCATCATGTTGTGATGTATGCAGGAGACGGAAAGACCATCGAAGCTGCAAATGAAGACCAGGGAATCATTTCCGGAACGGTATATATTCCGGAAGCTGTCTGGGCAACCAGAATCCTGGAAGAAAATTATAATCTGGAAGGCAAGGATGTGAACGAACAGAACGCTACAGCCGAACAGTATGGAGACAGTATTGGAGAGTATACCATTGATTATTATTGTTCCTGCGAGACTTGCCGTGCGAAGGCAAGCAAAATCAAAGCAACCGGAACTCCGATTGTTGAAGGGCAGACCATTGCGGTTGACCCGGATGAGATTCCGTATGCAACAAAGGTGATCATTGACGGACATGTATTTACTGCTGAAGATTACGATACTTCCGGCAAAGAAAAACATATCAGTATCTATGTCAATGAGCATGAGACTGCACAGAAGCTGAATGAGAAGAAGGCAGAAGTACATCTGGTGAAATAAAGACAATCAAAAAAAGAAATATTAAACAAGAAAAACTTCGGATCACTGGCGAAAATCCAGAATATCCGAAGTTTTTTGCATGTCTACACTATTCAGACAAGTCATTCTCCCGGTTAATGTTTGATCTTTTTCAGTTTTTCATTGTCTGCCTGACATTCAGTCGGGGAAATATGATACATTTTCTTAAAAGCACGAAAAAATGAAGAATAGTCTCCAAAACCGGACTGGACAGCAACCGTTTTAAGCGGAACATCCTGCCGGATCAGCGAGACCGCAAGTGCCAGCCGTTTCTTTAAAATATACTGATGACAGGTCGTATTCAGTTGTTTCTGAAAAAATTTGTTCAGACTGCTCTTGCTCATGTGGAAAGTACGCGCCAGATCCTCCACGCCGATTTCTTTCAGAAAATGCTGATCCAGATAGCGGACGATCTGGTTGGTCTGATCGGATTCAATCTCAATAAATTTGTTGGAATATTTCAGGGCATAATAGATGATTTTTACCAAAAGACAGGTGGATGCACCACAGGCATAGGTTTCGGAAAGCTCCCCATAAGAAGCATATTCCCGGTAAAAGGTTTCAAATTCTTCCTCAAAATTGCACAGCTTATTGGTAGTATGAAGAAGATGAGGTGTGTCAATATTGAAAACAGATTCCTCAAGAGCCGGAAGCTGGCTTTTCAGATTGGAAATATATGATTTTTCCAGCCATACAGTGATAAAATCATAATAGTTTGCAACAAGATCACTGGAGGTAAAGTAGTGTGGAATATCCGGTGGAATAACCAGAATATCGCCATTTGTAATAAAATGCCGTTTCTGGCCGATGCGAAACAGAAAATCTCCGCTTTTACAAAAGCTGATCTCATAAAATCCGCTTTTGATCATAGAAAGATCTTCCATCAGATATCCTTTGTGGTGCGTGCATTTTACATGGCGCAGATGGCGTTTGCCGGACAGATGCATTTCAGGGCTTTGCTCATATAATTTTTTCATTTATAAACCTTTCATGATGAATAATAATTTAACAAATCTTTTGTAATCATTATACAATACACATTGCAAAAAAGGTAAAATAAATTGTAAAAAAATTATGTTTTTTGTTATAGATAAAAACAATAAATTGTTAAAAGTTACAAAAATAACGAGAAATCGCCGTTTTCTGGAATTATTGATAAATAATAGCAATAAGTACAAAAAGTGATAGAAAAAAGCTATTTGCAAAGAAAAAAACATTTTGGTAGTATTTTTGAAGAGTTGTTAACTAGGGGATATACCGACAGAGCAACTTAAGGAAAATACAATGGAGGAAAAAGGAAAATGAAAAGAAGAGCACTCGCATTATTGTGTGCAGGAATTTTAGCAGTCGGTATGCTTGCCGGATGTGGTGGAAGTTCTGACAAGAAAGACAGCAGCGCAAAGACAGAAGACACGAAGAAAGAGGCAAAAAGTGATGGGACTTTTACAGTTGCATTGAATTATATGCCAACATCTCTGGAGCCAAGTACAGCCAGTGATGACCAGACCTCTCTGGTTCGTCCGATCTTTGAACCATTATTTGTAGAAACAAAGGATGGAATCGAATATTATCTGGCAGATAAGCTTGATATTTCAGAAGATGCCAAAACATACACCATTCATCTGAATGAGAAAGCAAACTGGAGCGATGGCGAACCGGTTACTGTAGATGATATCTTATTTACAATGAATTATGCCGGAAGAAATTCTGGTGGAAAATCTTCTTATAATACAATCAATAAACAGGAAGTTGTATTTAACAAAAAAGATGATAAGACACTGGAAATTGTCCTTCCTGAACCATATGCAACTTATACAGCAGCAATTGGCAGAATGATGATTTATCCGTCACACGCATTTGACAATGATTATACAAAAGTAGAAGGAAGCGGATACTTTAATTCCACAGATATGGCTACTTCCGGAGCTTACACGGTAGCAGAGATCAATGATGACAGTATCGTATATACTGCACGTGATGATTATTACAGAGAAACACCGAGCGTTAAGAAAGTTGTTATGAAGACGATCGGTTCCGGAAGCACCAAACAGGTTGCATTTGAAAACGGAGAAATCTCTTACATGAGAATTACAACTCCGGAAGAACTGAAAAAATATGAAGGTGACGATAATTACAATATCAGCTCCTTCTCAGAAGCAAGACTGAATTACCTGCAGATCAATCCTTACGGACCTGCAAAAGACAAACTTACAGAAGATGCAAGAAAAGCGATCTTCCTTGCAATCAATGCAGATGAGATCATCGATACCGCATACGGAAGTGACGAACTTGCAACGGTTGCAAACAGTCTTCTGACACCAGATCAGTCTCTTTACAACAAAGACTGCAAAGGTTACGAGCAGGATCTTGAAGAAGCAAAGAAACTTGCCAAATCTTCAGGAATCGAAGGAACAACTCTGAAATATGTTTACAATGCAGACCGTCCGAACATGGAAGAAGTTGCAACAGTTCTTCAGCAGCAGCTCGCAGAAATCGGCGTAACGCTTGATGTAGAAGGTCTGGATTCCAACGCATTCTTCCAGAGATTCTTCGCAATTATGTTCCAGTCAGGGGAAGAAGATCAGTGGGATCTTGGTACAAATGGATGGGATTCTGAGCGTGGAAGCAGTCTTGGACAGGCTTACAGCTACATCAACAGCAGCTCCAAAGCATGGGGATTCAGTGATGAAGCCGGACAGCTTGCAGCAAAGGTAAACGCAGCAGCAGACAAAGACGAAGCAAAGCAGCTTGCAAATGATCTGCAGGATCTGACTTTATCAGAATACTGGGAATACCCACTTACTTACACCAATTATGTGATGGTATCTCAGAAAAATGTAACAGGTCTGGATGCAGTACCGGTTGTTCCGGAATTCGTTGATTACCTGAAGATCAAAGTAGACTAATTATATCGTATTTTAGCAGACGAAGAGGGGCTGAAGCACAAGATGACCTTTGTGCCGGTCCCTCTTTTAAAGGAGAAAAGAAATATGGCAAAATATTTCGTAAAGAAAGGGATTCAGCTGATTATTGTCACGATTTTGATTTCTTTTTTCTCATTTGCCGTGATCTATGCAGCACCGGGAGATATTTCCGGTATGTATTTGAATGAACAGATGTCAGATGAGGAAAAAGAAGCAATCAGAGAGAATCTCGGACTTAACAAAAGTATGCCGGAGCAGTATTGGGGATGGGCAAAAGAAGTGCTGAAAGGAGATTTCGGAATTTCTCTTGCAAACCATACTTCCGTATCTGAGCAGATCATCAAGCGTCTTCCGGCAACCCTGCAGCTGATGGGAGCCGCATTGGTTCTTTCTGTGCTTCTGGCAATCCCACTCGGACTCTGGTCGGGATACCGCAAGAATACCTGGATTGATAATATCATCAGTGGACTTTCCTATATTGGTATGTCAATTCCGTCTTTCTGGCTTGGAATGGTGCTGATCATTGTGTTTGCGGCGAAACTTCATATTCTTCCATCATCAGGTATGCATTCGGTGGGAAATGAATCGTTCCTGGATACGGTGAAGCATATGATCATGCCATGTATCACCCTGAGCCTTTCCAACCTGGCAGTCTTTATCCGCTATATCCGTTCTAATACGATCGGACAGCTTGGAGAAGAATACGTTCTTGCAGCAAAAGCAAAAGGAACGACAGGTGGAAAACTTTTAAAAAGACATATTTTGAAAAATACACTGCTTCCGATCATCACATTGCTTGGAATGAATCTGGCATCCATAGTCTGTGGATCGTTTATCATTGAAAGTGTTTTTGGCTGGCCGGGAATAGGTACCCTTGCAATGACTGCGATCGGTGTCCGTGATTATCCGGTGATTATGGCATACGTCATGTTGTCCGGAATTATTCTGGTTGTCGGTAACTTTATTGCAGATATTCTGTATGCATTTGCAGATCCGAGAATCAAGAGGGAGGATATGGCAAATGACTGATACTAGATTTAAACGAATTGAAAAAAAGAAAACCCAGGAGTTGATTTCATATGATCACAGTGTGTGGAAAGATATCAAAAAAGAGCTTTTTTCCAATAAGATTGCACTGGTGAGTATCATCATTCTCCTGATCATTATCATAGCTTCCATTCTGGCACCGCTTAGTCCATATGATCCGAATAAGATCAATGTTGCTGAAAAACTGCAGGGAATCTCTGCAAAGCATATTTTCGGGACAGATGAATACGGAAGAGACTATTTTACCAGAGCACTTTACGGAGGACGTATTTCTCTTACGGTTGGTTTTTGTTCGATGATCATGACTGTAATCCTCGGAACGGCAATCGGTATTACTTCTGGATATTTTGGTGGAAAAGTGGATATGTTCCTGATGCGCTTCACCGATATTTTCCTGGCACTTCCGAGTATGCTTCTGATGGTTGTACTGAATACGATCTTGCGTCCGGGCCTGTTTACTCTGATCGCGGTACTCAGTCTTTTTTCCTGGGCACAGGTGGCGAGAATTACAAGGGCGGAAACCATGTCTGTCAAAGAAAGAGATTATGTGACCGCCGCAAGGAATCTGGGAGCCGGAAGTTTCCGGATTGCAGTGGAACATATTGTACCGAATATTATGGGACCGGTCATCGTAGCGGCAAGCCTTGGAATTGCCAATGCGATTCTGATGGAGTCGTCCTTAAGTTTCCTTGGACTTGGAGTACAGATTCCAAGAGCTTCCTGGGGAAGTATGCTGCAGAGTGCGCAGGGACATATTCTGGATGCACCGAGACTTGCGGTATTTCCGGGAGTTCTGATTCTGTGTACAGTACTGAGTTTCAATTTACTTGGTGATGTCCTTAGAACCGCACTGGAACCAAAGATTGTAAAGTAAGCCTGGAGGATAGAAGATGGAAAAATTATTGGAAGTAGAGAATTTATCTGTATCCTATTTTACATATGCAGGCGAAGTACAGTCTGTAAGAGGAATTTCATTTGATGTAAAAAAAGGAAAGACAACTGCATTGGTAGGTGAATCAGGATGTGGAAAATCCGTAACTGCCAAATCCCTGATGGGACTGATCGAGAAACCGGGAAAGGTAAAGCCGGAAAGTAAGATCATTTACCAGGGAAAAGAGCTTACCGGGTATACGGAAAAAGAGTGGAATACCTTCCGTGGAAAAGAATGCTCGATGGTTTTCCAGGATGCACTGGTATCCTTAAATCCGACGATGAAGGTTGGAAAGCAGATTGCAGAAAATCTGAAGAATCACGAGAGTAGTCTTTCGAAGGAAGAAATTTATCAGAAATCGTTGGAAATGCTGAAGCAGACCGGGGTTCCGGATCCGGAAGGGTGTATGAACAAATATCCCCATGAGTTATCCGGTGGAATGCGTCAGAGAGTGATGATTGCCTGCGCTATGGTGACACATCCGCAGCTTTTGATCGCAGACGAGCCGACAACAGCACTGGATGTGACAATACAGGCACAGATCATTGCGCTGATGGAAGAGTTGCAGGAAAAGCTTGGTATGTCCATCATTATTATCACACATGATCTTGGAGTGGTTGCAGATATGGCTGATGAGATCATCGTCATGTATGCCGGAGAAATCGTGGAAAGAGGAACGGCAAGGGATATCTTTTATCACCAGCAGCACCCGTATACATGGGCACTTCTCCAGTCCGTTCCGCGGATCGATGATGAAGACAAAACAATTTTAAATACCATTGAGGGAAATATACCGGATATGATCTACCCGCCAAAAGGCTGCAGTTTTTGCACGCGCTGTCCATATGCAATGAAAATCTGTGAAGAAGAAAAACCGAAAGTTACGCACATTACGGATGAGCACAGCGTTGCGTGCTGGCTGATGGATCCACGTGCTGACAGAAGCGGTGTTCCGTTCGGGAGGACAGACGCATGATAGAAAAAGAAGTTGTATTAGAAGTAAAAAATCTGAAAAAATATTTTCCGGCAAGTCATAAACGTGTTTTAAAGGCAGTTGATGACGTGTCTTTTACGATTCATAAAGGAGAAACTTTCGGAATCGTAGGAGAATCAGGATGTGGAAAGACGACTTGCGGGAAAACCTGTACCGGAATCCTTACGAAGACAGACGGACAGGTGTTGTATCAGGGAAAAGATGTGCATCAGATGAGTAAAGCAGAGAGAAATGCATTTACACAGAAGGTGCAGACCATTTTCCAGGATCCGTATGCTTCGCTGGATCCACACCAGAAAGTGTATCAGATCGTAAGTGAAGGGATGCGGATCCATCATCTGACAAAAAGTAAAGAAGAAGAGCAGAAACTGGTGATGGAACTTCTAGAGATGGTTGGCTTAAATGCCGAGCATGCTACCAGAAATGTCCATGAATTTTCCGGTGGACAGCGCCAGAGAATCGGAATTGCAAGAGCACTTGCAGTGAATCCGGAATTCCTGTTCTGTGACGAACCGATTTCCGCACTGGACGTATCTATCCAGGCGCAGATCATGAACCTTCTGATGAATTTGCAGAAGGAACGGCATCTAACCATGCTGTTTATCGCCCATGATCTTGCCATGGTCAAGCATATTTCTGACAATATCGGAGTGATGTACCTGGGAAAATTGGTGGAGATCTCACCGGCTGCGGAATTATATGAAAAACCGTATCATCCTTACACCCAGGCACTTCTGGAATCCATTCCGATCGCGGATCCGGATCTGGCAAAAAGTCGGGGACGCCATTTTCTGACCGGAGATGTGCCAAGTCCGATCGATCCGCCAAAGGGCTGTCGTTTCTGCGGAAGATGCAGCAAATGTATGGATATCTGCCGGGAAGTCCGCCCGGAATTAAAAGAAGTATCCAAAGGTCACCAGGTGGCATGTCACCTATACGATGACTAAAAGATAAAAAGAGTATGTAACAGAGGAGAAAGAAAAATGAAGTATGATTTTACAAGCATTATTGATCGAAAAGGAAAAGATGCCCTTGCAGTAGACATCCTTCCAAATCTGCTTGGACCGGGGAACAAAGTAGAAGTAAGAGAAGGAATGGATTATATTCCGATGTGGATTGCGGATATGAATTTCCCGGCGCTCCCGAAGATTACTGAAGCGATCATCGAAAGAGCTAAACATCCGACCTATGGATATTTTATTACCAGAGATGAGTATTACAACAGCATCATCAAGTGGCATGAAGAACGGAATCATGTGACCGGACTGAAAAAAGAACATATCGGTTATGAGAATGGAGTTTTAGGCGGCGTGGCAAGTGCACTTCACGCGGTCTGCTCACAGGGTGACAATGTCCTTGTCCATGCACCGACTTATATTGGATTTACCGGCACACTGAACAACAATGGCTACCATATCATTCACAGCCCGCTGAAAAAGGATGAAGAAGGCATCTGGCGGATGGACTTTGAGGATATGGAAGAGAAGATCGTGAAAAACAAGATCCATGCAGCTGTTTTCTGTTCACCGCACAATCCGACCGGCCGTGTATGGGAGCGCTGGGAAATTGAGAAAGCAATGGAAATTTATAAAAAATACGATGTGACCGTCATTTCCGATGAAATCTGGTCCGACATTATTTTATATGGAAACGAGCATATCCCAACCCAGTCTGTATCTGAAGATGCAAAAAACAGAACGGTTGCTTTATACGCACCGTCAAAGACCTTCAACCTTGCCGGACTGATCGGAAGCTATCATATTATATACAACAAACGCCTGAAAGACAGAGTGTTAAAAGAGTCTTCCCTCTGCCATTACAATTCGATGAATGTGCTGTCCATGCATGCACTGATGGGTGCGTATACACCGGAAGGACAGGAATGGGTAGGCGAGCTTCGAGAAGTGATCGGGGAAAATGTCGCTTATGCATGTGATTATATCGACAAACATTTTGAAGGTGTTTCCGTAACCAGACCGCAGGGAACCTATATGCTGTTTGTTAACTGTGAAGAATGGTGCAAGGCACATGATAAGAGCCTGGAAGACGTTCTGAAGATGGGATATGAAGCAGGTGTGTTCTGGCAGAACGGAAAGCCATTCCATGGTGAATGGTATATCCGTATGAACCTTGCACTGCCGACATCCAGAGTGAAAGAAGCATTTGACCGTCTGGATAAATATGTATTCAATGCTTAAAATGCATACAATAAAGGAGGAAAATAAAAATGGAATTAGTAAAAGAGCTGCCGGAGATTTTTGAAGAATTTGCAGAGCAGAGACAGAGATCTTTCCTGGTAATGAAAGAAGTAAAGGACAAAGGAATTCCGGTTGTAGGTGCGTACTGTACCTACTTTCCACAGGAAATCGCAATGGCTATGGGAGCAGTTACCGTAGGACTTTGCTCTACATCCGATGAAACGATCCCAATCGCAGAAAAGGATCTGCCGAAGAATCTGTGCCCGATGGTAAAGGCAAGTTACGGTTTTGCTGTATCTGACAAATGTCCATTCTTCTATTTCTCAGACGTGGTAGTCGGAGAGACAACCTGTGATGGAAAGAAAAAAATGTACGAACTGATGAAAGAATTCAAAAATGTCTATATCATGGAACTTCCAAACTCACAGAGAGAAGATTCCCTGGAACTGTGGACAAAAGAGATCATCCGTTTCAAAGAATATCTGGAAAAGACATTTAATGTAGAGATCACAGAAGAAAAAGTGCGCCATGCTGTTCATGTATCCAATCAGGGACGTATTGCACTGAAGAAATTCTACGAAGTTATGAAAAATGATCCGGCTCCGATGAACGGTTCCCAGCTGTTCGGTGTTCTCTATGGAAGCCAGTTCAAATTCGACAAAGAAAAGATGCCGGCAGAAATTGATGCTCTTCGTGAAAAGCTGATGAAAGAATACGAAGAAGGGGAAAAACCAGAGAGAAAGAAACGTATCCTTTTAACCGGATGTCCAAGCAGCGGTGCACCGATGAAGGTTGTAAAAGCCATCGAAGAACACGGTGGAAATGTTGTAGTCTATGAAAACTGTGGAGGTGCAAAATCTGTTGACCGTCTCATCGATGAAGATGCAGAGGACATCTACAAAGCAATTGCAGAGAGATATCTTGCAATCGGATGTTCCGTTATGACACCAGATAACAACCGTATTGAACTGATGGGAAGACTCCTTGAAGAGTATAATATCGAGGGTGTAGTAGAAATGACACTTCAGGCATGTCATACTTACAATATTGAGGCAAAGAGCATTGAGAAATTTGTAAAATCTAAAGGACTTCCGTATATCCATGTAGAGACCGATTATTCTCAGGCAGATATCGGACAGCTGGATACACGAATTGCTGCATTTTTAGAGATGATCTAGGATTCAGAATGTATCAAATTTAAAAGAATATGTCCCGGTATTCTGAAAAAGTGGATGGGATTCTAACAGATTTATGTTATAATAGGAATTAACAGGCAGGGAACAGGCATCAGTCTGTTCCCTGTGTATATTTACAGGTATATGGAGAATATACCGGATTTTTTTCAGAGAGCAGCTAAGACTGAGGCGAAGCCTTTGAAAAAATTTTACCAGATTGAATAAAATAAGAGAGGTACTGAATATGACAATCGAAGAACGCGCAGCAAAAGCTGCAGATTTAAAAGCTGCCGGAGCATGCAACTGTTCCCAGGCAGTGGTAAAAGTATTTGAAGATAAGCTTTCATTGGACGATGAGACACTGATGAAATTAACCGCAGGCTATGCAGCTGGAATGGGATGTCTGGAAGCAACCTGCGGGGCACTCATTGGAGCTGTGATGACCGCCGGAGTCCTGACAGACGGAGCCGGAACGCCTCGTTATTCCAAAGAAATCCTTGCGAAGTTTCAGCAAAAATGCGGGGCAACGATCTGCCGGGAATTGAAGGGCGTCGGCACAGGCAAAGTACTCTGTGAATGTCCGGAATGCG
>ENA-OQNN01001730-OQNN01001730.1-human-gut-metagenome-genome-assembly--contig:-NODE-1730-length-13362-cov-4.216623_pt1 | contig 13362 bp, 9 predicted proteins | sample MGYA00242624_ERZ504870 | MGnify/ENA primary metagenome ERZ504870 (study PRJEB26092, sample SAMD00036379) | human gut metagenome | host: Homo sapiens | study: EMG produced TPA metagenomics assembly of... | reverse complement strand
ATAATTCTCACTTCGACAGCAAAGTCCTTCCCATTCTCCGAAACTGATCTCTTCTATTCTCTCATCCGTAAGAATCGGTATATTTCTGTCACCCAGTACCAGTCCGGCGGTCTCGTAAGCCCGCTTTAACGGGCTTGCGATTGCCAGGTCAAAATGCACATCTTTTAATTTTTCACCGGTGATTTTTGCAAGGCGGATACCATTTTCGTTCAGTTCAATATCCGTTCTTCCCTGCAGCCGTCCCAGAGTATTCCATGGAGTTTCTCCATGACGAATCAGATATATTTTCATCTTTTTTACTTTCTAAGCTGGATTCCCATTCCTTCCAGACCATTCAGTATCTTGTTCATAGTTCCATTGATTTCTGCTTCTTCCAGAGTTTTCTCTTTGGAACGGAATGTCAGAGAATAAGCAACTGATTTAAATCCTTTTTCAATCTGATCACCTTCGTAAATATCAAACAGTTCGAAGTGTTCCAGAATCTTTCCACCTCTCTGTGCGATCATATGCTCGATCTGTCCAACCATGATGTCTTTCGGTACTACCATGGAGATGTCACGGTTTACTGCAGGGAATTTTGCGATTCCTTCGTATTTGCGGTCGAAGGATGCATGTTTTACGACATTCAGGATATCCAGAACTGCCACATATGCGCGCGTTCCGATACCATAGGTATCAGCTACTGCAGGATGCACTTCGCCCAGATAACCTATCACTTCATTTTCGTAGCTGATCAGAGCCTGGCGACCCGGATGCAGGAAAGTCTTACCGGCTTTCGGATCGTACTCAGTTTTCTTATGCATACCGATCTGATCGAAGAACTCTTCTACCACACCCTTCATATCAAAGAAATCACCGTCTCCGTACATACCCAGAGTGAACATCATACGTTCATCCGGCAGTTCGGTCAGAGGAAGTTCTTTTGGCAGATATACATTGCCCAGTTCGTACAGGCGGACATTTTTATTTCTTCTGTTATAGTTGGTTGCCAGAGAAGTCAGCATACCATTCAGAGAAATGGTTCTCATGATACTGAAATCTTCACCCAGCGGGTTGGAAATGGTGATTGCTTTTCTCAGTTCATCTCCTGCCGGGATCTGCAGTTTGTCAAATACCTTCGGACTTTCGAAGGAATAGCAGTATCCCTGGGAGAATCCACAGTACTCAGCCACATCTCTTGCCACTTCTTCGATTCTCAATTTAAATGGCAGTTTTCCTGTTGTTGCCTCACCACTTGGCAGTGTGGTCGGGATATTGTCATATCCATAGAAACGTGCAACTTCTTCTGCGATATCTGCGGTACGAAAGATATCATGACGGAAAGTCGGAGCAACGATCTCGTTGGTTGCTTCATCGTAAGTCAGTTCTACCCTGGACAGGTACTCCAGCATATCTTCTTTAGAGATATCAGTTCCCAGAAGGCTGTTGATTTTTTCCGGTTCAAACGGTACTCTTACAGGTTCTTTTTTCTTGGTATATACATCAGCCATACCGCCAACAACTTCACCGGCGCCCAGTTCTTCCATCAGCTGGCAGGCACGGTCGATGGCTGCCTGTGCATTGTTCGGATCCAGACCTTTTTCAAATTTTCCGGAAGCATCTGTACGAAGTCCGATTCTCTTTGCAGACAGACGGATATTCGGGCCGTCAAAGCATGCTGCTTCGAACAGTACTGTTTTTACATTGTCTGTGATCATGGAATTTTCTCCGCCCATGATACCCGCGATACCGATAGATTTTTCTCCGTCACAGATCATCAGAACGTTTTCATCCATCTGGCGTTCCTGCCCGTCAAGAGTAACAAATTTTTCGTCTTTTCCGGCACGGCGTACATGAATCTCATGATTTGCGATCATATCCAGATCATACGCATGCATCGGCTGACCATATTCTTCCATCACATAGTTTGTGATATCTACCAGGTTGTTGATCGGACGGATACCGTTAGCAGCCAGACATCTCTGCATCCATTTCGGGGACGGACCGATTTTTACATTTTTTACGACTCTTGCGCAGTAACGCGGGCAGAGATCTTTGTCTTCTACGGTTACTTTCACATAATCATTGACATCTTCGTCATTACCGGTAGCTGTTACAACCGGCGGAACAAATTCTTTACGGAAAGTAGCTGCTGCTTCTCTTGCGATCCCCAGTACACCGTAACAATCTACACGGTTGGAAGTGATCTCATATTCAATCACCGCATCGTTCAGTCCCAGTGCCTCGATCGCACTCGCACCGACCGTGGCATCTTCCGGGAAAATATAGATTCCGTATTCCGGTGCTTCCGGATACATTTCTCTTGTGGAGCCAAGTTCTTCGATGGAACACATCATACCGTAGGAATCCACACCACGCAATTTGCCGGCTTTGATCTTGATTCCGCCCGGAGTTTTCTTACCGTCGTGTCCACCTGCAACTCTTCCTCCCGGAAGAACAACCGGAACTTTGTCTCCTTCTTTTACATTTGGAGCGCCGGTAACGATCTGTGTTACTTCATTGCCTACATTTACCTGGCAGATGATCAGTTTATCTGCATCCGGATGTTTCTCAATCTTTTCAATCTGTCCGATCACGATGTTTTCCAGATCGGCATCCAGTAATTCATATCCTTCAACTTTAGTTCCGGACAGTGTCATCGCATCTGTATATTCCTGAGCTGTGACGTCCAGATCCGGGACAAACATTTTAATCCATGATAAAGATGTATTCATTCTTTTAATCCTCCTAGAACTGTTTTAAGAATCTGTAGTCATTTTCATACAGAAGGCGCATGTCATCGATCTCGTATTTCAGAAGTGCGATACGCTCCAGACCTACACCAAAAGCAAAACCGGTATATTCTTTCGGATCGATGCCACACATCTCAAGTACATGCGGATGAACCATACCACAGCCAAGGATCTCGATCCAACCGGATCCTTTACAAAAACGACATCCTTTGCCACCGCACTTGAAACAGGATACATCAACCTCTGCACTCGGCTCTGTAAATGGAAAATGATGCGGACGGAATTTTGTTTTTGTTTCCGGTCCGAACAGTTCTTTTGCAAATTCTTCCAGTGTACCTTTCAGGTCAGAGAAAGTAATATGTTTGTCGATTACCAGACCTTCGATCTGATGGAAGGAAGGAGAATGGGTGGCATCTACTTCGTCAGAACGGAATACACGTCCCGGTGCGATCATACGAATCGGCAGTTTCCCTTCTTCCATGGTTCTCGCCTGAACCGGAGAAGTCTGGGAACGAAGCAGAATGCTGTCTGTGATAAAGAAAGTATCCTGTTCGTCACGAGCCGGATGATCTTCCGGAATATTCAGTTTGGTGAAGTTGTAATCTGCGTACTCAACTTCCGGTCCTTCCACAACTTCATAACCCATACCGATAAAAATTCTTTCTACTTCTTCCAGTGCAATGGTATTCGGATGACGATGACCAACGTTTGCTTTTTTTGCAGGCAGTGTGACATCGATTACTTCTGCTGCCATCTTTGCTTCCCGCAGTTCTTTCTCCAGACGGGTTTTTGTCTCCTCCATCATAGTTTCAATTTTTGCCCTGGCCTCATTCACCATCTGTCCTACTTTCGGACGATCTTCCGGAGCTACATCCTTCATACTTTTCAGCACAGAAGTAAGCTGACCTTTTTTACCAAGGAAATTTACTCTTACATCATTCAGTTTGTCCAGGGCGTCTGACTGTTCAATCTTCTCAGAAGCTTCATCCAGAATCGCCTGTAATGTTTCTTTGATACTATTGCTCATGGCAGTTCTCCTTTTCTATTTGTTGGGGGATAGCGCAATACAACAGGTAAAATACGCTTCGCGATTTTTATTTATTTCGCAAAAAAGCCTCGCCCTTCCAGATTACTGGAGGGACGAGGCAATTATATCATCTCGCGGTACCACCCTGATTTCCGATTAAAAGATTAACGGACACTCATTAAGACTTAACGCGTCTGTACGTCTTCTCTTACTTGTCTTTCGGAGAAGAAGCTCCAGTGGGAATCTCAATATATATCTGAACTTAAAGGAGCTCGCAGCCGGTGACTCCTTCTCTCTGTAAGAAAATATATATCTACTGACACTTTCTCAGCTTTTTTCTTTCGGCATAAATTATAGTATGGATCCGCTTATCTGTCAAGTTTTATTTCCGCTTTATTCCTACTTCATACCCTCTTTGGTATTTACCCCTGTTACTGTTCCATCATTTTCAGTAGCTTCTACAATTCCTTCTTTTCTGTCATTTTCTTCTGTATCATTTTCCCGGATTCCTTTTAACAGTCCCTGGTACTCACTGCGAATCAGCTCGCTTGCCATTCGATGCAGCCTGCGAAGGCGTTCTTCAAAATAAGCATTGATTTCCGCCCCGATCAGAACAATATACATACAAAAATATAACCACAAAAGAACCAGAATAATTGTCGTCAGGCTTCCGTACATATTAGAAAATCCATCGTAATAATCCAGATAGACAGAAAAACCAAGGGAAAACAGTGACCACGCCACCGCCGAGACTACTGCTCCCGGTATCTGACTCCGAAAAGAAGTCTTTCTGTTCGGCAGAAATTTATAGATCATCAGGAAAATCAGTGCCAGTACCACCAGCGAAACTGCTGTACGCATACCAATGATATAGGCAGTGACTTTGGCAAGCGTCGGAATGTACTTTGTAAGAAGTTTCTGGATACTGTTACCGAATACCAGAAGAATCAGGCTGCTGATAACAGCGAGAATAAAGATCAGTGTATACAGCGCTGACCGTATCCTTGTCACCACATAATTTCTCGTCTCTTTTACATGATAAATCGCATTGACCCCATTCGTCAGTCCCTGCAGGCCTTTCCCCGCACTCCAGAGGGTAAAAATCGCACTGATTGGTACAATTGCTGTTGATTTGTCATAGACCTCCTGAATAATACTAAAAAGAAAACTTCGAAAATCTCCCGCATCCGGCATAATCTGCAAAAGAATCTCCACTACCATATCTTTTGTAATAGAGACATACGTTACCAGCGGAAGCAGAAGCATCAAAAAGGGCACAAAGGACACCAAAATAAAGAAGGCTGCCTGTGCGGCAAATGCACTCACATGATCCTGAGTCATGCGGTTCATGAATCCGGTCATGATTTTTATAAACTTTTTCATTTTGCTTTCCTTTCTGCACAATATCCGGTTTTTACATAATTATTTTTTATCATACTATTTTTTCAGTATTCTTGCAAGTTTTCTATAGTAATATTCTGATAGAAAATCTGCAGAATATCCCGCCAGCCAAGACCATTTTCCGCAAGATGCTTTGCTCCGTTCTGACTCATCCCCACACCATGCCCATAACCTCCACCGGTAAAGACAAATGTACCCGTTCCCTGTTCTTTCCTGAAATCGACTATAAAACAGGCACTCGGCAGTAATTCCATCGTATCACAGACACTTCCATCATTTCTGCTTACGGACAGTCCTTTTATCGATAAGAATTTTCGGATCACATATTCGTTTTCCAGTGTTGCGTTTTGATTCTCTCCCTGAATCTCCAGTGTTTTTACTCCTCCACCCGGATTTCTTCCCTGTATAGATAAACCGGTAAATGCACCAAGCTGAGGCCATTGTCTTTCACTGCGTTCTTTCAGTATTTCCCACGGAATACAGACTTTCCATCGATACCAGACATCTTCTTTTTCATAATCTCCCGCATCCCTCTGCAAAATTCGTTCCCGAAACGACTGCTCTGACATTTCCGGCTGCAAGGTCCCGGTCATCATGGTTTCCACCGCCTTGTGACTCACCGCAATGCTCCTGAGATAAGATGCATTTTCTTTCGCGTTCCATACTTCATCTGTATCGGTGCGCCCCCAGGACGTCGAAAAAAAATATGCTTCAATCGGTTCTCCGTCACTGAGTATTATCATCCCTCTGGTAGCATCCACTGCCTGGCTGCTTGCCGCCTGTTCGGAAATATTGTTATATACCTGACAGGAAATAGTATCATCCACATCCGCATCCCACTCTTTCATTCGTTCTTCTCTAATCTGCCGTACTGCATATGTTCGTGCACAAACTGCCTGTGCACAGAGTGCTTCTGCCGGGGCATCCACAGGCATCTCACTCGGCACAACTCCTTTCAGATAAGATTCCAGATCAACCTGGTTGATCACTCGAAACCCTTGTTTCTCTCTCGTCACTTCCAGAACCCCCCGAAATGAAGGCGCGCCCTGACTTCTTTTGATAGAATTCAAAGTCAGCGGCATTGTGTCCGGTGCTTCCACAATAACTGTCTGCCCAGGCTGCATCCGTTCTGACAAACAGAGTTCTGTGCCTGCCTCCTGCTGCACTGTTATATCCCCTTTTACCAAGTAGGGTGCCGGACAGGATATCCTCACATCCGAATGAAGATACTGCTCAGTTCCGTCAACAGAAATCAATACACGAATTATCGTCTCTTTTCTTTCTGTATTTTTTTCTTGTTCCATATTTGTCAATGATGTAGTCGGATTATCTATCTCCTCATTTCTTTTCTGCTGTTGTTCCGTTTTTTTTCGAGTGTTCTTTGCTTCTGCCATCTGTTGCTCTGCCTGCAGTTTTTCAAGATACTTTTTTTCTTCCTCCCTCTGTTTTCCTTCCCATATTCCTGGCAGAAACATCACCAGAAAAATTATCACAGCACCTGCAATCGTCCATATCCATCTCCATGGAATATTTTTATATGTTTCACCATTTTTTTCCATATCTCAGTATATGGCATTTTTCTGAAAATTATCCGGCCGGACTTGTTATGTTTTCAGTCAAAATTTGTGACGTTACTGTTCACCGCTAGAGCGTGTCTGGAAAAGGCTTTTCGTGAGCTGCGAGTCTCAGTTTGTGGGAGATTTTATCCGAATGAGGGCGGCGTAGCGGGCTACGGCAACCGAATGAGGGTAAAATATACCGCAAAGTGGGGCTTGCAGATTGCGGAAATGATTTTTCAGACACGCTCTAAGATCCCACGAACTGTTTTTTGTGGACGAAAGTCATAGAAAATACACAAAAAGGATCCCATACCCTCAATTAACGGGTACAGAATCCTTCTATCCTGTTTATAAATTAATTATTTTACCAGAAAACGATATACTGTTTTTGTGTCGTACTTCTCTCCTGCTTTCAGAAAAGGCTGTGCGAAATGGGTATCGTTGACCGCGTTCGGACAATACTGGGACTCCAGGCAGAATGCATGGCGCTTATCATATACCGCGCCATTTTTTCCTTTTTCGTTGTTCAAAAAATTTGCTGCATAGAATTGAACAGCCGGACAATCTGTATATGCTTCCATAGCGATTCCGGTTTTTTCGCAATATGCTTTTGCCATCCAGTCAAAGGCACCTTCCGGTTTATCCAATACAAAATTATGATCGTATCCACCTGTCATCTGTAACTGCTCAAAATCTGCATCGATTTCTTTACCGATTGCTTTTGGCTCTGTAAAATCCATAGGAGTTCCTGCAACAGGAGCAAGTTCACCGGTAGGAATGGATTTGGAATCACTCACCGGTGTGTAAGTAGTTGCATTCAGCTGAAGCGTCTGTTCATATACATTGCCGGAATCATGTCCACCCAGATTAAAGTAGCTGTGGTTTGTCATATTCGCCACCGTATCCTGATCAGAAATTCCTTCATAGTGAATCTCTACGGCATTATCATCGGTCAGTGTGTATGTAACTGTCACATCAAAATTTCCGGGAAATCCCTGTTCACCATCCGGGCTGTGATGACGGAAAGCAACCGCCTGTTCTTTTGTTTCTGCTTCCCACATCATGAATTCAAATCCATCCGGACCACTGTGCAGATTGTTTCCGTTTTCATTTGGTGTCAGCTGAATCATCTTTCCATTCAGCACAAAAGATGCATTCTCGATACGGTTTCCGTTTCTTCCGATTGTAGCGCCGAAATGCGGAGTATTTACCTGATAATCTTCTCCGTGATCATATCCTAATACCACATCTGTCAGCACACCGTTTTTGTCCGGTACCAGGACACTTACCAGAATCGCGCCAAAATCTGTAACCTTCATCACCATACCGTTTTTATTGGTTACCGTATACAAAGAAATGGCTTCTCCTTTTTTTGTTGTTCCAAAGCTTTGTTTTTCTACACTCATAATACCCTCCATCTCAGTCACTTTCCAGGACCGTTCTCTTAATAATCTTTTGTACCAGCCCTCAGTCTTGTCCCAACAATGTTCCGACTGTTATACAGCTGTACTATTACATAAAAAAGGAGTCATATCATGACTCCCCATCTTCCTTTTATAACCCCGGAGTGCCGTTTCCCTTTTTTTGACGCCTAGCGACTGCTAGGTGGGTGACCGCAGTATCTCTTTTGTCTTCCGCTGCATAATGACGGCCTGACATCCAATCAACAATATAGGAGTCCCATAAACGTAAATGTAGGTTCAAAATAAAGAGAGGGTCGCACACCCCAGGTGTTACTTTTTATTGTATTATACCCTAGTCTATGTTGTATTTCAAGGAATAATGTACAAAAAATTCAAATTTTTGATGAATACTTTAGGTCACAGTGACCGAAGGGCCTGTTTTCTTTCTTCATCACTGAATGCCGAGAATTTTCTTCACTACAACAGGCATCTCCGCTACATCTGCTACCGTATTATGACGAACTTCAGCGTTACGGATTTCTTCGATTGCATTCGGCACTGCCACACCGGAAATTTCAGATAACTGGTCGATCAGTTCAAAATCTCCCATAGCTGCATATTTTCCTTCATCAATTGCTTCCATCACGCTTCTTGTAAACTTATATGGGCTTGCTGTAGAGGCAATCACAGTTTTAGCTGTATCACCTGTTTCCTCTGTATACTTTTTATACACTGTTGCAGCTACACTGGTATGTGTATCGATCACATAACCACAGTCTTTATAAATTTTACGAATCGTTTCAGCAGTCTCCTCTTCCGTTGCATAGTTGCCATAGAAATCAGCCAGCTGCATCTTCATTTCATCTGTGATATGATAAACACCATCTTTTGTCAGTTCTTCCATCAGAACTTTATTTTTCTCCGGATTATTTCCTGCGATTCTGTAAATCAGACGCTCCAGATTGCTGGAAATCAGGATATCCATAGATGGTGATGTTGTCAGAATAAACTCTCTGTTTCTGTCATAAGTTCCTGTAGTAAAGAAGTCAAACAGTACTTTATTGTCATTAGACGCACAGATCAGTTTTTTAATCGGCAGACCCATATTTTTTGCATAGTAAGCGGCCAGGATATTTCCAAAGTTACCGGTAGGAACTACTACATTAATCTCTTCACCCTGCTGGATCTGTTCTGTTTTATACAGATTTGCATATGCATATACATAATACACAATTTGCGGAACCAGACGGCCGATATTGATCGAGTTTGCAGAAGAGAACTGATAACCAGCCTCTTCCAGCTCTGCTTTCATCTCAGTGTCGTTGAAGATTTTCTTTACGCCAGTCTGCGCATCATCAAAGTTTCCGCGAATCGCAACAACGTAAGTATTGTCTCCTTTCTGAGTTACCATCTGTTTTTCCTGAATAGGACTCACACCGTCTTTCGGATAAAATACGATAATTTTAGTTCCCGGTACATCAGCAAAACCTGCCATTGCTGCTTTTCCGGTATCACCGGAAGTTGCAGTCAGAATTACGATGTCATTGGTCACACCGTTTTTCTTCGCAGCTGTTGTCAGCAGATATGGAAGAATCGACAGAGCCATGTCTTTGAAAGCTATTGTAGATCCGTGGAATAATTCCAGATAATAGGCACCATCTGCTTTCACAAGAGGTGCAATGACATCGGTATCAAACTTCTTATCATAGGCAGCCTGAATACATTTCTTCAGTTCTTCTTCTGTGAAATCAGTCAGAAAACGACTCATTACTTCGTAGGCAACTTCCTGATAAGACATCTGTGCCAGCTGTTCCACAGGGACGTCCAGTACCGGAATCTGATCCGGTACAAATAAGCCGCCATCTTCAGAAAGCCCTTTTAAGATTGCATTGGATGCAGTTACTGTACTTCCATTTCCTCTGGTGCTTCTGTATAATACTTCCATTCTGTACACTCCTCACATATTTTTATGCTTTTATGTAGTAAATCACTATAGTTTAGAATTATAACACAGGTCACTTTTTCTGGCAATCCTATTTTCTTTGATTTACATACCTGTATATTTATGTTTTTATGCGTAACTATTCAGTAGGCATTATCCCGCGAGGTGTTTTGGCATAAATATGCCAAAATCCCGAGACATACAAGCAAAAATGCTATCACCGAAGGTGATTTTAAATGCATTTTTGCTCGTAACTGTGAAGGTACTGAACAGTTACTTTTATGCAACTATTCAGCAGGTAGTATCTCACGAGGTGTTTTGCAATCTCAAATATAAAAGCTGTGTCCACCATGTGCAAACAGGAATGTCAGTTTTTCATCAAACCACTTCACGTTCTTTTCATCTGCCTGATCTTTCGCAATAAAGTACAAAGCTCCCTGCGACAGATCATCACCATCTATCGCACGATTTACTGCTTCTCTGGTATCATCCGAAACACTCACTGTATAGATTCTGCCATCTTCTGTCGGCGAAAACTGTGGGCTTCCACCTGTCCGATCCCAGATCACAGATGTTACATTATCAGGGAACTGGTCACTCGAGACACGGTTCAAGATAACATTCGTTACCATGATCTTTCCGTCCAGATCTTCTCCTCCTGCCTCCGCTTCCACGATAGCAAGGAGATTCTCATAGTCTTTATCTGACATACGCATCTGTTGAGTCAGATCATCCGCCTCCTGATCTGCGGCTTCCAGTGCCTGAACCATCCTGGTTCCCACATCCAGTTTTGCTACGGTTTCTGTCCGAATCATCCACTGTCCGACAAGAACAGTCTCACAGGGACCTCCAACAGCCCGATAACTTTTTGTAAGTCCTTTTGTAGCCAGGATTCCATCGATTACCCCTGCATAACCACAGGGGATCGTCCCGTCAGGATCATCATCCCCGGTATCTGATTCTTCCTCTTTTTGGCCGGATGCTTCCTGTGTGACTGTTATTTCTCCCATTTGTTTTACGATCATCGGCTTGCTACCCATCAGGCTTCCAACAGCCGCGATAACCACCGCTGTACCTGCTCCCACTGCCAGACATTCTCTTTTCCGTTCTCTGACTGCCCGCAGAAGCATCGCCCGAAGGGAATTCCAGACCTTTGTTAATCGTTCCATTTCTATTCCTCTTCGTTCTTTTCTTTTTCATAATTCTGTAATATTTTATTCATAATTATAAATATCCGTAAGAACAAAGTCAATAGAATCTCTGTTTTTTCTACTTATTTCACGAATTCTCTCCCACTTTTTCATGAATAATGCTGGTTTATTTGATTATCGACCCACTTTCTTTTATTTTTTGATATATTTAATCATTTTAAAACATTTCCAATCATTTCGTAACAACTACTCTTTTAACATAAGAAAACGGGGGCAAGATGTTACATTTCTGCAACATCTTGCCCCCTGATTGTTTTCTTTTTATCGGTTATTAATTGCTGTAACCAGCGCATCGATAGATGCGCGGATTATATCACAGTCTATCAAACAAAGCCCAATTTATAGGCGTTTCCGCCGGCGTAAATGCATTCACATTTACGCCCTCTTTTTAAACTCCAAGATACATTCTTATGATTCCTAAAATCAGCAAATGCACCGGATAGAAAAGATAATTTACTAACTTATTCTGTTTTCCACGCTCTCCATTGTAAGTAAGTGTCAGTCCAAATCCAAGCAGAGCCCACGGCTCTTTAAACATAGAGATGTAACAAAACGGAATTCCAAGTGCCCATCTCTCATGAAAAATATAACAGAAATAACCGATCAGTACCGCATGATGTTCGTAGTCCAGACTTGCATTCATTGCTACAATGCACAACACCGCTACAATGAGAAATGATACGAAATACCACAAAGCCTTCGGTAGTGACGCCATCTTTTCTTTCAGTACATCGATCACCCAGATCATAGCAAGCACAAGTGCCAGTGTAAACATAATATTGTTCCAGTTGATTTCAACAAATCTAGCCGATGTGCACATATCAAACGGAACCTCTGATATCACTCCAAATACAAGAAGTGTAACTAAATATCTCCATTTAGTGCTTGTGTGGAAATATCCTTCCACAAGAAGGAAGATAAATATCGGGAAAGCGATTCTTCCTAAAATATCAAAAAAATCACTCAATCGATTCAATGCTCCTCCATCCAGATTTGGATAGATCAATGCCTTATTCGTATGGTCAATGAACATCGATAAAAAAGCGATATATTTCAATTGCGCTCCTGAGAATATCTTGATTCGTTCTTTTATATTGTTCATAAGTTTTTCTTTTCAGACACCTTTCTTAATTCTATTCTAGTAATTTTCTGCGTGAAGCTCAAAGTAGCTCTGTGGATGCGCGCATACCGGACAGACTTCCGGGGCTTTCGTTCCAACTACAATATGTCCACAGTTGCGGCATTCCCATACCTTCACTTCGCTCTTCTCAAACACCTGCGCAGTTTCAATGTTCTTAAGAAGTGCACGATATCTCTCCTCATGGTGCTTTTCAATTTCTCCTACTGCTCTAAATTTTGCTGCAAGCTCAGGGAAACCTTCTTTCTCTGCTGTTTTAGCAAAGCCATCATACATATCTGTCCACTCGTAGTTCTCTCCTCCTACAGCAGCAGCTAAGTTTTCTTTTGTATCACCAATTCCTGCTAATTCCTTGAACCACATCTTAGCATGCTCTTTCTCATTGTCTGCTGTTTTTAAAAATAATGCTGACATCTGCTCGTAGCCTTCCTTTTTCGCTACAGATGCAAAATAAGTATACTTATTTCTTGCCTGTGATTCTCCTGTAAATGCCTCCTGTAAATTTTTTTCTGTCTGTGTTCCTGTGTACTTGTTAGCAGCCATCTCTTTTACCTCCGTTTTCTTTACTACTATTTCAAAATCTCATGCCATCATTTGCCGTAACGTGTCTTCTCATTTCGTATACGGTATTTCTTACAAGATCTTTTTGAATGGTATTTCTCCTACTTGTCATTCGTCCATCTTATTAGGATTAGTTCTTAATAAGGATTATATACCACTATTATCCTGTTGTCAATAAAAATAGTAATAATTCTCATTATTATAAAAGATGCCAAACTGAGCATCTTTTACCTGAATAACTATTTTATTTTGCGTTCAAATACATATTCTGAATCTGAAGATAAATCAGACCTAAAGGAATATCCAAATCTGTCAAATTTCTGAATTTCCACCAGATTTTCAATGCTATTTTCTGCCATGAATCTGACCATTTCACCACGAGCCATCT
>ENA-OQNN01001711-OQNN01001711.1-human-gut-metagenome-genome-assembly--contig:-NODE-1711-length-13497-cov-7.414361_pt1 | contig 13497 bp, 11 predicted proteins | sample MGYA00242624_ERZ504870 | MGnify/ENA primary metagenome ERZ504870 (study PRJEB26092, sample SAMD00036379) | human gut metagenome | host: Homo sapiens | study: EMG produced TPA metagenomics assembly of... | reverse complement strand
AATTCCACATCACTTGCCATCTTTTGTATTTGCCGTATAAACCTTGTTTCTGCTTTCATTATCTTCACCCTTCTTTATTTTAGCAGATTTTAGCTCGCTTGGCTAGATGTTAAGTTAATGACATTGGCTGTCCCCTGCACCCCTCGCCGAACTGAGCCAGCTCGACCGCAGTTGCCTGCGGCTCGTTGCTTGCAGACAATCTCGTTTATCGGCTGTTTCCGCCGCCGCCAAATCCGCCGGAACTGCTGCCGCTGCTGCTGTGGCCGTCAGAACTGGAATGTTCCGATTCTACCTTGACACGAGAAACATGACGGGTGAGAAACTGGTCTTGTTTTGCCCCATATTGTACCTTTCCGGATGGGATGTAAATCCGTGCAGAAGGTTTCGATTTAAAGCGGTAGTGCGAATGAATAATGCCCATGGCAACCAGTGCAACCACCAACCCTACTAAAAAGCTAATGCCAAATGCAATCAGAGTTTGTTTTTGGGCTGCATATGCCGGCTTGCTGTCCGACCAAATAACCTGATTCGTTGCATCGTCCAAATACAGATATTGGTCATATTGGTTATCATAAACATAATAATGCTTTGGAATGCCCTCTTCATAGTAGGACTTTAATTCCTGACAGAAAATCTGAACCGCTGTATATGGGTCTTCTTCGCCCCGTTTCATGTGCGGATTCATCTCGCTGAAAATTTCTGAAACACGGTCATCACCGCCATTGGTGAAATAAAGCTGTGCAATCCCGTGTGTAGCAATAAAGTCGTGCGGTGCATAGTCCGTATCATCAATATATGAGCCGTATAAATCCAGATACAGAGCAATACCATCTGTTTCTTTTTCATCACCAAATCGGTCTAAGTAGTCGGCAACGGCATATTCTCTTGCATCACTTTCACTGGAGAGTTTATTTGCACCTAGTCTGACACAAATGTTCATCTGTAGATCTACTGCCGTTTCATAAACCAGTTCATCCAGTTTGACGGATTCTTCGCTGGTCAGAACACCCGCTTCATCGTAAACATAGCATTCACTGAGCTGCAAACCGGAATCCTCTGCACTTACAGATACTGGCTGTATGACAGCAGACAAGCTGCAAACGACAGCTGCTGTGGTCAGAATGGGTTGTATGATGGAAAATCGCATTACAAACTCCCTCCAATCAGACCGCCCAGCACCCCAATGACAACCATCAGAGCCGCACAGAACGTGAGTAACTTTGCCCAACTCAGCGGTGGCGTACCAGAAAGTTTTTTCGTCTGTCCGTTCATGGCAAAGTGATAGGTTTTTCCGCCATGCTGATAGGACATGAACCAGACGGGCAGCAATACATAGTCGTGCTGTAAGTTGGTCATATTGACATGCACCTGTTTATTTTTGATGCTGGTGTATTGGGTCAGGGTTTCATTGATGACTTGTTCGCTGGCAGTCTGGACTCTTGATTGAATCCGGGGAACGATCTTTTCCCAGTCCACATCGTATTTTTCTGCTAAAAAGCCACTCAGATACTGCATAGAAAACGGCCGCATTTCCTGGACAGGGAATGGCTCAATGGCATCCATCAGGGCATCTTCAATTTTTGCTGCACCGTCTGCCGGAACACGTTCAAAGGGAATTTTTGCCTGACGGGAAACCGTGTATTCTGTAGTTTCAGTTACTTGATATTTTCCATCCCGCCAGGACTTGACAACCTGCCCGATACCAGACATGTTTGTATCTGCCAGACAGCTGGCAAGCCAGAACGGGACATATACGCCGCTCATCTTTTCCAGCTGCTGTTTGGAGCGGAAATCAGACGGCAGAAACCAGCGTTTCCGGCACCACGCCCGAAATTCTTTTTCTGCGGCATCTCGCTGCACGGCGAATGGCATCACGTATGCCGGCTTATAATTGCCCTTGAGCCGTCCGGCAAGTACAACTGGATTGTGGCAGTAGTAGCAGAATGTTGCAGAAGTGGTTTCATCTGCAATAATCTGTGCCCCGCAGGATGGGCATTCATAAAGACGGGTATGTTCTTCAAATGCCGCTTCATCGTTTTCATCTTTTAAGGTTTTTGCGTCTGCATCTGCCTCTTTTTGTGCCGTTTCGTTTTGGGTGTGATAGCGTTCTTCCATTTCTGCTTCTGTGAAGTCGCTCATACAGTAGGGGCAGGAAAACATCTGCTTTTCCGGATTGAAAACCAATTCGCCGCCGCAGTTGGGGCATTTATATTGTACGGTATTCACAAGGAATCCTCCTTCATTGGAATTGAGTTATCCTCTCGGTTTGCCGCATTCGGTGCAGAACTTTCCGGTGTTTTCTGCACCGCAGCTGCACTTCCATTTTCCGTCTGCCGGTTTTGGCTTGCCGCATTCCGTGCAGAATTTTCCGGTATTCTCTGCACCGCAGCTGCACTTCCATGTACCGACTGGGGCTGGTTTTGGCTGACCGCATTCCGTACAGAACTTTCCGGTATTGGTTGCACCGCAGCTGCACTTCCAACCGTTTGCCGGAGCAGCTTGCTGCTGTTGCTGCTGTTGTTGCTGCTGCTGTGCCTGCATCTGCTGTTGCATCTGCATTTGCTGCAAGTTGGCAGCACTTGCTCCAGCCATAAAGTTTCCAGCACCCTGCATGCCCATGCCCATACCCATGAATGCCTGTGCAGCACCAGCGGTATTTGAGCCGGCAGCTTTCAAACCTTCTGCAACAGCCCCTTGTACATAGCCTTCCCGAATGGTGGCATCTGAGAGCATTGCCCCTTGATTTCGCATATTGATGAGTTTTTTGCTTTCTTCGTCATAGCTGATGCTGGCAATGCCGACCGAGCAAATTTCAACGCCACGCAGTTCATTCCAGGTTGCATCCAGTGCATCGCTCAGATACTTTGCCAGTTCTGCACTCTTAGAAGGCAGGCTGGAGATCCGAACGCCATCCACAGACATTTTTCCGATGGCAGTTTGCAAAGCGGTCAAAAATTCTGCGTTAAACTGTTCGTTGATGTCGTTGAAGTCCACCCGTCCGGTGTTGCACATGCTGCTGTTTTCCATGTAGAATTTTAGCGGGTCAGTGACTTTAATCGAATATGTTCCATGACAACGCAGGAACAGTTCTGCATTATAGAAGTTATCGAAATATTGCAGGGCATTCCGAGTACCGAAACGGATGCCACGGATTTCCGAGAGGTTGACGAAATAAGCCCGCTGGGATTTTCCCGGCTGACCGCCGAATTTAAACCGTTCAAATGTTTCCTTGACAGAAGCCTTCAGTTCCCCGTTGAAAAGAGAAGGGGACTGCGACAGGAATACTTCATAGTAACCCTGTTCCGCAGTATAGTCAACGATTTTTCCGCCTTCTGTGAGGAATAGCATTTGATTTGCACCGACTTCAATGCGAGAACCATTGGAAATGATGTCTGCATTGCCACGCCGATGTTTACCGACCTGTTCGCCCTTGGTGAGAATGGTGGTAGGTGTCATATTTTCTGCCCGGATATAATCCAGCCACGAATCGGAAAGTGTGCCGCCAACGGCACCAACTGCTGCTCGAATAAGACCCATAAAAATAACCTTCTTTCTAATTGTATTGGAAAACGGTGTGTAAAATTCGTTTTCTGTCCCCAAAAAAATCTTGGATATAAAAATTATATCACAATTTTTTAAAAAAAGCAAGCACTTTTTCGGTGCGGATTTGTCAACTGTGACGGGAAATCTGGAAGAATCTGAAACGAGTTTGGGGATGTTTTCTTGTAGGAATGGTGATTTTGCATAATTGACGGGTAAAAACAGAATGATTATTTGTGTAAAAAATCATGTTGACAAAGTCGAAAAGATGTGATATAATAATAAAGCTGTCGCACGAGAGTGAAGATTGTGAAAAGAAACGGGAAAGAACCGGAAAAGCATGGATGGGAATGACCGATTCACAAAAATGAAATAAAGTTCATAAAACGTTTACTTGACATTTTCGCAAAAGTGTGATATACTAAATAAGTCGTCAGGACAGAGCACAGAAAAAAGAAACATTGGTTTCTCAAGTATTTTTCTTTTGCAGACGTTCCTGGAACGGACTACTGTGGGAGCTTAGCTCAGCTGGGAGAGCATCTGCCTTACAAGCAGAGGGTCACAGGTTCGAGCCCTGTAGCTCCCACCAAATTGGTCTGGTAGTTCAGTTGGTTAGAACGCTGCCCTGTCACGGCAGAGGTCGTGGGTTCGAATCCCATCCAGATCGCCAACGCCTCTGTAGCTCAGTCGGTAGAGCAGGGGACTGAAAATCCCCGTGTCATTGGTTCGATTCCGATCGGAGGCACCAAAGAATATGTTGTGTTATCTGCAGAAGCGGATGAGGAAGCTGCATATTCTTTTCTTGCGGATTTAGCTCATCTGGTAGAGCGCCACCTTGCCAAGGTGGAGGTAGCGAGTTCGAGCCTCGTAATCCGCTCCATTGCATTGTATTATCTCTTCCATTAGAAAGGCCGTTGGTTTCCCCCTAACGGTTTTTCTTTTTGGAGGAGATTTTTTGTTTTTATGGGGAAATTTATAGAGGTTGTAGGAACGGAAATCGTTTTGATGTTGGTTGGAATAGAACGAGCCATAGGCAAATAAATTTTTCAATTTGGTTTCCAATTATGAGCCGCAGGCAAAAGCAGGGGTGGAACCCCCTTTTGCCGGACGCTGAAGACCGTTTTCCCTAAGAGAAGTTCTTCTAGGAATACCACCCGAATCCGGTTCGGCAAGGCTGGAGCACATCCCCAGCTTGCCTTGGGAATTGCAATTGCCCCTGAAACCTTGTTCCATCATTACAACCTTCTGATTTTAAAGGCAATTGCGATTCTTTCAATTTGCTTACAGATTCTTGTACAGTTTCATTTGCTCCGCAAATGTGGGCTGCTCGCTCACACTTCGACAGCATTTTTGAAAAACTGCTGCACCGAAAAACTTTTATTTGCCTGCGGCTCGAATTCTGCAACCTGTTTTCAATGCATAAAAAACCTCCCTTTTATGGGAGGCTTTTTTGTTATGATTCTGCGTGCATATTTGCAGTTGATTCTTCTGATACGCCAACTTCTGCTTTAATCTTTGCAATCCAATTTTCTTCAATCAACAAAACGGTAAATCGAACTGAATCATAAGTTACCACTGGCGTTTCCTCTGCATCCGGAATCCGTCCCAATAAGTCAACTAAAAATCCACTCATGGTATCGAATGTTTTTCCCTCCGGCAAGCCAACGCCTAACTTCGGCAGAACATCTTCCGGGTCAGCAGAACCCTGAATAATATACACATGGTCGGAAACCATCCGCAATTCCTGCTCCGCTTCTTCTTCATCATATTCATCTCGAATGCTGCCCACGATTTCTTCCAGAATATCTTCTACGGTTACAATTCCAGCAGTTCCACCATATTCATCTACCGCAATCGCCATCTGGGCATTGTGTCGGGTCATATCAGTTAAAACATTCTTGCATTTTGCCGTTTCTGGGACATAGAGCACTTCTCGCATGAAATGTTGAATGTTGAAATGCTCCACGTGTTCCGCTCCGACCAACGCCAGTAAATCCTTGACAATCAGCACACCGATGATGTTATCAATGTTTTCCCGATAGACGGGCATTCTTGAATAGCTTTCGTTGACTGCTAGATAAACCACATCTTTAATTTTCGTGTTGATTTCAACCCCAACAATGTTTCTTCGATGGGTCATGACATCGGAAACATCCACATCATCGAATTCAAGGATGTTGTCAATCATTTCTTTCTGCTGGGTAGCAATCAGACCATTTTCTGTTCCGGCATCTACAATAGAGAGAATTTCTTCTTCGGTCACAGTTTCTGCAACCGCATCTTTTCCGCAGACAGCGGAAATTAAAGCGGCAATCACCGATTCAAGCGGCTTTAAAAGACAGAGCAGAAAAGAAAATGCTTTCTGATGGCTGGTCAGCCGCCGTTCTGGGTCTTTACAAACTCGCAGCGGAAGTGCTGCACTGAGAATAAAAATCAAGAGCGAACCAACTGCTGTTGTCGCTAACAAAATCGCTGCAAAGCCAGCGTTTGTAATCCAGTCCGGCAGGGAAAGCCGGAAAATCGGAGCAAGTCCACCGGCAAGCAAACAGGGAAATAATGCATGAAATAAAATCTGCTGAGCCGTTCCGGTGCGTTTCAGCAACTTCGGCTTTTTCAGGAGATTTTGCAAGGTTGGGGAAAACTGCGGCAGGGCAATGGTTTTCCACTTGGGACGCAGTTCTTTCAGGGCAGCAATGCCCGAAGCAATCCAAAGGTGTAAGAGCAACAGCAAAATCGCTGCTGCAAAAAATCCGAATATCCATAATCGGACGGTGTCCATAAAAAATCCTCATCTCTTTCTTTTGGTTGTGATGGTATTTGTGGGGGCTCGTTACGCAAAAAAAGAGCCGATACGCAAAAACGCTGCCGGCAGGCGGCAGCGTTCCGTTTCGGCAGTGTTTAGCGTTCTTCGCAGATCAGCTTGATTGCGGTTCGCTCTTCTCCATCAATTAAAATATTTGCAAATGCCGGGATGCAAACGAGGTCAACGCCAATCGGAGCGAGATAGCCTCTTGCAATGGCGATTGCCTTGACAGCCTGATTGGCTGCACCAGCACCAACGGCCTGTACTTCTACCATTTTCTTTTCACGGATGACACCGGCAATTGCACCGGCAACAGAGTTCGGGGATGAGTGGGATGATACTTTTAAGATTTCCATAGAAAAACGTCCTCCAGTCATAATAAATTTTCAATCCTTCATTGTTTTTTGCGGTTGTTTAGCGTAACGCATAACCATTATACAATAGCAGCAGCAAAAAAGCAAGCCCTTTCTTCAAAATTTGTGCATTACCGAAAAATTAGACGCTCGATTTTCGTACATTTGCCACAGGATGTATCTAATTCGAGCAGAACTCCGTTTCCAAAACAGGGGGCAGGGGCTTCAGTGAACCGCTGTGCAAAGCGGAAGCGGAAGCGGTCGAGGGCAGGCTTGACGGTAACACCAAGAATGGAATATTCACCGCCAGTCATGCCAACATCGGTTAAATAGCCGGTGTGGTGGTTCAAGATGGCTTCGTCTGCGGTCTGTACATGGGTGTGCGTGCCGATGACAGCAGAAACCTTTCCGGTGAGAAAGTGTCCCATTGCCTTTTTCTCTGCGGTTGCCTCTGCGTGAAAGTCTACAATGATGTTCTTTGTTGGCAGGGTCGGCAGAAATTCTTCTATCACGGTAAACGGATTGTCGAGGGGGTCCATATAGGCAGTGCCCATCAGATTGATGACAGCGACCTGATAAGGACCATTGTCCCAGATGGTGCAGCCGTGACCGGGGCAGCTGTCCGGAAAGTTCAGCGGACGCAGGACAGTTTCTTTCTCATAAATCGAGAGTGCCTCTCGCCGTTGAAAGCAGTGGTTTCCGGTTGTAATAATATCCGCACCAGCGGAGAATAATTGTTCCATGGAGTGCTTGGTGATGCCGTTGCCCTGAGCGGAATTTTCACCGTTGACAATGGTCAAATCCACTTGATGGGTTCGTTTCAGCTGGGGCAGCCGTTCCTGTAAAAAGCAGCAGCCGGAATTTCCGACCACGTCACCAATGAGTAAGATGTGCATAGTTGGGTTCTCCTATTCTATGGTTGGGGAAAATTGTTTGTAAGATTGTTGATAGGGGGGTTCGCATCGTAGAAAAAGATTGCGTTGATTTGAGTATAGCATAGCAGACAAATCGCTGTCAAGGGGGTTCTTGCAGGATTTTGTCAGCGGATGTTCAGGCATTTTTTTCTTTCAGTAGCCGTTCGCATAAATGGTCGTGACAGGTTTGTTCCAACGTATCATCCAGTGGCGGCAGCTGAACAGCCGTTCCCATTTTCCGTTCCAGACAAGTTTTTAAAATATAGTCGGATAGCTTTGGATTCTTGGAAAGCAATGGTCCATGCAGATAGGTTGCAATGACTGTTTTTTCACAGTAGCCCTCTTCTTGACACTGGAATTGATTGCCGTTTCCATATAAGACCGTTCCAAACGGGCTGGATACGTCATGCGTCTGTCCGCCATGGTTTTCAAATCCCACAACTTCCAGCGGTTCGCCGGTAAGCTGTGTGCGGATGATGATATTTCCAATGCAACGCTTTCGGCGACTGTGGGGGGCGATGGTGTAATAGTTGAATAAACCCAGCCCTGGCAGTTCGTTGCCGTCTGCATCCCGATAAAATTTCCCCATCAGCTGATAGCCACCGCAGATCATCAGAAAAAATACACCGTCTGCATGGGCTTTTTTCAAGCTATCTTTACAGCGGAGCAGGTCAGAGGAGAGCATCCGCTGTTCCATATCTGCACCGCCGCCCAGATAAATCAAATCATAGTCGGAAAAGTTCGGAACGGGGTCGTTTAAACGGTAGTGGTCGCACACAAACGGGATTTGCCGCATCTGACAGCGGTAGCTTAAAATCTCCATGTTTCCACTGTCCCCGTAAAGGTCGAGAATGTCTGCATACATATGCAAGACTTTAATTGGTTTCATGTGCAGCACCTCCATGATGGGCAATCCACCGCTGTAAAGCGGAGCGAGTCGGCTGTACAGCGGTATAGTTGGCGATGACGAATTTTTTTCCTTGTGTGGTGTTGAGTTCTGCAACTGCTTCATCCAAGTCTGGACGAACAACAATATTTCGTGCATCATAACCGGAACATTTGATGCGAACGGCGATGTCATAAGCACGTGTGCCGGAGGTGACAACACGGGTGACATTGCGGAAGGTGCTGAAATTGATGTCCCAAATCCAAGAAACATCCAGTCCGTCTGCGATGTTGTCATTCAGAACAAATAACAGTTCTTTTTCGCCCTGCATTTCATTCATGACACGCAGCGTCATATTTGCTCCGACTGGATTTTTGGCAAGGTTCAAGGTTACATCGTTGCTGCCCATCTGGAACGCTTCCATACGTCCGTTGTTGACGGTGTAATGAGAGAGGACTTCTTGCAGAATATCCGAATCCATTTGATACCGCTTTGCAACGGCTGCAACCGCAGTCATATTATAGATATGATAGATGCTGTTCAGAGCAGTGGTATAGGTGCGATTGCCAATGCGGAACGAGGGAACATCTAAGTTCACATCTTCTGCAACCGTATCCGGTGTTTCTGTGCCGTATCCGCAGTTTGGACAGTGAAATTTTCCGATGTGGGAATACTGATAGTAATCATAGACCAGTTCGGTTGCACAGAACGGGCAGAACTTTCCTTCTCCGGCTTCAAATCGTTCCTGTGTGGCGAATGCGTACGGTTCGACATGAAAATATTTCACATTGTGGTTGTTGGGGTTTGCCCGTCCGAGCCGAGCTGTGTTTGGGTCATCGCCGTTGAGAATCAGCGTGCCGGTAAAGGTCTTGCAGAAATCGTTTACTTTCCGAATAAGGGTTTCGACTTCGCCGTTTCGGTCGAGCTGATCCCGGAAGAAGTTCAGAACGACTAATGTTTCCAGATGCAGTTGAGAATAGACAACCGGAACATGGGATTCATCTGTTTCTAAGATGAGGTAATCTGCTTTTACATTGCCCCGCCAGTCGCAGTTTTGCAGCAGCAGGGAGCAGATGCCTGTATCTAGATTGTTTCCGCTGTGGTTGGTGATGATATTTGCCCCTGTTTTTTCAAAGAGTTGTGCCACATAGTTGGTGACGGATGTTTTTCCGTTTGTACCAGTAACGGCGATAATAGGGCAGTCAACAGTAAATAGACTGACACAGCGGTGTTTTGTGAGTGTCCAGAGGACACAGCCCGGCAGATTTCCGGCATTCTTTCCGAGCAGCTTCAGGATTTTGACCATGAGCTTTCCGAAAAGAATCAATAGTGTTTTCATAGTGTTCCGATTCCTCCGATTTTTAGGTTCTTATTAAAATGATACCGTGGAACGGCAAAAAAGTCAATAGGGAATTCATAAATTCCATTTCAGGTGATTGGAAAATTTTTATGGAAAAAGACAAGAACGGTCAAATTTTTGGAGATGGCTGCCGAGATACGAGCCGCAGGCAACTGAAAAGTTTTTCGGTGCAGCAGTTTTTCAAAAATGCTGCCGAGGTGTGGGCGAGCAGCCCACATTTGCGAAGCAAATAACAGAACTGCACAATGAAATACAACAAAAATCTAAGAGAAAATCGGAAGAATCGCAATTGCCTTTAAAATCGAGAGGTTGTAAATATGGGATAAGGTTTCAGGGGCAATTGCGATTCCCAAGGCAAGCTGGGGATGTGCCCCAGCCTTGCCGAACCGGATTCGTGTGGTTTTCCTAGGAGAACTTCTCTTAGGGAAAACGGTCTTTCGCATCCGGCAAAAGGGGGTTCCACCCCTGCTTTTGCCTGCCAGCGTGCTGCAATTGCCCCGTTGCCTTGTCCGAATTTGCAATGTTGATTCTCATGATTTAATGTTATTTGAATTGGACAGTTTTAAAAAGTGCAATTGCAGCAGGAAAAACAGATTACAAAATTAAATTTGCTTCGCAAATGTGGGCTGCTCGCCCACACCTCGCCAACATTTTTGAAAAATTGTTGGATCAAAAAACTTTTATTTTGCCTGCGGCTCGTATTTTGCAGCCTATTTATAAGATTACCCCATTTTCTCCGGTTTTTGCAAACAGTCGCAAGACTTCCAATCGCAATCCCTGATTTCCCGGCTGCTGCAAAGTCGGGTCATCCTGCAACAATTGTTCGGCTGCCTGTTCCGTTTCCCGAATCAATTCCATGTCTTTCATCATATCCGCTGCCTTTAATGGCGGAAGTCCGTGCTGCCGTTCACCAAAGAAATCTCCCGGTCCTCGCAGTTTCAAGTCTGCCTCTGCAATCTGAAATCCATCTCGCATCCGGCTCATAATCTGCATTCTCTGCCGGCAGGCATCTGTCACATGGTCAGTCACTAAAATACAATAACTCTGGGCATCGCCTCTGCCCACACGCCCCCGTAGCTGGTGCAGCTGGGAAAGCCCGAACCGTTCTGCATCTTCAATCATCATAACTGTGGCATTTGGAACATCCACGCCGACTTCTACAACGGTCGTGCAGACAAGCACTTGAATTTCATTGTCCCGAAACGCTTGCATAACATCATCTTTTTCATTGGCTTTTAGTTTTCCGTGCAACAATCCAACGGAGTAAGCAGAAAACGCCCCCTCTTGAACCTGTTTTGCATATTGTTCCACTGCCTGTAAATTGTTGTCGCCCTCTTCAATGGTCGGGCAGACAATATATGCTTGTCGTCCCTGTTCCAGTTGCTTTTGAATGAAACTATAAGCACGCTCTCGCAGCTTTCCAGTAACAGCATAGGTTTCAATGGGTTTTCTGCCGTTTGGCAGTTCTCCTAGAATAGAGAGGTCTAGGTCGCCGTAAATCATTAACGCCAGTGTACGGGGAATCGGCGTTGCCGACATGACTAATTTGTGTGGGCATGTTCCCTTTTCAGCAAGCAGGCTGCGTTGTTCCACACCAAAGCGGTGCTGTTCATCTGTGATGACCAAAGCCAAGTTAGAGAATTGCACTTCTTTTTGAAAGATGGCATGCGTGCCAACCAACACCATTAAGCTGCCATCTTGTGCCGCAGTCCGTACTTCTTTTTTCTCTTTGGCTTTCATCGAGCCAGTCAGCAGACCAACAGAAATACCAAACGGTTCTAAAAATCGTTGCAAGGTGGCATAATGCTGTCCGGCGAGAATTTCCGTTGGTGCCATCAGGGCACTTTGTACGCCATTTTTTGCAGCAAAATAACAAGCAGCTGCTGCAACGGCTGTTTTTCCGCTGCCGACATCGCCTTGCAAGAGGCGATTCATGGGAACAGGTTGACAGAGGCTATCTAAAATTTCAGAAACTGCTTTTTGCTGCCCTTGTGTCATGGAAAACGGCAACGCATCATAAAAAGGCTGCATGGAAATCGACTGCATGGGAATCGCGGCAGCGGTTTCCGTTCGTTTTCGCAGCATTCGCATTCCAATTTGCAGTTGCAATAATTCATCGAATGCCAGTCGGCGGCGAGCCTGTTCCAGCGTTTCCATGGAATGCGGAAAATGAATTTCCGGTAGAGCATCTGCTAATAGTGGTAAATGATATTGTGTCAACAGCCAGCCCGGCATCCATTCAAATGGTTCTTCTTCTAAGAGATTCAGAGCCTGCCGAACATTTGTTTCAATCATATTGGCAGTCAGTCCGGTGGTCAGTGCATAAATGGGTCGAATCAGTTGATTGCTGGAGGCTGGGATGATGTGGGGGGAGTAGATTTCTTTGCGGAGTAGGTTTCCGCCGATTTTTCCATATAAATAGTAGGTGCTTCCAATGGTGAGGGCATCCATGGCAAAATGATTATTATATAGAACAACAGTGATTTGAGCGGTGTCATCTGTTGCGATGGCTTTGAATACGGTCAAACCACTGCGGATGAATTGCGGAGCGAGTTTTTGCAGAATCTGAACCCGAAGAACGGCGAGCGTTTGATTTTGTGCTTCTGCAATCGAAATGGGATTTCGGTAGTCCATATAATGACGGGGGAGGTGATAGAGTAGGTCGTAGGGCGTTGTAATGTCCAATTTGTCGTATAACTTGGCACGTTTTTGAGCAACATATTTCAGGGAAGTGATGGGCTGGAATAAGCGATGCATAAGCAGATGCTCCTTTCTGATATTTGTTTCATTATAGCATAGCGATATGGAAAAAGCAATGTGAAAGGTTTGTGCGAAGCACAAATGAAACGTTTTTCGGTGCAGCAGTTTTTCAAAAATGCTGCCGAGGTGTGGGCGAGTAGCCCACGTTTGCGAAGCAAATTGTTTTTGTAACAAGTTTTTCCTGCTGCAATTGCATTTTTTAAAACTGTTCAATTGAAATAAAGTTGAATCATGAAGCAGTAAGGTTGTAAATTCGGACAAGGCAACGGGGCAATTGCAGCACGCTGGTAGGCAAAAGCAGGGGTGGAACCCCCTTTTGCCGGACGCTGAAGACCGTTTTCTCTAAGAGAAGTTCTCCTAGGAAAATAACCCGAACCTTACACAAAGAGTTTTTCCCAAAAAAACAATTCTGATCCCATTTCACCATAAAGAGCCCTTCATTTTCCGGAAAAATCGGTTAAAAACAACCTGTTTTGTATAAATTACACAATTTATCGACAAAATCCAGCAAAAATCTTCTACAAGAAAAAGGGTTGACAAAATCGAAAAAAAGGTATATAATAATAAAGCTGTCGCACGAGGAAAGGCGAGGTTAAGAAACACGAAAGTGTAGGTAAACCGGAAGCGGAGAGCTGAGGAACACCGATGCAGGGAGCAGGGTGCAGCGAAGCAGAAGGGGAAGAAAACTTAACGAAAGCTTTAGACGTGAGGGAGCGAAGAAAAGATTGTATGCATTTCGTTGAGGATGTTGAGGAAAGAGAATAGATTGAAAAGAACAGAAAGAGATTTCAGTTCACAATTTATTTACTTGACAAAATCGAAGAGATGTGATATAATAAAGAAGTTGCAGCGGAGAAATGAGAATTTCGAAGCTGAGACAA
>ENA-OQNN01001710-OQNN01001710.1-human-gut-metagenome-genome-assembly--contig:-NODE-1710-length-13498-cov-13.826341_pt1 | contig 13498 bp, 10 predicted proteins | sample MGYA00242624_ERZ504870 | MGnify/ENA primary metagenome ERZ504870 (study PRJEB26092, sample SAMD00036379) | human gut metagenome | host: Homo sapiens | study: EMG produced TPA metagenomics assembly of... | reverse complement strand
GAAATGGACTTTGAATCACTCTTTTTTATTATATTTGCAATCGAAAATCGATTTGAACCTTGACTAAACGATGAAATAGTTATGGAACAGAACTTAAAAACCATATTTTATGCGATGGGTGCGATGATTCTTGCACCCCAAACCCTCTGTGCTCAGTCTGTGAACATCGAAGGCCTAGACTCCTTGCGCTTATCAGGTTCGGTGAGTGTAGTGGAGCCTGAACTTCTGAAGAAGGGTGTGCTCAATAATGCCCTGGATGCCTTGAGCGGACAGACGGCAGGTGTTAACGTCACTACCAATGGTCTTGACCGTATTGCTATGTTGAACTCCGTCCGGGTTCGCGGTACAACTTCTATCATGGGCGGCAATGATCCTCTGGTGATTATTGATGGTGTTACTTCTGATGTGGCGACGCTTGCTACAATCTATCCCGCCGATATAGAGAGCTTTACAGTACTGAAGAATGCCAGCGAAACGGCACTCTATGGTTCCCGTGGTGCTTCGGGCGTTATCCAGGTAAAGACCAAGAAGGGGACGGGTAAGGGATTTCAGATTTCTTACGAGGGAAACTATGGTATAGAGGCGATGTACAAAAGTATGGAGATGCTCAATGCCGCCGAATACATAGCTGCTGCACAGAAGTATGGGCTGGAGTATAACAATAAGGGATATGATACCAATTTCCGCAAGGCGATTACCCGAACCGGAAATATCCAGAACCATTATCTGGCCTTCAGCGGTGGCACTCCGCAGAGCAACTACCGCGCTTCTTTTGGCTATATCGACCATAACACGATTATTCGGAGCAAGGGCTATCGTAATCTGGTGGCTAAGATTGATGTCACCCAGAAGGCATTTGGCGATAAACTGACGGGAGATTTCGGCGTGTTCGGTTCGTCTTTCAAGAACAATGATATCTTCGACAGTCAGATGCTTTTCTATTCTGCCGATGCCATGAATCCTACTTATCCTTATGATAAGCTGAACGGCAGTTGGGTGAAGAATGGGGCTGCATCTCAGGTGAATCCTCCCGGTGCCGTGCTCAAGGAGCGTAATGATACGAAGAACATGAACTTCAATGCTCATCTGAAGTTGAACTATGATATGACAAATTCTCTGAGTGTTTCTGCCTTCGGAGCATACAGTTATGCTTCCAACGAGAACAACCAGTTCTGTCCTACCTGGGTTTGGGCGCAGGGCAATCTCTATCGTGGGGAGTTCAAGAGCGAGGACTGGCTTGCCAATGTATCGTTTAACTATCAGCATTCGTGGGGAATCCACAATCTGAAGGCAATGGTGGGTGCAGAATATCAGAAGGATATTCGAACGGGATTCTGGACTTCTGCGAAGGGAATCACCAACAACGACATGTATTACCATAATATAGGTGCTGCTGCATCACGGCCTTTCGGTGGGACAGACAGCAAGTACGAAGATCCGACCCTGGCTTCTGTGATGGGCAATGTCGACTACACCTTATATAATAAGTATAGTCTTTCGGTTTCCATGCGTGGCGATGGTTCTTCGATGGTGGGCAATGACCATACCTGGGGTTTCTTCCCATCCGTCTCTCTTTCCTGGGATATGAAGCAGGAGAAATGGCTCCGTTCTCTCAAGGAAATTACCATGCTGAAACTGCGTACGGGCTATGGACGCTCAGGTAATCTTGGCGGAATATCTTCTTATACCACTTTGAATACGGTACGGCAGAATGGTATTGTTTCGGTGAACAGTTCTCCTACGGTTACGATGGGAATGATTAGCAATAACAATCCTGATCTGAAGTGGGAAACCCGCGCTACCTGGAATATCGGAGCTGATTTGGGATTGTGGAACAACCGGCTGGTTCTGACGGCAGAATATTACTATTCCAAGACCACCGACATGCTCTATGCCTATGATGTGCCGGTTCCGCCTTTTGCCTATGATAAACTGTTGGCAAACCTGGGTTCTATGAGCAACCAGGGTTTGGAGGTCGGCGTTTCCTTCACTCCTATCCAGAAGAAGGACATGGAACTGAATATCAATATGAATCTCTCCTGGCAGAAGAACAAACTTCTCTCGCTGAGTGGTGAATATGACGGAATGCAGATGTCGGCAGCCGATATTACTGCGATGGGTGCCTTGTCGGGTGCCGGTCAGCATGGTGGTTACAACAATGTGGTCTATCAGATAGTTGGTCAGCCTTTGGGGGTATTCTATCTTCCTCATTGCAAGGGAATTATAGAAGATGGAAATGGGCATTACCGCTATGATATCGAAGATTTGGACAAGAACGGAACCGTAGATTTGAGTGATGGCGGTGACAGATATATTGCCGGTCAGGCTACTCCTAAAGTAACGTTGGGTTCCAATATCAGTTTCCGTTATCGCGACTGGTATCTTTCATTGCAGATGAACGGAGCCTTCGGACATAAGATATTCAATGGTACGGGCTTAGCCTACACCAATATGTCGAGTTTCCCGGATTATAATGTGCTGAAGGGAGCTCCTGAGAAGAATATCGTTGACCAGAATGTTTCTGATTATTGGCTGGAGAAGGGCGATTATCTCAACTTAGAGAATCTCACGCTGGGCTATGATATCCCTATCCGAAAGGGCGTGGTGCAGTCGCTCAGAGTTTCGGCGAGTGTCAACAATCTTGCCACCATCAGCAGTTACAGCGGCTTGACTCCGATGATTAACAGCTACGTGGTGAACAGTACGATGGGTATTGATGATAAGCGGACTTATCCTGTTTACAGAACCTTCTCATTGGGTTTAAGTGTTCAATTCTAAAATCAGAAAGTTATGAAACGATATAGATTTTTATTTCTGCTGCTGGCGGCATTGTCTATGACATCCTGCCTGGACGAACATCCTAAGGATCAGTTGGACGAGGATGCCATCTATGGTTCTGCATCTGATATTTATATCAATGGCGTGGCTTCTCTCTATAATTATATAGGTGGAGCTAACGAGAGTGAGGGCATCCAGGGCACCTGCCGTGGCATTTACGATTATAATACGCTGACCACCGATGAGGCGATGATTCCGATTCGAGGCGGCGACTGGTATGATGGTGGCCTCTGGAATGCCATGTACCAGCATCGGTGGAGTGCCGATGACCAGTCTCTTTATGATACGTGGAAGTACCTTTATAAGGTTATCGTGCTGGCTAATAAGTCTTTGGATATTATCAGCAACAAGTCGGCCCTGCTTTCTGCCGCACAGCAGGAGGAATATCGGGCTGAGATAAGAGCCATCCGGGCTATGTTCTATTACTATGCTATGGACATGTTCGGTCGGGTCCCATTGGTCCTTTCCAGTGCAGAACAGCTCCATTCCAGCCTGTTCCAAGGTCAGACAGATCGCAGTTCTATCTTCCAGTTTGTCTTTCAGGAGTTGCAGCAGGTATTGCCTTCACTTCCCGACCAGCACAGCAATAAGGAAGGCAATTATTATGGTCGCATCACCCAGCCGGTAGTCAACTTTCTGTTGGCGAAATTGGCTTTGAATGCAGAAATCTATATGTATGATGACTGGACCCAGGGTTATGCGAGCCGTCCGAAGGGAAGTGACATTCATTTCTCTGTGCCGGCTTCTGATGCCTCTTTGCGTAATGGCGATAAGGTGGACTGCAGAAAGTTGAATGCTTGGGAAACCTGCATTTATTATTGTGATAAACTGGCAGAAGAAGGCTATGTCCTGGAGTCGGATGATTCATTCAATTTCTCTACGCATAATGAGACATCAAAGGAGAATATCTTCACGATTCCGATGGATAAGAATATCTATACCAACCAGTTCCATTATCTCTTCCGCTCTTACCATTATACGCATGGCGGTGTCTTGGGATGGGGAAGTGAGAATGGTACCTGTGCCACGATTTCTACGATGAAAGCCAATCATTATGGCGAGGCTGATGAAGATGCCCGTTGCAAGATGAACTTTGTGGCGGGAGTGGTAAAGGTAGATGGTCATGAACTGCTGATGGATAATGGAAAGCCGTTGGAGTATCAGCCTTTTGAAGTGGCTCAAAACCTGACCAACAGTAAGTTTGTCAAGACGGCTGGAGCGAGGATGGCGAAGTATGAGGTGGATAGAACCTCTTATATGGACGGCAAGTTGCAGAGTAACGACATAGTTCTTTTCCGATATGCAGATGCTTTATTGATGAAGGCAGAGGCAAAGGTCCGAAACGGAGAGAATGGTGATGAGGAGTTGAATAGGATTCGTGCCCGTGTGGGAATGCCTTACCGTAAGGCTACGCTCGATAACATTCTGGAAGAGCGGTTGCTGGAGTTGGTATGGGAAGGATGGCGTCGTCAGGATCTCATCCGTTTCGGCAAATTCACCGGTGCCTACGATCTCCGTACGCCTCTTCAGGGTGAATCCTCCGGCTACACCACCGTCTTCCCGATTCCTCAGAAATGCATTGATTTAAATTCTGAATTGGTACAGAATAAGGGATATGTCAATATTTTGAAGTAAAGAAACTTGAATAGAGTATATGAAAAGAGAAAAGCTCGCCAGGACTTTGATGGTCTTGGTGAGCTTTTCTCGTTTTATTTCCCGAATCTGGAAGTATCTACTTCTTCATGCTGCTTGGCCTTGTAGCCGCCGAAACGATAGGTAAGGGAGAGGCCTATGATTCTGCCAACGTACATGTTGTTGATGACGTGCTGACCTCGGTAGGTGTCGTGCAGATGGTTGTCGCCTGTTTCGAAGATGTCGTTGCAGTAGGCTTTCAGCTGGAACTTGTCATCCTTGAGAGGCTTCCAGGTGAGGGCAGCGTTGAGATAGCCTGAGGCTGGGATGTCGATGATTCCCTGGATGGCGTCGGTATGGACGGAAGCATCGAGGTTGAGAAGCACATGCTTGCCAAAGAGAAAAGTGCCGTTCCACTGGGCTTGACAGAACCATTTGCTGCGGTCGAATGGAAGATCATAGAAGTGGGAATTCTTGTCGTTCTGATATACGCCAGTGAAGGTAAGGCGATTCTGCCACCAGTTGCCTATGTTGATTGGGGCTGTGAGCATCAAGCCTACCTGGTTTACATGGTCGAAGTTGACATGCTTGTATTCCATCTCCTTCTTCTTGTCGCTCTGGTAAGGAAGCTGACGAAATTCATCTTTCGAGTTGTTGAAGAAGAGACTTGCCACATATCTGCTGTGCAGAATATAGGTAAGCGAGAGGCTGAGGTCTCGTGATGGCTTCAACGTCGGGTTTCCTACAATCTTTCCATATCCGCCCGCATTATAGGTGGTGAAGTTCTTCACCGACCAATAGGTAGGGTAGTCTCTGTCGCAATCCAAGTCGAATTGGATGATGTGTCCTGCCTTTGGAAGATAGGTGATGGAGAGTGTAGGGAAGAGGTTCCACTCATCCCAGATTGGGGTGTGGTAATATTCTTCCATGAGCGATGCTTCCATCGTGAGTTTTTGGCCGAACGACTTGCTGGCTCCGATGTAGAAACTCATTTGATCTTCGTTTTGAATGGTGTTGCCATCAGAAGACTTGTTGTTGTTCTCCTGCGAACTCTTGTCTCTTGTTTTGGTGTAATTGATGCCGTAGTTCAAGCCCCAGTCTTTTCCTAAGTCGTGCTCCTGCTTGAGGTAAGCGTACCATTTGTCGATTCGTTGCTGGCTGGTGATGTCGTAAATCTCATCGTAGAGACTGCTTTTCAGCCATTGTTCATCCGGTGAATTATAATAGGTGTATTCTGCTCCTGCCGAGAAGCCGAATGGTGTGGAGTAATCCAGGCGGAAATTGTGAAACTGACTCTTGGCATGGATTCTGAGAAGGGATGTGAAATCGCCATCATCCTCTGAAGTTCCTCTCGTGTTATTGAGTTGTGAGGTGTAGGCAAAGCTGAGCTGATGATCCTTTGCTAGATGATAGTTGATTCCCAGTCGGATGTTGTGGTTGAGATGACGTTTGATATTGTCGCTATGTGTAGAGAAGGCATAGGAAGTGCCATCAGTCAAGGTGTGGGCAAACTCATTTTCATAGTAATAATATCTCTTGCCATGACCGAAGGAATAGAGCATGTCTATTTCCCATTTCTTGTTGGTGAAGAGCAAGGAGGCGCGCTCTGTGTAACTGTTGCGGTTCTGGTGGGTGTAGCCGCCGAAGAACTCGCCTTGCAGGGAGTGAAAGCCTGTGTTGTGCTTCAGCAGGAGGTTGATGACTTGTCCCTTTACCTGATAGCGGGCTGGGGCTGAATAGATGACTTCAACGTTGGCGATGCGGCTGGTAGGAATCGTTTTCAGAAGCGAATAGAGCTGCTCGCTCGTCATGGTGGTAGCCTTGCCGTCTATCATCACGGTTACGGATTGGGCGTTGAGGGTCAAGGCTTCATCTTGTTCGCTCACGCCAGGCAGTTGCTTGATGGCTTCATAGGCATTATCCACCGGATGGTTTTTGATGAGTTGAGGCAGGTCATAGGTCAATGCTGCTCCTTTCACCTTTACGATAGGTCGGTTGCCTTTTACCATCACATCAGGGAGGGAATGGATAATGCTGTCCATTTTCAGGGAATCATTTCTGTTTCCTTGTGCCCAGCCGGCAAGACTGATGGCCAGGCAAGCGCTTAATATAACCAATCTTTTCATATTCTTCTTATCTTTTTATCGTTCTTTCGGAAAAAACTCCCGATTTCGGTTGCAAAAGTACTGTAAAAATCTCGTGTCAGCAAGGAATTTTGATTATCAAGTCTTATCAGAAGTGTTATTTAGTCTTATCAAATCAGAAATAATTCCCTGAAAAGTATCTTACTTATCTTCTTTTTTATTACTTTTGCAAGCATGAAAGAGAAACGAAGAATATTCATATTGACAGTTATGGCTTGCTTTTGTACATTGGTAATGCAAGCACAGGAAGTGAAGAGTGTTTCTTTGGATTCCATTCCGAAGGCATCTTTACCTAAGGAAGGTATGTCGTTGGAATATTCTCGTCCTTCGCTCGGTGGATTTCCTGTACTTCAAGGCAAATCTTATTACTCTGAATCGAATGCACCTTGGATGTCGGAAGAAGGAAAACCTTTGGAGATTGCGCCGAATGCAATACCTCATATTTCTCTTCTTTCCCCGAATTTGGGTACGATGGCGGTATATTCTTCGGGTATTGAAGTCACAGGACTGATGAATAGGCAGACTGCAGGGGTTGTTTATCAACAAAATTTCGGGCGTTTTGTTTTTTCTCCTTATGTCGGGATAGAAAAGATAAACACGGGAGTATATGGATTTGGCAATCTCACCAAAGCTTCTTTTGGTGGACGAATGGCTTATCAAGTAAACGACTGGCTCACAGTGGGATTCTATGGACAATATGTTCCAACGAAAACCTCTGACCCTCGAAGCGTCATCATGTCTCCTTTCAATCCTAAGAGCAGCTATGGTGGCTTCATGGAAGTGATGTTCAATCAACATTGGGGGATAGGAGCCAAGATGGGACGAGAGTTTGCGCCACAAAAGAATGGTAAATGGGGATGGAAGAATACCACGGAGGTTTATCCGATTTTCAGAAAATGAGTATTGAATTCATCTGGAAAAATCTTTAATAAAGGAAAGAATGAAGTTGAATCTTAAATACATAGTTACGCTCGTCATCACGGCTTTGGTCTGCATCTTCGCATATCAGACCTATTGGCTCGTGGGGCTTTATCAGTCTCAGGAAAAGGAGGTTGAAGCGAAAATTAAGGGTGGAATGGAGTACGCTCACTTCATGGAGATGAAGAAGCGAATCGAACGATTGCGCAATGATGATAAAGGGCCTCATAGACAATTGACGGGTTCTGTTGCTTTTTCTATGGATGAAGACGATGATATTGATCAGAAGGTAAAGGTTAAAAAGGTTCGTGGAGGAAAGATCGTTCAGTCTGTTCAAACAACTTTTACCAAGCAAGAGAAGCGTAGTGAAGATGACAAGGACCAGGAATTGATGATGATGATGTCGGGCAAGCTGGCAACTATGGTGCAACAAGCGCTGTTTGGCAAATTGAATGAAATCGCCAAACCAGACATCAATGATTATGACAGTGCATGGGTTGTCAAGATGCTTTCAGACAGTTTGTTGGTGGGCGACGATATTCATCCGCTTCCGCATCAGATTCAGCTTTTTGCAGGAAAGAAGGTTTTGGCGAAAGTGACGACGAAGGGGTATGTGCCTTCCGCCAATGCCAAGCAATACCAATATGTGGTTTGTAATGAGGGGGAGGCGAATGAGGAGAAATATGTCCTCACCCTAGAGCCGCTTACGATGACTGTGCTCAGCCAGATGGCAGGCATCCTTGCCACATCGCTCTTCATCATGCTCATCCTGGCTTTCGTCTTCTGGTTCCTGATTCATACGATGCTCAAGCAGAAGACGCTTGATGAGATGAAGAGTGATTTCACCAATAATATCACGCACGAATTGAAGACTCCGATAGCCGTAGCCTATGCTGCCACCGACTCCCTGCTGAACTACGGAATGCTCCAGCATCCTGATAAGGCGCGCAAGTATCTCACCATCGCCCAGGAGCAGTTGCAGACGCTCAGCGGATTGGTGGAGCAGATTCTGTCGATGAGTATGGAACGACGGAAATCGATGCTGCTCAATATCGTGGAAGTTCCAGTGAAAGAGGTGATTGAACCATTAATCTCCCAGCATCAGCTGAAAGTGAAATCAGGAGAAAAAACGGATAAAAAGGTGAATATTTCGTTGTCCGTAGAACCGGAAAATCTGATGGTTCATGCCGACCGGATGCATTTCTCAAACATCGTGAGCAATCTCATAGACAATGCCATCAAGTATTCTGAAGATAGCGTGAAGATAGAAATCAAGGCTTTCCGAAAAGCCGAGGATGAAGTGCTGGTTTCCGTATCAGATAATGGAATCGGTATTGCCCACGATAAATTGCCTTATATTTTCGACAAGTTCTATCGGGTGACGGATGGCAATAAATATACGGTTAAGGGCTATGGTCTCGGGCTTTTCTATGTCAAGAGCCTGATGGAGAAAATGGGCGGTTCTGTTTCCGTAGAAAGCGAGCCGGGAAAAGGAAGCTGCTTCACCCTGCATTTCCTTAAAGGCAAAAAGGTAAAAAGTAAAAAGAAACAATGAATAAGATAAAAGTATTACTGGTAGAAGACGAAACATCCTTGGCGATGATTCTGAGCGACACCTTGGAGGCGCAGGGCTTCGAGATGCGCACGGCGCATGATGGCGAAGAGGGGCTTCGTATGTTTGATGACCAGAAGCCTGACGTGCTGGTTGCGGATGTGATGATGCCCAAAATGGATGGTTTCGAGATGGTGCGCCGTATCCGCAAGACGGATTCCCGTACCCCTGTGCTTTTCCTCACGGCTCGTTCGGCGGTGAATGATGTGGTAGAGGGATTTGAATTGGGTGGCAATGATTATCTGAAGAAGCCGTTTGCCATCCAGGAGCTCATCGTCCGTATCAAGTCGCTTTGTCATCGGGCTTCAGTGGGAAATATTTCTTCTGAAGAACAGGAAGGGGGGAATGTTTCTCCTGATAATCCGGATGCTGCTGATCAATGGCTCTCCATCGGTCGTTATCGCCTGAATGTTACCAGTCAGATTCTGCAGTTGGATGGTAAAGATACAGAACTGTCACATCGTGAATCAGAAATCCTTCGCATGCTTGTGGAGAGCAAGAACAATGTGGTAGAGAGCAAAGATATTCTCCTGCAACTCTGGGGCGATGACAGCTTCTTCAATTCTCGCAGTCTCCATGTTTTCATTACCAAGCTCCGCCACAAGTTATCTGCCGATGAAAATATCAGAATCATCAATGTGAGGGGAATTGGGTATAAAATGATTTGCTAGAATCTTGTAAAAGAACTATTCTTCCTATCCATCAACAAGCGCATCGAATGCTTCTTTAAAGTATTCCATCTATCCATCGCTCTATCCAATCAGGATGTTCGTTTCGAAGGGACATTGCTAGAAGGTCTCAGTCAAAAGCTTTTCTTCTATTTCTTCATATTTGCACATAAGCCTTTAACCTTTAGAAAACCTTTGAAAAATCTACTGCAAAAATACGAGGAATCTTTTTAATAGCCAAATGTTTTAACCTCTTTTTTCTATCAGCTCTTATCAGAAGCATCTGTTTTTGAAAGTTTTTCTCAAAAAGGTTTGTGGTTTCAGGAATAATGGCTAATTTTGCGGGCGGGAAAGCGTCACTCCTCATTGGTGATGCTTTAGGGAATGATAAAATAAATAGGATATGAATAAGATATTTGATAGTATCAGACAGATGGATGAGGCTGGACAAGAATATTGGTCGGCTAGGGAATTGGCGTCTGTTATTGGTTATGCAGATTATCGTAATTTTAGCAAAATCATAGATAAGGCTAAGGTCTTATGTGTACAAAACAATAAGAGTGTAGAAGACCATTTCGTTGAAGTCAACGAAATGGTTACTATTGGTAGTGAGGCAAAGAGAAAGCTGAAGTCCTACCATCTTTCCCGTTATGCTTGCCTTCTTATTTCTATGTCGCTCAGTTCCAGAAAAGAGAATGCATTGCCTGCATTAGAGTATTTTTCTGGTAAGCAGAATTTATCTTCTTCTTCATTACAAAATGCTGATACTTATACCAATACGGATATTGTGTTCTTCTCAGATTCGGAAGGAAAACTGAGAGTGGAATTAGTCTTTGATGGAGATACGGTTTGGACGACACAGAAGAGAATTGCAGAAATCTTTCAAGTAGATGTGCGAACAGTGAGCTATCACATCAATGAAATCTTGAACAGCGGAGAACTCAATAAATATTCAGTTATCCAAAAATCTTGGATAACTGCGGATGATGGGAAGAAATACGAAATGAATGTATATAATCTGGATATGATTATTGCGGTGGGCTATCGTGTGAACAGTTACAAGGCAACTCGTTTTCGGCAATGGGCAACCAATACCTTGAGCGAATTTATCCGAAACGGTTACGTGTTAGATGAAGAGCGTTTTAAGCAAGGTGGAAAGCTGATTCAGGTGAAGTTTGACCAGTTGCTGGAACGTATTCAGGAGATTCGAGCATCCGAGCGTATGGCTTATCAAAAAATAACAGATATTTATGCCACGACTTGCGATTATCAGAAGAATGCTACTACAACGCAGGAGTTTTATGCCAAGGTGCAGAATAAGTTGCATTGGGCAATAACGGGTAAGACGGCAGCAGAAATCGTTTATTCTTCTGCTGATGCAACCAAGAAACACATGGGATTAACTTCTTGGGCTCAAGCTCCCGATGGTAAGGTGTTGAAATCGGATGTGACAATAGCAAAGAATTATTTGCATATAGAACAGATGAAGGAATTGAATGGTATTGTTTCTGCTTATATTGACTTAGCTGCCAATCGTGCCAAACGCATATTCCAACGACTATGGAACAATGGGTCAAGTTCTTGGATGGTTTTCTTGAATTATCATCTTATCCAATTTTGATAGATAAGGGAAAGGTTTCGGCTCTTGAAGCTCGGTTGAAAGCTTATGAGGAATATGATAAGTTCAGGGTGATTCAAGACCGTGAGTTCTTGTCGGATTTTGACAAGGAAGTGATGAGGTTAAAAGGAGAATTGGGGTTGTTTGATAATTGATGATTAAGTATGAAAAAAATAATAATTGCTTGCGACTCTTATAAGGGCTGCCTTTCGAGCAGAGAGGTGAACGAGGCGATTGCTTCGGGAGTAAAGGAATGGAATGCGGAAGATGCTTCTCCCGAAATAAAGAAATTGGATTCTGATGATGCTGCTTCCGAAAGAAGGAAATTGTCTCCTGATGATGCTTCTCCCGAAATCATTACCCTGGAAATGAGTGATGGAGGAGAGGGAATGCTCGATGCTTTTCTCGTGGCGATGAAGGGAGAGCGAGTGAGGATTCATGCCCATGATGCGCTGATGAGATGGATTGAGGCGGAATACGGAATCGTGGATGATACGGCGATTATCGAGATTGCGCAGACCGCAGGACTGGCTCTGATTGAGCCTGAACAGCGCAACCCGATGAAGGCTACTTCCTGGGGCGTGGGCGAGATGATTATGAATGCTTATCGCCGGGGCGTGCGACGTTTCATCGTGGGCTTGGGTGGCAGCGCCACATCCGATTGCGGCATCGGAATGCTCAAGGCGATGGGCGATGACTGGAAGAAGATTCGCCGGGAATGCAGCTTTGTGCTGGCTTCAGATGTTACCAACCCGCTTTGCGGCGAAAATGGGGCGGCTCATGTCTTTGCCCCTCAGAAGGGAGCTGATGCTAAGATGGTGCAGATGTTGGATGATAGAGCAAGGAAGTTTGCCGAGGTAAGTGCCAAGCATTTCGGATGTGATAGGAGTGAGGCTCCTGGGGCTGGTGCAGCCGGCGGACTGGGCTATGCTTTCCTGCAATATTTCAATGCTGAGGCACGTCCTGGGGCTGAGCTTCTTTTGGATGAGATAGGTTTTGATGACTTGATTCAGGATGTTGATCTCGTGATAACGGGCGAAGGTCATAGCGACAAACAGACCTTGATGGGGAAACTGCCGCAAAGAATTCTTGAGCATGGAGCCAATCAGAAAATCTGGCTCGTTTCGGGTGGCGTAAGCGACAGGCAAGTGATGCAGGATGCAGGCTTTGATAGAGTGATCCAGATTACTCCTGATTCTATGCCTTTAGAAGAAGCGATGAAACCGGGTGTGGCCCGTAACAATATCATCAAGGCGATTCGTAGGCAATTTGCTTTGTAGTTTCAGTTATTATCCGTATCTTTGCGCCCGATTATCAAAACAGGGTAAAAAGAATAAGAAATAATGAAGTATATAATTTTTGATTTTGATGGAACCATCGGCGATTCGCAGAGTCTCATTGTGAAGACTCTGCAGGATACGATGCGTGCAAGAAAGCTGGAAGTGAAATCGGATGAGGCTTGTGCCAAGACCATCGGTCTTCGATTGGATGAGGCCTTCGTTTCGCTCTTCGGAATGAGTGCTGAGGAGGGAATGGAATGCGCAGCAACCTATCGCGAGATTTTCCTGGAGAACAAGATGACGATGATTGTGCAGCCCTTTCCTCACGTAATAGAAACCCTGAGAGCGTTGCACCGTCAAGGCTATGTTCTGGGAATGGCCAGCAGCAGAAACCATTGCTCGCTGGATGGATACGTGCATCAGATGCAGCTGGAAGATATTTTCTCTTCTATCGTGGCAGGCGATGATGTGGAGCATGCGAAGCCAGCACCTGATATGGTCTTCAAGGCATTGAAGGAGATGAAGGGAACGGCAGATGAAACCCTTGTAGTGGGCGATATGAATTTCGATGTGGATATGGCGCATCATGCCGGCTGCAAGGCCTGTGCCGTGACTTATGGCAACGGAACCCGCCAACAGCTCGCCTCTGCCGAATGGATCATCGATGATTTCGCAGAACTCCTGGAAATCGTAAAAGAATAAACTGAACTCTGAATAAAAAGATAATTTTATCCTTGCTGGAATAAAAAAGCGGATAAAGTTATCTTTTTATTCATTTTTTTATAGTA
>ENA-OQNN01001700-OQNN01001700.1-human-gut-metagenome-genome-assembly--contig:-NODE-1700-length-13566-cov-5.893817_pt1 | contig 13566 bp, 9 predicted proteins | sample MGYA00242624_ERZ504870 | MGnify/ENA primary metagenome ERZ504870 (study PRJEB26092, sample SAMD00036379) | human gut metagenome | host: Homo sapiens | study: EMG produced TPA metagenomics assembly of... | reverse complement strand
TCATCGTGGGTCCGTTCATCTTCGACGTTTACATCACCAGGGAGATTCACTGACAGTGGTGGAAGGATGAAGAAGGCCCCGTGCGCTTCATCATGAGCTGGGTTGATGCCCTCGTATTCGCCCTCGTGGCAGTATATTTCATCAACCGCTTCTTCTTCCAGAACTATGTGATTCCATCATCATCTCTCGAAAAGAGTCTCCTCACGGGCGATTATCTCTTCGTGAGCAAGGTAAGCTACGGACCTCGCATTCCTGAAACCCCGCTCACCATGCCTCTGACCCAGCACACCCTGCCGCTGGTCAACGTGAAGAGCTACGTGGAGTGGCCTCACTGGGATTATCGCCGCGTGAAGGGATTGGGCAACGTGAAGCTCAACGACATCGTGGTGTTCAACTATCCTGCCGGCGACACCCTCTGCAACGAGGAGCGCTATCAGGCGAACGATTACTATCAGATGGTTTACTCCATCGGCGACCAGATACTGGAGCAGAACGGCCAGCAGCAGGATGTCCGCGTGCTGAACCCATTGCAGCAGCGCCGATACTTCGAAAAAGTGTATGCTGCCGGTAGAAACTACATCGCCAGTATGCCGGGCGAATATGGCGACATCATCAGCCGTCCTACCGACCGCCGCGAGAACTATGTGAAGCGCTGCGTAGGTTTGCCGGGTCAGACCCTGCAGATCAAGAACCGCATCGTTTATCTCGACGGCAAGGCGAACAAGGAGCCTGATAATGTGCAATATACCTACAAGATGAAACTCAAGGGCGAGTTTCCTGTAGAGCTTGCCGATGAGCTGGGAATCACCAACGAAGACCTCCTGATGTACAATCAGAGCGGCGTGATTCCACTCACCAAGAAGGCTTATCTCGCCCTGAAGGCGAACAAGAACCTCGTGGAGAGCATCTCCATCAATGCTGATGCAATCTATGGCGACCTCTATCCGCTGAATGCCTATACCGGCTGGACAAGAGACAACTACGGTCCGGTATGGATTCCGAAGAAGGGCAAGAGCATCCAGCTCAACTTGAAGAACCTTCCTATCTACGAGCGCTGCATCAAGGTTTACGAGGGCAACGACCTGAAGGTAGATAGCCAGGGCAACATCTTCATCAACGGCAAGTTGGCGAAGAGCTACACCTTCAAGCTCGACTATTACTGGATGATGGGCGACAACCGCCACAACTCAGCCGACAGCCGCTATTGGGGCTTCGTTCCTGAGGACCACATCGTGGGCAAGCCAATCTTCATCTGGTGGAGCCACAGTCCTGACCATCCGGGCTTCTCAGGCATCCGCTGGAACCGCCTGTTCAACTTCGTAGATAACATCAAGTAAGCAAAGATAGATTTGAAAATCGCAGTTAAATTCCTAATAGCTTTAGGTTTGTCGTTGCTCCTGGTATGGGCGGTGCGAACCTTTGCTTTCACTGTCTTCACGGTGCCCGCCGGAGGTCTTCCTCCGCAGCTGGAAGCAGGCACTCGGGTGATAGTGGATAGGATTGACTGCGATTTTTTCAATCGCGGCGATGTAGTTGTCTTCACCGATTCCGTGTTTGCCCCCGCTAAGAATCAACCCAAGGTCAAAGGTCAGAGACAGACTGGAAATCAAGTTCAGCCTAACCCCCGGAAATTCGTCTCAGAGGCTTATTTCATCGGTAGGATAGAGAAGCTGCCGGGCGATACGATTTGCATCGATACGGTGAAGTATATCATTCCTACGGTGTGCTGTAAGCGCTGTGGCTGCAAGGATTGCCGCTTCTATCTCCTGAAGACCCCAACCGGGCAGCAGGTGGTGCATAAGCATCAGATGATAGGCAAGGCTTACAAGCTTTTTTGAACTTTGAACTTTGAACTTTGAACTTTGAACTTTATGATTAGTAAAACTCCCGAAACGCCTATAGAAGTAGTGAAAGAAGGTGAGACAAATCTCAAAGTTCAAAGTAAAGAAAGTTCCAAGTTCAAAGTACAAAGTAAAGAGTAATCATAAAGTTCAAAGTTCAAATCTCAAAGTTCAAAGTAATCATAAATCTCAAAGTTCAAAGTAAAATTGAAAGCCCTTCTTTCCTCCACATATTTCGGTCCCATCCAGTGGTATCAGAAGCTGAACCGCTACGATGAATGCCTGATAGAGCGCCACGAGAGCTTTATCAAGCAAACCTATCGCAACCGTATGATCATCCCGACCACCAACGGCCCCCTCTCGCTCACCATCCCCACGAACCATAACACATCGCTGGCGATGAAGGACATCCGCATCTCCGACCACGCCAACTGGCGCCACGTCCACTGGAATGCGCTTCTCTCCGCCTATGGCGAGAGCCCTTTCTTCGAGTATTATCAGGACGACATCCGCCCCTTCTTCGAAAAGAAATACGAGTTCCTCTTCGATTTCAACATGGAGACTACCGAGAAGATGATAGAGCTTCTCGACATCCGTCCGAAGATTTCAATCACGGAGGAGTATATTTTAAGTGAAGAACGAAGAGTGAAGAGCGAAGAAAGTGAAGAACGAAGAGTGAAGAGTGAAGAAACAACGTTCGGCGGCCAAGGGGAAAGCCAATTTGATAGCATTGCTGATCATAAAGTTCAAAGTTCAAATCTCAAAGTTCAAAGTAAAGAAGTTCAAAGTATAGTTGATTTCCGCGATGCTATTCGCCCAAAGAAGCCGCTTCCTGACGCTGAATTCGCTCCCAAGCGCTATTATCAGGTCTATGAACAGAAGCACGGTTTCCAGCCGAATATGAGCATCCTGGACCTCCTCTTCAATGAAGGAAACGAGGCGATATTCTACCTATAAATAACCAAGGTAGAGTATCGCCTCTTTCCCTAATTATCTGCCTTATTTAAACACAAAAATGAGGCAGATAATTGGAAAATGAGGCAGAAAAGAAGAAATAATTCCTGTTTGAACAAGCTTTTGAAATCATCGTCCGTGCAGGCGTAAATAAAACGTTAAAAAAGCTAATCCATAGTTTTCTGCCCCTCAACTCATGGTTTTCTGCTAGGGAAGTCATGGGTTGGCCGATGTGAAATCGTAGTATTCTGCCTTCTCTTGTCCTTATTCTAACGATAAATGATGACCGGCATTGGTCATCTATTATGACCCGTTAAAGCCATCATATAAGCCCATTTAGCCCTCATTTCCCGTTGCCCCATGCTCCCCCTCATCAATCGGGCAGAGTTAACAGGTTAACAGTTAACACCCCAAAAATGCATACTCCCCCTCCTACACATATATAAAAATAAGTATATATATATATTTAAATATAATAAGGTACGCAAGGGGGAAGATAGGAAAAACAGCTGTTAACTGTTAACCCTGTTAACTCCCTGCTGCTCCCAGATGCTCTTTTAGGAAATTTAAACAAGTATGCTTGGTGGGTTCATCGAAAAGCCGTACTTTTGTACCCGACTATAACAACATCAAACAAAATACAACATCAAAACAATAATAACAACATAAAATGAAGAAACTGAAATTCCATATAGTAGGTCTTACCCACAACGACGTGAAAGGTCATGAGGTAGAATACGCCAAGGAGGCAGAGGGCAGAACCATCTGCCTCGTGCCCGATGACGCCAATCCCTTTGATATGCTGGCTGTAAAGGCTTACGACAAGCAGCTTTTCATCGGCTATGTCTCAGCCCTGGAAGGCGAGGACGTAAGAGCCCTCATCATTGCCCGGAAGGGCAGGAACCTGCGCACCCGATGCCTGGGAAGCAACAGCAAGGAGGGTGCAGATGAGAAGTCGGGACTCCAGCTGATAGTGGAGGCGCGCGTGGACGTCTCTGAGCAGGAGATAGAGCTGGCACGCAGGGAAATCTATGATGACGGAATCTATGACGGCTGGCACTATTCCGGACCCATTCTGCCCATCGACAAGCTGACCCGTTTCAGTGATTGTACCATGATGCTGGAAGGCGTCATCAACGACATCATCAGCATCCAGGAGCAACTCTCACGGGATTCAGATTCTTCTCATGATTCAGATTCCTCTCATGATTCAGATTCCGCTGAAGCCGATAAGAACCCTCTTGATGCCGATTCCCGGTCGGCGCTGGAGGCAGAGCTGCGCGACAACCTGGAAGAGGCTAGGGAGCGGCTCAGCAGCTTCATGGAAATACAGCGAAGCGATTATTCGCGCGAGATGACGCAGACGAGAAACCGCATTCTTAACAACCTCGACCTCATAGACGATGAGGAAATCCATCGTATGGGCGAGCAACTGTATACGGAGATGGGATTCATTACCAGTTCCGCTTACCGTGAGCGAGCAGCCCAGTCGTTCTTCGTAGATGCGCCTATCGCCATCAAGAAGAAGCAGACGGGCGCCTACGACTATAAAGACCAGCTGGACGCCATAGAAAAGCAGCTCTATGCCTTCCCATATTCGCTCTATCCCACGTTCAAGGCCGACCCGGTAGATTTCCTCCGCCAGGTATTCTATAAGCGTGTGCCTCGCAAGATGATGCTCCAGCTGCTCTCGGGCATCGTACTGATGATTATGAACGGCAGGGTGAGCGATGTGAAGCAGTGGGGCAAGCACGGCAACGAGGACTCGCTGATAGCGATGAAGACAGTGGGCAAGAAGCCTTCGGGCATTGAGTGTAAGATGAAACTCAAGGAGTTGGTGGATGAAGCTATCCTTAAAATGGCGTCTTGGCATAAGCCTAGTACGGGTAATCTTCTGATAAAAAGCCAATCCGACTGGTATCCTATATTCCGCATGCTGAATGATTGGGGAATTTTTAATACTACCAGTCAGACAGCCTTCTGCGATTACCTGGAAAAGCAATATGAGGAATTGGATAAAGGGAGCGATGAGTTGGCTCCCTGCTGCAAAAGAAAGGATCTTACGCAAGCAGCAGCGCCTATGTTTGAAAGACATGATGCGCTGGAGTGGGGGCGTCTTCATCCGAAGAAGTGGAATGTAAGGTCCGACAAGTTCAACCATTATTGCGACATCGTTGATGCCTTCAAGAAACTTATGCGAGAACAAGCCCTCCTGGAACATCTGATCCTGGAGGATCTTCTGCCGAGCAAAAAAGACGAGGAAGATGATGATGATTTTGAAGAGGAAGAGTATTAAGAGGAGGATGAAGATTGATAGATGTAGATTGATTGATGAAGACCGTCAGGCGTTCCGGCGGATTTGCAATCCGCCGTTAAAAAATGTCCTAACCTATTTAGGATCTGCGGATTTGCAATCCGCAGCAAGGAGTATGCCCGCAGCAAGGAGTATGCTTTTTCTTTTGTTGGGGGATTAAAAATCCCCCGTTTTAATAGGTCGAACCTTTTTTAACGGCGGATTGCAAATCCGCCGGGACGCCTGACGGAGTTGCGTTCTTGATAAATTAAGAAGAGGTGTGTTATGACTCTTTCCCCTCAACTATTATACCCCTTTTATACCGCTTTTCTGCCCTTTTATACCATTTCGCCTTGCTTTTATACCTTTACAATCTTATTTTCCCGGACGTTTGGAAACGCTTCTTTTATTCCTTATTTTTGCACTGCTTTTCCGAACGGTTGAGCGGCGGGAGCCTGAGTTCTCGTCTTTGGTTTAATCTAAATATTTGTTATTATGTCTAATTTTAAAATGATCTCATTTGAGGAGTGTAAGCAGATGAGCCGTCGTCTCATCGCCATGAACCCTAACCGTAATGCGAACATGGGTAAGATTTCCACTTGTCTCCTCGATTACTACACCGAGCTTACCAAGCAGCCTTGGCTCTGCACCCTCGTAGGGCAGATTCGTGACCTCACCGCCAAGCAGAACCTGATGCTGCAGCAGGCGGCTGAGGCTGTGGATGCTGCGCAGTATCAGAACGAGGATGACCTTGCCTTCGCCATCATCAAGAAGCAGGAGGAGGTGAAGGCGGGCGAGACCTTCAAGCAGCTCGACAAGCAGATTTCCGCACTCAAGAAGCAGTTGCCGTTCCGCTCTCCTCACTACTTCCACTTCTTCGATGATCATCGTGCCCAGAAGACCATCGAACCGGATGCCTTCACCTTCCAGACTACCGTGGACATCGATAATCCGGAGGAGGTGGAGACGGCGGTGAAGAATGCCCTGCTGCTGAACGGAATGTTTGATGATCCTGCCGAGAAGCTTTTCAGAGAGAAGATTTTCTCTGCCGATGAAATCGAGCTTTGGAAGGGAAAAGTGCTTCACGTGGAACGTTCGGCTCGTAACAAGGCGCACATCGACATCCGAATCCCTATCGGAATGACCATCGCTGAGGCGCAGAGCGCCTTCTGCAAGCTCATTCATGCCACCGAAGACCCAAGCTGCGTTACGCCTGAGCGCATCATCTTCATCACCGATGCCGTGAGCCAGATCTATACTGCCGACGACTGGTACAAGCGACTGGATGAGGAAGCCGTGGCAGAATATCGTGAGGCTTACAGAAAGAGAGGATTGGACATCGACGGTCGTCCGATGGATATTGATTCCGCTCCAACCGTAGATTTCCAACCCATCGAGAGCGAGGAGGAGAAGGCGAGAAGGGCTGCCAATGCTGCGCAGTATGAGCAGACATACGATGGCGTTCCTTATGAGGAGATTACCAGGGCGCTGGTGGATTTGATGGGCGGCGCTCCTGCCCATGGCAACCGCAACAACTTCATCTATCGTGAAGCCTGTCTGCTCAGATACATCTGCAACAGCGAGGCGGCTTGGATTAAGCAGGTTATCGAAATCTTCGGCGAAGACGAGGCGAAGGCGTTCGCCTCTGTAGAGAGCGCCTGCAAGGTGGCTCAGTCCTCGGAAATGCCTCAGCTCGTGAAGCAGGCAGTGGAGCTTGCCCGCAAGAACTATCTCGCCAAGCAGGCTACCGAGAAGGCGGGAATCTACGCTGATGTTCCCCCTCAGATGCCTGCCCGATTGCCTAAGCTCATCAAGCTGCTCACCAGCAAGGTGCCAGCCGATTTCAAGCCGGCTGTGGCGATGGCGGTCTTTCCTCCGCTTGCCGCTCATCTCAAGGGCGTAACCTTCCGTTACATCGACAATCAGGTGCACGAGGCGGCGATGATGAACCTGCTCGTAGCCCCTATGTCGTCTGGTAAATCGGCGGTAAATGGTCCTATCGACTGCATCATCGAAGACCTGGTGCAGATGGATAAGGTGAACCGTCAGAAGGAGCAGGATTGGAAGGACGAGGTGAATACCATGGGCGACAACAAGAAGAAGCCCGTTCGCCCGGAAGACATCTGCATCCGCATCGTTTCGCCCGACCTTACCCGTGCTGCCTACATCCAGCGTCTCGACGACGTGCAGAAGGCTGGCGGCGCCTATCTCTACTGCAAGATGGACGAGGTGGACATGCTCAGGAAGTTCAACGACCCTAGCCAGCTGATCCGTCTCTGCTGGGACAACTCTGAAGATGGTCAGGAGCGTGTGGGCACCAAGAGCGTTACAGCCCGCGTGAAGACCCGTTTCAACTGGAATGCTTCGAGCACCATTGCCGTTACCCAGAAGTTCTTCTCGGTAAGAGAGGTGGCTGATGGAGCCGTGAGCCGCCTATCGCTTGCCACCATCATCCGTCCCGATTTCGCTCCTTATCCGGTAGTGGGAGAGTATGATGCGCTGTTCAAGTCGGAGCTGGCTCCTTACATCCATCGTTTGAATGCTGCCAGCGGTTTCAAGGAGTGCAGGAAGGCGCGCCAGCTTATCGAGCGACTGGGCAGTGAGATTGTGGAGATGGCTCAGCTGGCTTACAACAAGCCTTACGCCGAGTTTGCCAAGCGTGGTTTGGCGAATGGTTTCCGCAGAGCGATGGTGCTTTATCTGGCGAATGGCGAGAAGTGGGAGAAGCCGATAGAGGATTTCATAGAGTGGAGCGTGAAGTATGATTTGTGGTGCAAGATGCGCTTCTTCGGCAATCAGATGCAGGAGGCGATAGATGCCGACAATCGTGCCGTGTGCCATTCATCCGGTGTGAGCAATCTTCTTCTCTTCGTTCACGATACCTTTGACAAGGCTGAGATTCAGAATGTCTGTATGGTTCATGGTACCAAGACGAAGCTTGCCATCCTCCTGTGCAACTGGAAGAAGCGTGGCTTCATCGTGAAGAACGATGATGATACCTTCTCCAAGACGGCTAAGTTCATCGCCAAGTATGGCCATTATGGAACGCCTGGAATGGCAGCGTAAGGCTAGTGAAGCGGGCGTGGCGAAGTCCACGCTCCCGCTTTTGTCAGCACGCCCTGAAAGGGTAAAAGCGCAAACCGCACGCCCTGAAAAAAGCAGAAGCCAATGCCCATACGCCCTGAAAGGGCAGAAGCTCCTAGCCCAGGGCATCGCCCTGGGAACCATGGCAGCACGCCTGTCGCCCTGAAAGGGCAAAAGCTTTAAAGATATCGCCTTTTTGTAACATCTCTGTAAAGGTTCTTGACCTTCATCAAGAAATCGGTGCTTTTTGAAACTTTTCTCCTAAAAAGTTTGTGTTCGAACACAGAAAGTTGTATCTTTGCATCGGAATTAAGAAAGAAGGATAAAAGATTAGTAATTTCAGGATACGAAAGGTATTGATAATAAGGGATAAAGATTGAAAAGTCAGGATACGGAAAAGGTTAATGATTGATTTCAGGATAAGAGAGGTATTAGAAATAAGGTAAAGATTGAAAATAGGGTAACATTGAAAGATTGTTAAGAAAAGGATAATGTTGAAATTAAAGTAAAGAAAGGGAATAGTTATGTTAGTATTAGGTATTGTTTTCGCAGCAGTAGTAGCATTTGCTGCAACAGTAGGCGCAGCTAGCAACAAGCTTGCTTAAGCTGCCAGTGAAGTAAGGAACTTTAAAAGTTCAGAAACAGTAATTGAAGCAAAGTAGGAAGCCAATATGGGCTTCCGAGATGGAGAAGGGGAGCCAATGGGGCTTTCCGGAATGAGGGAGCAGATGATGCTCCTTTTTTTGTTTAACATCAATATCAGGCAGATATAGATATAAATAGACGATATAGATATAAATAGATAAGGTATAAGATTATCACCTTCAAAAGTGCAGTATTAATTCAGTTAGATATCAAAATCAGCAGTTTTTAATTCATATAGGATATTATACTCAGTAGGTAAGAAACAAGTTATTATACTTAGTAGGTCAGAAAAAAGAAATCGGGTAAGTTAACAGGTTAACAGTTAACAGCCCGATTTTCTTTGTTTCTCTTTATTTGCCAAGATAAGGCTTCAGGATTCTAACCCAGTTCTGGTAGCCTTTTCCGAGCAGATGCAAGCCGTCGTTGCTGTAATCCGGGTTCATGTCCTGGGTTCCAGGAACCACGAACTCAGAGAAGAGGTCGATGTAGGTCAAGCCACGTCGGTTGGCGATGTCTTTGATCAGGGCATTGAGGGCAGGAACATCTTTCTTGCGGCTCATATGGTCAACAAACATGTTGAACTTTGGGTTCAGCGGCAGAACGCTCTGCAGATAGAGTCGGGTAGAAGGAGATTCCTTCTTGATCCGTTCAGCAATCTCATCGATGTTCTTGGCGATTTCCTCGATGCTGCGGCCTCCGGAGAGGTCGTTAATGCCGATCAAGAGGAAGATCTTGGCTGGCTTGCCCTTGGTGATGACGTGGAGGCGGTCGAGAACGCCATCGGTTCTATCGCCGCTGATTCCACGGTTCTTGGCGTGTGGGTTGCCAAGCAGTTCCGTCCATTCACCTCCGTTGGTGATGCTGTTGCCCAGGAAGATGATGTCCTTCTTGCTGGTTGGGAGAACTTCAAAGAGCGTGGCTCTCTGGTCATAGAATGTAGTGTGCTTGCGTCCTTGTGCCTGTAAGGTAGTGCAGGCGCAGAGGAGGCAGATTGATAACATGAATTGTTTCATCATAATGTATAAAAGTTAGTTGTTAAAAATGTATTTTAAAGCTTTTGCCCTTTCAGGGCGCAGGGCGAAATGCTGTTTATACCCAGGGTGTTGCCCTGGGCTAGGAGCTTCTGCCCTTTCAGGGCGTGTGGGGCATAGCCTCTGCCTTTCAGGACGCATGGGGCGTAGCCTTTGCTTTTTGCATTGCCTCTGCTATTTTTTTTTGGTTCAAAAACTACTTGAAAATCAGGGTGGTGAGCCTGTCTTTATCAAACAGTTCCTGAGCCACGGCTTGAATCTGGGCGGCGGTAATCTCATCCACCTGCTCGTAGAGGCGGTCAACGTTCTTCTCCCAGCCATAGTGCAGGAAGCTCTTGCCGAAGTCGAGGGCGAAGTTCTCGCGGTTGTCGCAAGCTACGCCTATCTGACCCTTAATCTGTTTCTTGGCAGCCTTGAGCTGCGCATCGCTCAATGGCTTCTGCATGAACTTATCCAGTTCCTTGCGAACCAGGCGGAGGCAGCGTTTCACATCGTGCTCATCGCAGCCGAAATAGATGCTCCAGGTGCCCGTATCGCCATAAGCCACCATCGTGCTTTCTACGGTGTAAACCAAGCCGTTGTGCTCTCTGAGGGCGAGGTTCAGCTTGGCGTTCATACCCGGTCCGCCCAGCATATTGTTGAGCAGATAGAGCGGCATTCGGCGGTCGTCGTTCACATCGTAAGCGCGGGTTCCTATCATCACATGAGCCTGATGGGTATTTTTCTGCATCACGATTGTCTGGCCAGCAACTTTACTTTGAACATTGAACTTTGAGCTTTGAACTTTATGATTTGCATCGCCTGCTTCCATTTCTTCCGTAGGTGTTTCGCCAGTAGGCGTTTCTTCAGCAATCCTTTCTTCCGTAGGCGTTTCGGCGGATTTGCAATCCGCCGAGCAAGCAAGCTCTCGGCCTTTTGGGCACTCTCCCAAAGCCTTTTGGATAAGCTTCACCAGTTTCTTGAAATCGATATCCCCATAAGCGAAGAATATCGCATTATCCGGCCGGTAAAGCTTCTGCGTGAACCTCAGCGCATCCTCCGTCTTGAAAGCCCGAACCTGCTCGGCTGTGCCCAGGATATTGTGCCCCAGCGGCGAACCCTTGAAGAGGATATTCTCGAACTCATCGTAAATCAGTTCGGCAGGCGAATCGTTGTAGCTCTCTATCTCATCGCAGATTACCTCCACCTCCTTGTCTATTTCCGCCTGCGGATAAACCGAGTGGAAGACAATGTCGGAAAGCAGGTCCACAGCCCTTGCGATGTGCTCCTTCAGGATGGCGGAGTAATACACCGTGCCCTCCTTGTTGGTGTAGGCATTCAGGTCGCCGCCCACACTCTCCAGACAGTTGAGTATGTGCCACGCCTTGCGGCGTTCGGTGCCCTTGAAGGTGACGTGCTCGCAGAAGTGAGCCAAGCCCTCCTCGCCCGGTTCCTCGTTGCGGGTACCGGCGTTTATCTGATAGCCGCAGTACACCACCTGGCTATCCGATGGCAGGTGGATGATGCGGAGTCCGTTGTCTAATGTATAAGTATTGTATTTCATTTCAAGGTGCAAAGTTACATTGAAAATGTAATTTATCCAAAATATTAGGCATTTATTTTGCATTATCGCCAAAAAGAATTATCTTTGTCCCCAAAAAATATAAATAGAGACATAAAACAATGCGTAAGGTTATAGGAATAGGAGAGACCGTGCTTGATATCATCTTCAAGAACGGCAAGCCGATAGAGGCAGTACCAGGTGGCTCATCGTTCAATGCAGTCATCTCGTTGGGCCGTGCGGGCGTAAATGCTTCGTTTATCAGCGAGGCGGGCAACGACCGTATTGGTGAGTATGTGATTCAGTTTCTGAGAGATAATGGGGTGAATGCCGACAATGTGAGCATCTTTCCGGAATCGAAGTCGCCGCTCTCGCTGGCGTTCCTCGACGAGAACAACAATGCCGACTACATCTTCTACAAGGATCATCCCCACGACCAGCTGGAATTTGCCACTCCGGAAATCAATCCTGGAGACATCGTGCTCTTCGGTTCGTTCTTCGCCCTGAATCCGGTGGTTCGTCCTCAGGTGGCCGGTTTTCTGGAGTACGCCAAGAATCACGGTGCCATCCTCTATTACGACATCAACTTCCGTGCTTCTCATCAGAATGAGATCATGAAGATTACGCCTAATCTGATAGAGAACCTGGAGTATGCTGATTTTGTGCGCGGAAGCCATGAGGACTTCGGAATCCTCTACAAGAAGCCGGAGGCGGATAAGGTGTATAATGCCGAAATCAGTTTCTACTGCAAGAAGTTTATCTGCACCCAGGGCGCTGAGCCTGTAGAGGTGAGAGCCGAGAACGGCTTTGCCAAGAGTTATCCTTCGGAGAAGATGAAGCCGGTGAGCACCATCGGAGCCGGCGATAACTTCAATGCCGGTTTCGTATTCGGACTGATCAAGGATGGAATCACCCGCGAGGATATCGACCGTGGATTGTCTGAGGCGCAATGGGACAGTCTCCTGAAGAGCGCCCAGGAGTTCTCCACCGAATGCTGCAAGGACATCTACAATTATGTTTCCAAGGAATTCGGAGAAGAAAAGAAGAAGGAATTGTAATTCTAGCAATACGCCCTGAACCAACGGTCACCGGCCGAAGGGAAAGGTAAAGGGCAGAAGCTCCTAGCCCAGGGCAACACCCTGGGTATAAACAACATTTCCCCCTGTCGCCCTGTAAGGGCAAAAGCTTTAAATATTATTATAGAACATTGTAAAATAAAGAAAAGATATGACAGAAATTATAGACAAGATTTATTACGTAGGCGTTAACGACCGCAACAAGCATCGTTTTGAGGGCCTCTGGCCTTTGCCTAACGGAGTGAGCTACAACTCTTATATCATTGACGATGAGAAGGTCGCGCTGGTAGATACTGTAGAGGTTGATTTCTTCACCCAGTTCCTCGAGAACATTCACGAGGTGATTGGCGACCGCGAAATCGATTACCTCATCATCAACCACATGGAACCTGACCACAGCGGCTCCATCGCCCTCATCAAGAAATATTACCCTAACATCAAGATCGTGGGCAACAAGAAGACGCTGGGAATGCTCGAAGGCTTCTATGGCGTTACCGACGATGTGGTAGAGGTGAAGAATGGCGAAACTCTTTCTCTGGGCAACCACGATCTGAGCTTCGTTCTCATCCCTATGGTTCACTGGCCAGAAACCATGGTAACCCTCGATGCGAAGAACAAGGTGCTCTTCTCGGGCGATGCGTTCGGCTGCTTCGGCGCGCTGAACGGCGGAATCATTGATACGGAAATCAACTGCGAGACTTTCTGGCTGGAGATGGTTCGCTACTACTCAAACATTGTGGGTAAGTATGGAATCCCTGTTCAGAATGCGTTGAAGAAGTTGGCTGGCGTGGAGCTGGATTACATCTGCTCAACCCATGGCCCGGTTTGGCACGAGCATATTGAGAAGGTAATCGGCATGTATGATAAGATGTCGAAGTATGAGACGGAGCCGGGCTTGGTTATCTGTTACGGCACCATGTACGGCAACACCGAGCGTATGGCTGAAATCATCGCCCGTGCGGCAAGCAAGGCTGGCGTGAAGAACATCGTAATGTACAACATCTCGAAGACTCACCACAGCTACATCCTGCGCGACATCTTCCGCTACAAGGGTCTTATCGTAGGTGCTCCAACCTACAATGCCGGTCTTTATCACGAGATG
>ENA-OQNN01001698-OQNN01001698.1-human-gut-metagenome-genome-assembly--contig:-NODE-1698-length-13590-cov-4.659066_pt1 | contig 13590 bp, 13 predicted proteins | sample MGYA00242624_ERZ504870 | MGnify/ENA primary metagenome ERZ504870 (study PRJEB26092, sample SAMD00036379) | human gut metagenome | host: Homo sapiens | study: EMG produced TPA metagenomics assembly of... | reverse complement strand
AAGAACATGCCGTCGACTTTATAGGGTGAAAATACCACTGGGATGAAGTAGTGGATAAAACACTTGCATTGTATGGGGAGAAGAGCCGATGAGAGTATTAATAATAAATAATCTCCTCTAAACGAACGCAGGTAGTGAGATGTACATAGTGAAAACGCTGGAAAAATAGCATATTTACGGCACTTTTCAAGAGATGGACAAAGCTGCGAGTGCGGTTTTTATCTTGCTACCCAGGTTCAGTAACAGCAGATGATTTTATCATAAGAACTTTCAGTATCACTACCTGCGTTTGTATGGAGCACTCTGGTTTATGAACAATACATTGGAAGTGCTGCATCTGAACAGAGGTAGTGACACTTAAAATATGGGCTTCAAAAAATAAGGAGACAAATGCAATGAGTATAGTTAATTTAGAGAATAAAACAGTTCTAGTCACAGGCGCGGCGGGCTTTATAGGGTCCAATCTTGTAAAGCGAATCTATCAGGAAGCGCCTTCCGCTACAATTATCGGTATCGACAATATGAATGCCTACTATGATGTAGCACTGAAAGAATTCCGTTTGAATGAGCTGGCCAAGTATCCCACATTTACTTTTGTCAAAGGCAACATCGCTGATAAGGAACTGATCACTGAACTGTTCGAAAAGTACAAGCCGTCTGTGGTCGTCAACCTTGCCGCACAGGCTGGTGTGCGTTACTCCATCACCAACCCGGATGCTTATGTGGAATCTAACTTGGTCGGCTTCTTTAATATCCTCGAAGCATGCCGTCACTGTGAGAATCTGGAGCATTTGGTTTATGCTTCTTCTTCCTCCGTCTACGGTTCCAATAAGAAAGTTCCGTATAGCACTGACGATAAGGTGGATAATCCGGTTTCCCTTTATGCGGCCACTAAGAAATCCAATGAGCTGATGGCACACGCCTACTCCAAGCTCTACAACATTCCGTCCACTGGTCTGCGATTCTTCACCGTGTATGGTCCGGCAGGACGTCCTGACATGGCTTACTTCGGATTCACCAACAAGCTGGTCAAGGGCGAAACCATCAAGATTTTCAACTACGGCAACTGCAAGCGTGACTTTACCTATGTGGATGATATTGTCGAGGGCGTTGTCCGTGTGATGAAGAAGGCACCGGACAAAAAGAATGGCGAGGATGGTCTGCCGATTCCACCGTATGCAGTTTACAACATCGGCAATCAGAATCCGGAGAACCTGCTAGACTTCGTGCAGATTCTGAGTGAGGAGTTAGTAAGAGCGAAAGTTCTGCCGGAAGATTATGACTTCGAGGCACACAAGGAACTGGTTCCAATGCAGCCGGGTGATGTGCCTGTGACCTATGCAGATACAAGCGCACTGGAACGGGACTTTGGATATAAACCGAGTACAAGTCTGCGGACTGGTCTGCGGAACTTCGCTGAGTGGTACGCTGAATTTTATAAATAATAGAATTAGAGGGACAGAGAAATGAGAGAGTTTAAAGATTTAAAGATTGCTGTTGCCGGAACGGGATATGTTGGCCTTTCCATTGCTACGCTGTTATCTCAGCATCACAAGGTGACTGCTGTGGATATCATCCCTGAGAAAGTTGAACTGATTAATAATAAAAAGTCACCGATTCAGGACGAATACATTGAAAAGTATCTGGCAGAAAAGAAGCTGGATTTAACGGCAACGCTGGATGCCAAGGAAGCATATAGCGACGCTGACTTCGTGGTAATTGCTGCACCTACGAACTATGATAGTAAGAAGAACTTTTTCGATACAAGTGCAGTGGAAGCTGTAATCAAGCTGGTTATTGAGTATAATCCGGAAGCAATTATGGTTATTAAGTCCACGATTCCTGTTGGTTATACTGCAAGTGTTCGTGAAAAATTCCACTGCGACAACATTATTTTTAGCCCGGAATTTCTACGTGAGAGCAAGGCTCTGTATGACAACCTTTATCCTTCCCGTATCATTGTTGGTACCGACGTGGATAATGATCGACTGGTGAAGGCAGCACACACTTTTGCTGAACTTCTGCAGGAAGGTGCTATCAAGGAGAATATCGATACCTTGTTTATGGGATTCACAGAGGCTGAAGCTGTTAAGTTGTTCGCCAACACCTATCTGGCTCTGCGTGTTAGCTATTTCAATGAGCTGGACACCTACGCTGAGATGAAGGGGCTGAATACTCAGCAGATCATTAATGGCGTTTGTCTCGATCCTCGTATCGGCACTCACTATAACAATCCTAGCTTTGGTTACGGCGGATACTGCCTGCCGAAGGATACCAAACAGCTGCTGGCTAACTACGCAGATGTACCGGAAAATCTGATTGAAGCAATTGTCGAGAGCAATAGAACTCGTAAAGATTTTATTGCTGATCGTGTGCTTGAAATTGCTGGTGCCTATGAAGCAAATGACAGCTGGGATGAAAACAAGGAGAAGGAAGTAGTGGTTGGCGTATATCGTCTGACCATGAAGAGTAACAGCGACAACTTCCGCCAGAGTTCCATTCAGGGTGTCATGAAGCGTATTAAGGCCAAGGGAGCAACAGTTATTATTTATGAGCCTACGCTGAAAAATGGGGATACGTTCTTTGGTAGCCGTGTTGTTAATGATTTAGAGGAGTTCAAAAAACAGAGCCAAGCTATCATTGCGAATCGTTATGACAAATGCTTGGATGATGTGAAAGAGAAAGTATATACAAGGGATTTGTTTAGAAGGGATTAAAAATGAAGAGAAAAAAATATCTTTTCATAGTTCCGTCATTATCAAAGGGCGGAGCGGAAAGAGTAGTTTCTGTATTGGCAAGCGAGCTGACAAAGAAAGAGAGAGATGCAGTAATAGTTACTCATTTCTGGGCGGATGAAGAATATCCAGTATGTGATAATGTTAAAATTGTTTGTTTATCAGAGCTAAATGAAAAAGATTATAAAAAGAAGATAAGCATTATTTATCTTATAAAGTTAGCACGAATGTTAAGAAAAGCGATTATTCAACAAGAACCAGACTATATTCTTCCTTTTTTATGGACAACATGTATCAGAACGGACTTGGCATTGTTGGGATTGAAGTTAAAAGGAAGAGTTATTCAGACAGTTAGGAACAATCCAGAAGTCTTTCCGGAAAATCGAGTGATGAAAAAGTATCGGAATATATTGGTGAAAAAATCAAACTTAACAATTGTCCAAAATGAGCAACAAAAACATTATTTTCCAGAGAAACATTGGGAAAAAATCAAAGTGCTTTTAAATCCAGTATCATCTTCGCTCTTTCAAGTGAAACGCCATGAGAATAAAGCGCAATTTAATATTGTCGGAGTTGGTCGCTTGGAAAAACAAAAAAACTTCGATTTACTGATTGATGCAATAGCGGATGTGTTATCAAAATATACAAATATAAAATTATGTATTTATGGTGAGGGTTCAATGAAAAAAGAACTACAAGCGCATATTGATCGCATGAATTTGGAACAGCAAGTTGTTTTAAAAGGACGCAGTAGTGATTATGAAGAGATTTACGGGACAGCGTCATTGTTTGTACTTTCTTCTAACTTTGAGGGAATGCCAAACACCTTACTAGAAGCAATGGCTGTTGGATTACCATGTATTTCAACGAATTGCCCAACTGGTCCATCGGATATTATTCAATCTGGTAAAAACGGAATTCTTGTACCGGTTGGAAATAAAGAGAAACTAAGTAAAGCGATAGAAACTCTTATTCAGGACAAAGAACTGAGAAATCATATGGGAATGGCTGCAAAACAAACCATTTTGCTACAGTACACACCTGAAAAAATAACTCAACAACTTATAGATATTTGTGAAAATAATAGGAAGTAAAAATGAATATTTTACATTTAGAGTATGCGGGAAAAACCGGAGGAATAGAAAAACTTTGTAAGGATATTGGAAATGCATCTCGAATAGATCATCAATATTTTTTATTTGTTCATGAGGGTGGAAGTATATATGATGAAATGAAAAAAGATCATTTGAAAGTAGAGTGTTTAAACTTAAATAATTATCAGATATATAAGTTGTATAATATGATTTTGAGATATACTTCAACGCTCAATATTAATGCGATTATTCTTCATCATCCAGCGCCGTTGATTTGGTTAGCAATGGAATTATATCTGCATCGTAGTAATCGCGCAAATGTATTTGTATATGTACATAATACATATCAAGAAATAACAGCAGAAAAATATATACGAAGACGTATTTATAATGATTTACTCAAACATGCGGATGGGATTATTGCGATTTCAAAGTGGGTAAAATATACAGTTCAATTAAACACACCAATTGAGGATAATAAAATTAAAGTCATTTATAATGGGATTATTTGTCCTCAAAATCAAAAGGAACATACAGGAAAATTACATAAACCAATTGAAATAATTTATGTAGGTAGATTGATTGAGAAAAAGGGAGTTCAGGTTTTGCTGAAAGCAGCTGCAAAACTCACACCTAAACAAAACTATAAGATACATATTGTAGGGGATGGACCTTATAAAAAAGAACTCCAAAAGCAAACAAAAAAATTAGGAATAGAGTCAATAGTTTCTTTTTGGGGAAATCAACGAGATATAGTAGAACGGCTTACTAATGCAGATATATTTGTTCATCCAGCAATTTGGGAAGAAGGATTTGGAATCAGCATTATAGAAGCAATGAGTTGTGGAAAAATATGTATTGCATCGAAAAAAGGAGCAATTCCTGAAATAATAGAGGATGGGCACAATGGTTTTTTAGTGGAATCCAATGATGAAACGGCTCTGGCAAATAAAATAATGAAAATCGCAGAGAATATGACAACTGAACAACGGATGACACTTGAAAAAAATGCATGGATGCGAGCAAATGATTTTACGATCGAAAAATTATTGAATGAACTTCATGCTTTTTTGGAAAGGGGGTAATTAAAAGTATGTTGGATAGCAAAGAAAAATTAAAGGAATATATCAATAGAGAGACAGACTTCTTCCCGTATAAAATGTTAATATATTTGCCATTTGATCTTTTTGAATCACAAATTATTGCAAAATATTTAGTGCTATTAAGAAAAACAGAATATCATGTTAATGTAGGTCACAAAATACGTGGATTATATTATTTGTTTCGATTGAAGAAAAAACAATGCAAATATGGAGTGCATATTCCCATCAATGTGTTTGGAATTGGACTGAGTATAGCGCATCTTGGAACAATTGTTGTAAATGGAAATGCAATAGTTGGAGAAGGATGTCGCATTCATGTAGGAGCAGTGATAGGAGCAAATGGTGAAAATAATAGGGGGGGGTACCGGTGCTTGGAGATAATGTATATATTGGACCAGGTGCAAAAATATTTGGAAAGGTACAAATTGCAGATGGATGCAAGGTAGGTGCCAACGCTGTGGTTAATAAATCATTTCTCGTAAAAAATCTATATTGGTTGGAGTACCAGCGCAAAGAAAGGCTTAAAAATGTTAGAGATAAATATGGATCATTTTAGGTTGTTTGGAAATGAAAAAATAGCGATTCGATCTTTTAAAGATTATCGCTTTCTTTATATGTATTGTTGGCGAAAAATTAAAGCTGGAAGTCGAATGACATTATTATATAAAGTAATATTAAAGAATTTACGTAGGCATTATCATATAGAAATTCCATACACTGTTGAAATAGGGGAGGGATTTTCAATGGATCATGCTTACGATATTACGATCAATTCGAAAGCAATAATTGGTAAAAATGTAACTATGTATAAAGGCTCAACAATTGGATGTGACGCAAAAGGTGTACCGGTGCTTGGAGATTTAGTTTATGTTGGTTTAAATGCGACGATTGTGGGTGGAGTAAGAATAGGGAACAATGTATTGATTGCGGCGAATTCATTTGTGAATTTTAATGTTCCATCAAATTCGGTTGTATTAGGAAATCCAGGTCAAATACATTTCAAGGAGAATTCGACAAAAGGATACTTATTAAATATTGTGAGGTAAGCCGATGAGTGGAAGAATAAGAAAAATAAGAAAATTGCCTAAGATTAACAATTTTTTATATCTTGGTATTTTTATTTTTATATTAAAAGTATATGGATCTGCGTCTTCTATTTTGCCATTTTATAATGATATTATAGATACTTGCTTATCGCTGCTCGGTTCTTGCTGTATGGTGATACATTGTATTCAGAAGAGATTCTATAATACAAGAACATTTTTGATATATGTTTTTGTAGCATGTTTATCAGTGTATAGTATAGTAGTTATTGGAAATTATAATATTTTTATTACAGTTATAACATGCTTTGCAATTCGAGGAGAAAAAACAGCGGATGTAATTGAATTTTTGTTCAGGTATGAATTGTTGTTTTTTTCGATGCATTTAATATATGCGCTCTTTAGGATGCTACTCATTGGAGATGACTATATGCAAGTTATTAGTGGTGTAGCACGATATAACATGGGGCTTGGACATCCCAATCGGTTTTCGATATTTGTTTTTAATCTATTATTAATGTGGATATGGTTGAATTTTTCAACAATAAGATTAAAGAATATTGTGATTATCTTCCTGATTTCGCTATTGAATTATGAGATTACAAAAACCCGAACAAATGAAATCGCTATAATGATATTGTTGGTAATATTGCTTCTTTATAAAGTGAATAGTTTCAAAATGTCCTCATGTTTAAAGAACTTGGCGATGCTAATAGTTCCGGCGTTGGAAGTGTGCTCTGTAGCTATGGTAATTTTATATAGTTATAGCAATAGTCTAATATTAGATATGTTAGATAAAATATTATCTGCTAGGATTCGTCTTGGTGCGTATGGATACAACAATTATGGAATAACTTTTTTGGGACAACATGTTTTGACAGATGAAATACAATATGATACTACATATCGGTTAAGTTATTTTACATTTGATAATATTTACACAGATATTGCAATTCAACAAGGTTTAATTTGGGTCGTAATAGTATCTATTTTATTTTTTTTATTGGCAAGAAAGAAAAATGATGCAAGCAATTTTGCAATTATAGCTTGGGGAATTTATGGAATAACGGAAGTCCATGGACTGAATGTATATATGCTTTTTGTTGTATTACTTGTAAATGAATTGTTTCAAAATAAGAAACCGAATTTATTAAAAGGAATGAAAGAATGAAGATAAAAAGAATCTGTATATATGGCTGCACGGAAATATTTGGTGGAACAGAACAGTATCTGATGACAATCTATCGAGCAATTGATCGGACAAAACTTCAGTTTGACTTTTTGTTCCCACACAATGCAAATAAAATTTCGTATGAATCGGAAATTGAGAATTTGGGAGGGCGTGTTTATCGCGAGTATTATAACCATAGCGAGCGAAAAATTCCCGGAGCAATCTCTCCTAGGGATTTATTCCGTAAGCACCCGGAATGGTCAGGTATTTATGTCAATTGGCAGAGCATAGATACCGCATATCAGTTGATTATTGCTGCAAAAAAAGAAAAAAGACCGTATCGGGTTATTCATGCTCATAATAATGGTTATAACCGTAGTTTTAATCTGAAAGATAAAATTTATGAAAAATTTTTTCATATGACAAAACAATGTTACGTTACAGATTACTTGGCTTGTTCTGATTTGGCTGGAAAATGGCTTTTTCATACAAAAGGATTTACGGTTATACCAAATGCCGTACCTTTTGAAAAATATACTTTTTCGAAGCCATTACGTAAAAAAATAAGAAAAGAGTGTAGTATTAAAGATTCTGAAACCCTTTATGGATTTTGTGGGAGACTGGTAGAACAGAAAAATCCGGATTTTTTACTTGAAATATTCAAATACATACTTCAAAAACAACCGACTGGGAAATTACTTATTGTGGGAGATGGGCAATTAAGAGAAAAACTCGAAGATAAAATAAAAAAAGAGCATTTGGATAAAAAGGTTACTATAACAGGGATGGTACCTAATGTAGAAGACTATATGCAGGCGATGGACTGTTTTATATTGCCATCTCGATTTGAAGGGTTTGGAATAGTTCTTTTGGAGGCACAAGCTGCAGGATTACCATGTTTTACGTCAAAGAATGTAGTACCTAAAGAAACAAATTTGACAGGACATGTTAGATTCCTTGGGCTAGATGATGGAGCAAAAGTATGGGCAGATAAAATTATGAACACAAATTTGACACGATATGATTCGATGGATGAACTTTTAAAAAGTGATTATACAGTAGAAAAATCAGTAAAAAGAATAATGCGTGTTTTTGAATGTTAAATTTAATTGATGAGGAAGATGATAATGAGAGAAATGTTTGTTTCGATTATTGTTCCAGTTTATAATGTAGAACAATATCTTAAGGAGTGTATTGAAAGTATTCTGGCACAAACATGGAAAAATTTTGAAGTTATATTAGTAGATGATGGATCAACAGATTCTTCTGGAAAGATATGTGATGAGTATTCCCAAAAAAAAGAATTTATTTCTGTGATTCATAAAAAAAATGGGGGCCTTTCCTCGGCTAGAAATGCGGGAATAGATGTGGCACAGGGAGATTATCTGGCATTTATTGACAGTGATGATGTTGTACATCCTCGATATTTGAGCGAATTAGTAGCTATCGTAAAAAAGGAGAAAGCTGATTTGGCGGCGTGCAATTTCTGTGTGGGATCTTTATGTCGGTGGAAAAATTTTTCCGAAGTAAAATATGATATTCGTTGCAATGAAGATGTATTGAAAAAAATGAATGATAATGATGTAGTTGTTACAGTAGCATGGAATAAGCTTTATCATGCAAAATTTTTTAGGGAGTATGGATTAAGATACCCAGTGGGAAAAATACATGAAGATATGTTCTTAACTCCTCAAATACTCTATTACACAAAAAAAATGGTAATAACAAATGAACAACTTTATTTTTATCGGCAGCGAGAAAATAGTATTATGAATTCGTCATTCTCAATTAAACAATTAGATGCCTTGGATGCAATTGAATTTAGGATTGAACTGTTTCAACATTGGAATAAACAATATTTGCAAGCGAGTGAGTATGAAAGTTACATAAGAAAATCAAATGAACTTTATAAAAAAATGAAGGAAGAAGAAACGGATTTATATATAGAAGCACAAGAAAGAATAAAAACTAAAATGAAAGATTTTAGAAACAAAAAAAGTATATTTAACATGCTAAGCTGGAAATACAGAATAAAGTTGATGGCTTTTCTAATAATGGAAAGATGAAAATGATGAAAACTGAAATAATAAAAAAATATTTGAGAAAAACTATAGTTTACAGGAAAGTAAAACAAGGAATAATTTCACTTCTGTATATCTTTCCGATTGATGATAAAAAAATTGTATTTGATAATTTTGAGGGTAAAGGTTTTGGAGATGATCCAAAGTATATCGCAGAGGAATTATTACAACGTAATTTAGATTTGAAGATGATTTGGGTAACAAGAAACGTTCAGATAAATTTACCTGATAAAATTTGTGCCGTTAAATATGGGACAATTAGGGCAGCATATCATTGGATTACTGCTAAAGTATGGGTAGATAATGTTAAATCGACGATTAGACCGGCAAAAAGGAAAGGGCAATATTACATTCAGACATGGCACTCTACTTTGGGATTTAAAAAGAATGAACAAGATGCGCCAAAGCTTCCAGCTCGTTATATTAAACAAGCAATGAAGGATGGAAAGCAGATAGATCTTATGTATTCGGATAATGAATTTAGATGTGAAAAATATAGAAATTCGTTTTGGTATTATGGAGAAGTTATCAAATGTGATGTTCCGCGTATGGAAATTCTGTTGCACGATAATTGCGCAGTGAAAAATAAAGTACGTGATGAATTGAAAATAGAACATGAGAAGCGGATTGTTTTATATGCACCAACGTTCCGAAAGAAAACGAATAATGCCATTTATAAAGTGGATGCAAGTTCTATTTGCCAAGTCCTAAAAGAAAGATTTGGATATCAATATGAGTTCATAATGAGATTGCATCCAAATGAGTCGGACTACGCTAAAGAGATAACACAAGAACTTGGAGTGATTGATGCAACGGGTTACCCGGATATGCAGGAATTACTTGCAGCAGTTGATATTCTAATTACAGATTATTCAGGCTGTATGTTTGATTTTGGCTTTGCCCGAAAACCAGTTTTTTTATTGGCAAAGGATGTTGATGAATATTTGAGAGAGGAAAGGGAGTGGTATTTCAAGTTGAATGATGTTCCATTTGATCTGGCACAATCTGAAAGAGAGTTGGAAAATAATATACTAAAATTTGATGAGCACAAATACAGAATATTATGTGATGAATTCGAAAAAAAGATTGGATTTGTGGATTCTGGAATGGGAGCAAAAGTATTAGCTGATAGGATTATAAAGCAGATGAAAAAGGAGAACATTTGTTAATATGGCAAGTAGAACAAAAAATGCGACAAGAAATATAGTGTGGGGAATAGCATATAAAGTATCAACGTTATTTTTGCCATTTGCTGTCCGCACAGTAATGATTTACTCGTTAGGATCGGAATATTTGGGATTGAGCAGTTTGTTTACATCTGTGCTAAATGTATTGAGCCTTGCAGAGTTAGGTGTGGGCAGTGCAATGGTTTATGCTATGTATAAACCAATTGCAGAGAAAGATATAGATACAGTTTGTGGGCTTATGAATCTTTATCGAAAGATTTATAGAATTATTGGGGTGATTATAATTATAGTGGGAGTGGCTATAATGCCTTTTCTACATAAATTTATTTCAGGCGATGTTCCGGATGATATCAATATATATTTGCTATTCATAATCTACTTGATTAATACAGCTGGCAGCTATTTGCTTTTTGCATACCAAGCATCAGTACTAAATGCGAGTCAGCGTAATGATGTTGCAAGTAAAGTGAATATGTTTACAGGTATAGCGAAAAATGTGTTTCAGATTGTTATATTACTTCTTTTGCGAAATTATTATGGGTATGTGTTACTTTTACCTATAACATCTTTTGCAGCAAACATTATTACAGCAGTGTGTGCACGAAAGATGTTTCCGGAATATAGTTGTTGTGGTACAGTAGAAACAAAATTAATCAAAGAAATCAAAAGTAAAGTAATGGCATTATTTGCGGTTAAAATTACAAGTGTTATATATAATTCAGTAGACAGTATTGTTATTTCTGCTTTTTTGGGATTGGTTGCATTGGCAAAATATAATAATTACTATTATATAATGAGTGCAATAATTTCAATTGTAACAGTATTATTTACTTCCATCACATCATCTATTGGAAATAGTATTGTTCTTGAAAGTGATCAGAAAAATTATAAGGACTACATGAATCTTTCATATATAAATGCTTGGATCGTTGGCTGGTGTACAGTATGCCTTTTATGTTTATATCAGCCATTTATGAAATTATGGGTTGGAGAAGAACTCATGTTTGGAACGGGAATTGTCATATGCTTTTGTGTGTATTTTTATGCTTTTCAACTCAAATCTGTACAAAGTGCGTATAAAGATGCAGCAGGACTTTGGAAAGAGGATATGTGGAGATCTTATGCAGCGAATGCGTTTAATTTGGTAATGAATATTATTTTGGTTCAGTTGGTTGGGATTTATGGGATTTTACTTTCAACTATTCTGGCGTTGACGGTCATAACTTATCCATGGCAAACCTGGATGATCCATAAAAAACTTTTTCATTGTAGTATGTGGGGATATTTGAAAAAACTTGCTGTGTATACGATGATTACTTTAGCGGCGTGTGCAGGAACTTATTGGATTTGTGAGAAAATTCCAGGAAAAGGTATTTTGAATTTGATTCTTAGACTTATTGTATGTATGATTGTGCCGAACGTGATTTTTCTTGTCACTACGTTTAAAATGAACGAATTCAATGAAAGTTTAAGGATTGTGAAAAGAATAATGGAAAGGTAGGCGATAAGCATGAAGCAGGCATATCTCATTATGGCACACGACGATATTCCACTTTTAAAAAAATTAATAGGATTGTTAGATTATCCAGATAATGATATTTACTTGCATTTAGATAAAAAATGTAATGAAGATATTTCAGATATTCAAAAAGGAATTTTGCATTCAGGGTTTTATAGAATTCCGAGTATGGATGTGAAATGGGGGGGGGTAGAGGTAGTAAATTGCGAACTCAATTTATTAAAATGTGCAACCGAAAATAAACATTATAGGTATTATCATCTTTTATCTGGTCATGATTTGCCAATTAAAACACAAGATATTATACATAAATGGTTTGACGAAAACGAGAGAAATTATGTTTCGTTTTATAGACCTGTAATGCGAGAAAATGCGTTATATAATTATCGGATTTACCACTTCCAATTTAAGAAATATTTTTGGGTCCGATTGTCAAGAAAACTACAAAGCATACTGCGTATTGATCGGATAAAAAAAAGTGGTTTACAGTATATGAAGGGTTCGCAATGGTTTTCTGTTACAGATGAAGCGGCGCGGTATATTGTAAAGAAAGAGAAACTAATACAGAAATTATTTTCTTATACCCGATGTCCGGATGAAGTGTTTATACAAACTATATTATACAATTCATATTTGAAAGATAAATTGGAAGCCGATTTTCATGATATAGAATATCGTACACTTTCTTCTACAAAAGTAATGGGAAATAAGCGAGTAATGGATTGGCCGGACGCACTTCATACAGCACATCCAAGAACATTATTGCGGCAGGATTACGATTTATTGATGAATAGAAGTGCTTTTTTTGCCAGAAAGTTTGATTCTAAAGTGGATTCTAAAATTATAGATATGATTTATAACGATCTAAAGAAACAGTGATCAATTGTCTGAGTGCATTTTGTACCAGTTCAAAGTTTTGGTGCAGGTCGTCAAGGCAAAAGATCGCCTGTCTATCCATTCCGAGGCATACGCTGCGGGCGGGCTGAAGCACGGCACAATCAGTCTGATCGAACAGGGAACACTGGTTATTGGTGTGCTGACCCAGAGCGAGATGTACGAAAAGACCATCAGCAATATGCTGGAGTGCAAGAGCCGTGGTGCTTATCTGATGGGGCTCACTACTTATGGCAAGTATGAGATTGAAGATCAGGTGAACTTTACTGTGTATGTTCCGAAGGTGGATGAGCATTTTGTCGGCAGTCTGGCAGTGATTCCGTTGCAGCTGCTTGGTTATTATGTATCTGTTGCCAAGGGTCTGTATGTGGATAAGCCGAGAAACCTCGCTAAGAGTGTGACTGTGGAATAAAAGATAACAAGAGGAAAAAATATGAAAACAACATTACTTATTATGGCAGCCGGTATTGGTAGCCGTTTTGGAACAGGAATCAAGCAGTTGGAGCCAGTGGATGATGCTGGACATATCATTATGGACTACTCAATCCATGATGCGATTGAAGCTGGTTTCAACCATGTAGTATTTATCATCCGTAAGGATATCGAGAAAGAGTTTAAAGAGGTCATCGGTGATCGCATTGCCTCCATTTGCTCTTCTCATAATGTAACTGTTGACTATGCTTTCCAAGATATCAATGATATACCGGGAGAACTTCCGGAAGGTCGTACAAAACCTTGGGGAACCGGTCAGGCCGTGCTTGCA
>ENA-OQNN01001691-OQNN01001691.1-human-gut-metagenome-genome-assembly--contig:-NODE-1691-length-13639-cov-5.643946_pt1 | contig 13639 bp, 10 predicted proteins | sample MGYA00242624_ERZ504870 | MGnify/ENA primary metagenome ERZ504870 (study PRJEB26092, sample SAMD00036379) | human gut metagenome | host: Homo sapiens | study: EMG produced TPA metagenomics assembly of... | reverse complement strand
GGCGGGGACCTCCTCCAGCCAGCTCCGCAGCCCCTGGGGACAGGCGGCGCAGAAGTCCTCCAGCCGCTGCCGCAGGTCCTCCGTCATGCCCGGCAGCCCCGCCAGAAGCCCGGGGAGCTGCCCCAGCAGCTCCGCCGCCTGGCGGATCAGCTGCCACACGATCACCGCCGCCAGCGCCAGTATGGCCCCGGTGACGGCGATGGTCACCACCGCCGCCGTAAACCCCCGCTTCAGGCCCATCCGGCGGCGGCACCAGGCGATCACCGGCTCCACCGCAGCCGCCAGGGCCAGGGCCAGCAGAAACGGCAGCAGCCACCGCAGCAGATACCGCACCCCCAGCCACAGCAGCACCGCCCACACGGCCCAATAGGCAGTCCGCACCAAAAAAGCCCGCTGCTTTTCCTGCATTTTTGTATGCTCCCTCCCACGAAAACAGTTGTGTTTTGTCAAACAACATGGTATGATAATGGCCAAAAGAAACGGCGGGGCCGCGTCTCCGCCGGACACATCAGCGGAGGTTTACGGCCATGAGCAATCAGAAGTATTACATCGTATCGGCAGAAGCCCTGCCGGAGGTATTCGTCAAGGTGGCGGAGGCCCGCCGGATGCTCCAGGTGGGCGAGGCGGCCACCGTGGGCGAGGCGGCCCGGATGGTGGGCATCAGCCGCAGCGCCTTTTACAAGTACAAGGACGCCGTGCAGCCCTTCCAGGACATGAAGGCCGGCCACATCATCACGTTTTATGCCCTGCTGAAGGACAACCCCGGCGTGCTGTCCAACTTCCTGTCTATTTTTGCCAATTCCGGCGCAAATATTCTCACCATCAACCAGACCATCCCCACCAACGGCTGCGCCGGCGTCACCATCTCCGCCGAGACCCGGGACATGGTGGAGGATCTGGAGTCCATGATGACCCGCATCTCCGCCGCCGAGGGCGTGCTGAAGTTCGAGGTCCAGGCCGCCTGACGCCGATTATAAGCGTATACATCAATATGCGCGGATAGAATGACCCCGCCTGAAAAGCCTCGCAGAGTTTGCCGCCCGCAGGCGGCAGACTGCAAGCCTTTTGCCAAAAAGGGCTTTGCCCTTTTTGGCAAACAAAACCCCGCTCTGCCATCCGGCAGGGCGGGGATTCTATATCTTATTTTACTTTTTCTTGCCGCCGTGGGTAGCCTTCATGCGCTTTTCGTGGTTGAGAATGGTCTTGCGCATGCGCAGGCTCTCGGGGGTGACCTCCAGCAGCTCGTCGTCGGCCAGGAACTCCAGGCACTGCTCCAGGCTCAGCTTCCGGGGCGGCACCAGGCGCAGGGCCTCGTCGGACCCGGCGGCCCGCATATTGGTCATCTGCTTCTTCTTGCAGACGTTGACGGTGATGTCCTCCTGCTTGGGGGACACGCCCACGATCATGCCCTCGTACACCTTGACGCCGGGGCCGATGAACAGAGCGCCCCGCTCCTGGGCGTTGAACAGTCCGTAGCTGACAGACTCGCCGGTCTCGAAGGACACCAGGGAGCCGGTGTTCCGGCGGCTCAGGTCGCCCTTATAGGGGGCGTAGCTGTCGAACACGGAGGCCATGATGCCCTCGCCCCGGGTATCCGTCAGGAACTCGTTGCGATAGCCGAACAGGCCCCGGGCGGGGATCAGGAACTCCAGCTTCATACGGCTGCCCACGGGGGTCATCTCGATCAGGTCGCCCTTGCGGGAGCCCAGCTTCTCGATGACCGCGCCCACGGACTCGCTGGGCACGTCGGCCACCAGCCGCTCGATGGGCTCGCACTTCTTGCCGTCGATGGTGCGGTACAGCACCCGGGGGGGGGACACCTGGAACTCATAGCCCTCCCGGCGCATGGTCTCGATAAGGATGGACAGGCTCATCTCGCCCCGGCCCGCCACGTTGAAGGCGTCGGTGGCGCCGTCGATCTCCGTCACCCGCAGGGACACGTCCTTCAGGGTCTCCCGGAACAGGCGGTCCCGCAGCTGGCGGGAGGTGACGAACTTGCCCTCGCGGCCGGCATAGGGAGAGTCGTTGACGGAGAAGGTCATCTCCATGGTGGGGGCGGAAATTTTCACAAAGGGCAGAGGCTCCACGCACTCCGGGGCGCAGATGGTGTCGCCGATGGTGATATCGCCGATGCCGGACATGGCGATGATATTGCCGGCGGTGGCCTCGGTGATGGGCTGCTTGCCCAGGCCCTGGAACTCGTACATGGACACGGCCTTGGCTTTCTTGGCCGGTGCGTCGGGGTCGTGATAGTTGCACACGGCGATCTCCTGGTTCTGCTTCAGGACGCCGCGCTCCACCCGGCCGATGGCGATGCGGCCCACGAACTCGTTATAGTCGATGGCGGACACCAGCATCTGGAAGGGCTGGTCCAGGTCCGCCTCGGGAGCGGGAATATAGCTGAGGATGGTGTCGAACAGGGGCTTGAGGTCCGTGCCCGGCACGTCGGGGGAGTAGGACGCGACGCCCTGGCGGGCGGAACAGAACAGCATGGGGGAGTCCAGCTGCTCCGGGGTGGCGTCCAGGTCCAGCAGCAGCTCCAGCACCTCGTCGATGACCTCATGGATGCGCTGGTCGGGCCGGTCGATCTTGTTGACCACCACGATGACCCGGTGGCCCAGCTCCAACGCCCGGCTGAGGACGAAGCGGGTCTGGGGCATGGGGCCCTCGGCGGCGTCCACCAGCAGGATCACGCCGTTGACCATCTTCAGGATGCGCTCCACCTCGCCGCCGAAGTCGGCATGGCCCGGGGTGTCCACGATGTTGATCTTGGTGTCGCCGTACTGGATGGCGGTGTTCTTGGCCAGGATGGTGATGCCCCGCTCCCGCTCCAGGTCGTTGGAGTCCATGACCCGCTCCACCGTCTCCTGGTTCTCCCGGTACACGCCGCCCTGCTTGAGCATCTGGTCCACCAGGGTGGTCTTGCCGTGGTCAACGTGGGCGATAATGGCTACGTTTCTCAGTTTTTCGTTCTGCAAAGGAAAAACCCCTTTCTTTTGGGTATAAAACTTCATGCGTGAGCACTGCACCACGAAAATGCGCAAATGTTAGTGCATGAAGTTTTTGTGCATCATTTCCGGTTGCCCCACAGGGGCGAGGAAATGGCACATTTCTTGTTTTGCTATGCTTTTGCATAGCAAAATTCATGCACTGTGCGGCGCACCACGAAAACAGGCAAACTCTTCTGTGCATGAAGTTTTGTGCATCATTCCCGGTTGCCCCGAAGGGGCGAGGGAATGGCACATTCTATTTTTTGCTATGCTTTTGCATAGCAAATCTCTCAACCTTCACATTATATCCCCTGATTTTTTCAATTGCAAGAACTTTTTGCGAATTCCGGCGTTTTTATGGATTTTGCTTTTTCTTCGGGCCGGAATGTGGTATAGTGGTGGTGAAAAGGGGGAAGAAGCATGGATGAACAGGCGCTGCGGCGCAGAATGGCGGCCCACCGCACCACCCTGCAGCAGGCACGGGGGGAATACGCGGTGCTGGTGCCCCTGGTGGAAACGCCCCGGGGGCTGAGCCTTTTATACGAGGTGCGCCCGGCGAAGCTGCACCACCACAGCGGGGAGGTGTGCTTCCCCGGGGGACGGATGGAGGCCGGGGAGACGCCCCGGCAGTGCGCCCTGCGGGAGACCTTCGAGGAACTGGGCCTTCCGGCGGAGGCCATTGAGATTTTCGGGGACCTGGACTTTCTGTACCTGCGGTCCGAGGGGCTGATGTATCCGGTGCTGGGCCGGGTGGACCCGGCGGCGGTGCTGCGCCCCAGCCCCGACGAGGTGCAGGACACCTTCACGGCGCCCCTGTCCTGGCTGGCGGCCCATCCCCCGGCTATCTACCGCTATCCCCTGCGGCCGGAGATCGGGCCGGACTTCCCCTATGACCGGGTGGGGGCCTCCGCCGGATATCCCTGGCAGGCCGGGTGCATGGAGGTGCCGGTGTACGAGGGGCTGCCGCATCCCCTGTGGGGGCTGACGGCCCGGATCACCTGGTGGCTGCTGGAGCAGTACGGGGACATATTGACAGATGTGGTATAATATATCCTGGCTGAATATATAGAAAACGAGGAAACTGCTATGGAATTTACACAGGGCGCGCCCTTTGACAGCTTCGGCCTGTCCGAGGCCACCATGCGCGCCATAAGGAACAAGGGATATGAGATCAGCACCCCCGTCCAGGCCGGGTGCATCCCCCCCATGCTGGAGGGGAAGGACGTCATCGCCAAGGCCCCCACCGGCACCGGCAAGACCATGGCCTTCGGCATCCCCATCATCGAGCGCATCGACCCGGAAAGCGAGGAGGTCCAGGCGGTGATCCTGGCCCCCACCCGGGAGCTGGCCATGCAGATCACCGACGAAATGCGCCAGATCGCCGTGTGCCATGAGGGGGTGCGGCTGGTGTGCCTGTACGGCGGCCAGCCCATCGGCAAGCAGATCAACGCCCTGAAGCGGCGGCCCCAGATCGTGGTGGCCACCCCGGGCCGCCTGTCCGACCACATGAAGCGCCGCACCGTCACCCTGGGCCAGGTGCAGACCGTGGTGCTGGACGAGGCGGACCGTATGCTGGACATGGGCTTTATCCACGATGTGACCCGCATTCTGGACAAGATTCCCCACCGGAAGAATCTGGGCATGTTCTCCGCCACCATCTCCCGGGAGGTCATGGACATCTCCTGGGTGTATCAGCGGGACCCGGAGGAGATCACCGTCCAGGCCACCCGGGAAAACAAGCCCGATATCCTGCAATACCGCATCGAGGTGCCGTCTGACAAGAAGGTGGACGCCATCGCCTCCATCATCCGCGCCCAGCAGCTGGACCGGGTCATCTGCTTCTGCAACACCAAGGGCTCCACCGAGCGGCTGACCAAGTTCCTGCAGCTGCGGGGGCTGGACGCCCAGTGCATCCACGGCGATATTCCCCAGCGCAAGCGGGAGGAGGTCATGGCCCGCTTCCGGGATGGACAGCTCCGTGTGTTCGTGGCCACGGACGTGGCCAGCCGGGGCATCGACGTGGACGACGTGGACGCGGTGTTCAACTTCGAGGTGCCCGAGGAGAATGAATATTACATCCACCGCATCGGCCGCACCGGCCGGGCCAAGAAGCACGGCGTGGCCTATACCCTGCTGTCGGACTTCCCCTCCCGCATGCGGCTGGACGACATCGCCCGCAACACCCGCAGCCAGATCATCCCCGCCACCCTGGAGGAGGACGGCCGGGTGACTCCTGCGGAGCCCAAATCAAAGTAAGGAGCGTGGCCCCTATGAAACGACGGATACGGTACATGGCCCTGTTGCTGGTGCTGTGCATGCTGGCTCTGACCGGCTGCGCCCAGCCGCGGGACACCATGACCCTGCGGGTGTGCCTGGACGCCGCCCCGGCCACCCTGGACCCCGCCATGGCCTCCTCCGATGCCGAGCGCACGGTGGTGGCCCACCTGTTTGAAAATCTCATGAAGCTCTCCCGGGGGGAGGACGGCGGCATCCAGCCGGTTTACGCCGCCGCCAAATCCTACACCGTGGAGGACAACCTGGACGGCACCGAGACCTATACCTTCACCCTGCGGCAGAACGTCCGCTGGTCCGACGGGCAGACCGTCACCGCCCACGACTTTGTCTATGCCTGGCAGCGGCTGGCGGACCCGGCCACCGGCTCCCCCCATGCGGCCCTGCTGGACATGGTGGCGGGCTTTGACCAGGTGCAGGCCGAGCAGGACGGAAGCCTTCTTCAGGTGTCCGCCCCGGACGACTTCACCTTCGTGGCGAAGCTCTCCTACAAGTGCGCCTATTTCCTGACGGATGTCTGCGCCGGGACGGCCACCATGCCGGTGCGCAGCGACGCGGCGGAGCGGGAGGACTGGTCCCTGCACTCCGAGACCCTGCTGACCGACGGCCCCTATCGGGCCACCGGCTGGGACGAGACGGGCCTCACCGCCCAGGCGGCCGACGGGTACTATGACGCCCGCCGCCTGGGGCCGGACGTGCTGGAGTTCCGGTTCGAGACGGACGGCCAGGCCCGGGCGGACCTGCTGTCCGGCGGCGACGTGGACTTTGCTATGAACCTGCCGGAGGGCGACACCTCCGATCCCTATCCCCAGACCACCCTGCTGCTGCTGAACCAGCGGACCGGCAGCCTGGAAAGCGAGTCCCTGCGCCGGGCCCTGGCCCTGGCCATCGACCGGAACGCGCTGACGGAGGACCAGCCTCTGGACCCCGCCCAGGGCATTGTCCCTCCGGGGCTGCGCAACACCATGGGCGGCGATTTCCGCCAGGGCAGCGGCAGTCTCATCGACAATGAGCCTGATAACTACGAGGCCCTGTGCCAGCAGGCCAGGACCCTGCTGGAGGAGGCAGGCGGCGTGAAGGCCGCCGGGCAGATCACCCTGCTGTATGACAGCACCGACGAGACGGCGGCCCGGACCGCCGCCGCCGTCCAGGACGCCTGGAAGCAGAAGCTGGGGCTCATCGCCATCCTGCGGGGAGCCACGGCCCAGGAGCTGGCGGACGCCCTGAACCAGGGTGAGTTTATGGTGGCCCTGACCACCGTCACCGCCGACCGGGGCGACGCCTCGGGCCTGCTGTCCCTGTGGGAAAGCGGCAATGGGTACTTCTATTCCACCGCCTATGACATGCTGCTGCGGGCGGCGGACGCCTCCGGCCATGTGGAGGTCCGGGACGCCTATCTGGAGGACGCGGAGGCCATGCTGGTGGAGGACAGCTGGGTCATCCCCCTGTACTATGTCCACCGTCACAGCGGCCTGGCCCAGCAGCTGACGGCCCCGCTGTACGACGGCACCGGCGTGTACCGGTTCTCCGCCGTTGTGCGCCAGACGCCGCAGTAAACCACAGGATTCGGGAGGAAGCATCATGAAGGAAACCGTACTGCTTACCGGCGGAGCCGGGTTCATCGGGTCCCACATCGCGGTGGAGCTGCTGCAGCGGGACTATGACGTGGTCATCGCCGACGACCTGTCCAACAGCCGCCCGGACGTGCCGGAGCGCATCGAAAAAATCACCGGCCGGGCCCCGGTGTTCTATCGGATGGACGTGTCGGACCGGCAGGCCCTGGACCGGGTGTTCCGGGCCCATGACATCGCCGCGGCGGTGCACCTGGCCGGATACAAGGCCGTGGGCGAGTCCGTGCAGAAGCCCCTGGCCTATTACCGCAACAATCTGGACACCACCCTGGCCCTGCTGGAGGTGATGGCGGACCACGGGGTCCACCGGCTGATCTTCAGCTCCTCCGCCACGGTGTACGGCAATGCGGAGGCCCCCTGCCGGGAGGATATGTCCACCGGCGGCTGCACCAATCCCTATGCCTGGACCAAGCTGATGATCGAGCAGATCCTGCGGGACGCCGCCAAGGCGGACCCTTCTCTTGCGGCGGTGTGCCTGCGGTATTTTAACCCCGTGGGGGCCCACGAAAGCGGCCTCATCGGCGAGCTGCCCAACGGCATCCCCAACAACCTCATGCCCTATATAACCCAGACCGCCGCCGGTATCCGCCGGGAGCTGACGGTGTTCGGCAACGACTATCCCACCCCCGACGGCACCGGCGTCCGGGACTATATCCATGTGGTGGACCTGGCCCGGGGCCATGCGGCGGCTCTGGACTACTCCCGGAGCCATCCGGGCTGGGAGGCCATCAACCTGGGCACCGGACGGGGCAGCAGCGTGCTGGAGATCGTGGAGACCTTCCAGCGGGTCAACGGCGTGGCGGTGCCCCACCGCATCGGCCCCCGCCGCCCCGGGGACCTGCCCACCTGCTATGCCGCCACGGACAAGGCCGCCCGCCTGCTGCACTGGCACGCGGAAAAGGACCTGGCGGATATGTGCCGGGATTCCTGGCGCTGGCAGCAGAGCCAGCAGTGACCCCATCTGTTCCCGGGCCGGTATAGGCGCTGCCTGTACCGGCCCGCAGCGCTTTCAAAAAAGGAGAATTTTGCTATGCCCATTCGTTCCAGGGCCGCTGCTGCGGCCGTGCATATCCTGACCGCCCTGTGCGCCGCCGTGGGGGTGGTGCTGCAATGCGGCTTCTTCGGCGGAAGGCTGAACCTGGCCGCCCTGCAATACTTCACCCTGATGAGCAACATCCTGTGCGCCGTGTATTTTGCCGGAGCCGCCGTCCGCACCCTCCGGCGGGGGGACACCTGGCTGCCGGTGTGCAAGGGAGCCCTGGTGATGGCCATGGCCATCACGGGCATCACCTTCCACCTGTTCCTGGCCGCCGGGGACTTCAACATGGGCCACACCCAGCTGATTACCAACCACCTGCTCCACACCGCCGCCCCGCTGCTGACGGTGCTGGATTGGCTGCTGTTTGACGAAAAGGGGCACTATCGCCGGTTTGAACCCTTCCTGTGGGGTATTTTCCCGGCGGCCTACTTTGTATACACCATGATCCGGGCCCGGGTCAGCAGCTTCCGGTTTTACAACGGCTCGCCGTACCCCTACCCCTTCATGGACGTGGACGCTCTGGGCTGGGGCAAGGTGCTGCTGATCTTCCTGGCCATGGCCGCAGCCTTCCTGGCCCTGGGCTATGTGCTGGTGTGGATCGACCACCTCCTGGCCCGGCGGCAGAAGCGATGACCGGCCGCCGGGACCCGGCCCGGGATATGGAGGCCGCCCGGGCCATCGCCCGGCAGGCCGCCGCCCTGGGAGGCCGGGCCTACTATGTGGGGGGCTTCGTCCGGGACCGTCTGCTGGGCCGGGAGAACACCGACGTGGACATTGAGGTCCACGGCCTGACTCCCCAACAGCTGGAGGAGATCTTAGACGGCCTGGGAGGCCGCCTGGAGATGGGGGCCAGCTTCGGGATCTACGGCCTCAAGGGCTATGGCCTGGACATCGCCATGCCCCGGCGGGAGCGGGCCATTGGCCGGGGCCACCGGGATTTCGACGTGACCGTGGACCCCTTTCTGGGCACGGAGCAGGCCGCCCGGCGGCGGGACTTCACCATAAACGCCCTGATGGAGGACGTGCTGACCGGCCGGGTGCTGGACCATTTCCGCGGCCTCCGGGACCTGCGCCGGGGCGTGCTGCGGCATGTGGATGACCGGACCTTTCCGGAGGACCCTCTGCGGGTGCTGCGGGGGGCCCAGTTTGCCGCCCGGTTCGGGTTCACCGCGGCCCCGGAGACCATCGCCCTGTGCCGGGGCATCGACCTGTCCGCCCTGCCGCCGGAGCGGGTGGAGGGGGAGCTGCGCAAAGCCCTGCTTCAGGCGGAGCGCCCCTCGCTGTTTTTCGAGACCCTGCGGGACATGGGGCAGCTGTCCCACTGGTTCCCGGAGGTGGAGGCCCTGATAGGCGTGCCCCAGGAGCCGCGCTTTCACCGGGAAGGGGACGTCTGGACCCACACCATGCTGGTGCTGGACCATGCGGCGGCTCTGCGCAGCCGGGCCCAGCAGCCCTTTCCCTTCATGCTGGCGGCCCTGTGCCACGATCTGGGCAAACCGGCCGCCACCGAGTATGTCCGGGGCCGTATCCACGCCTATGACCACGAGTCGGCGGGGGTACCCCTGGCGGACGCCCTGGTGCGGCGGATCGTGGGGGAGAAGGCGGCAGCGGCCTATGTGCGGAACATGGTGCAGCTGCACATGAAGCCCAACGCCCTGGTGGGGGCCGACGCCTCCGTCAAGGCCAGCAACCGGATGTTTGACCGGTCCATAGAGCCGGAGGACCTGATTCTGCTGGCCGTGGCAGACGGCCGGGGCACCCATAGCCTGTGGCCCTGGGAGGATACGGAGCCCTGGCTGCGGCAGCGGCTGGCCCTGTACCGGGAACTGATGGCCCGGCCCCAGGTCACCGGGGCGGACCTCATCGCCGCCGGTCTCACGCCGGACAGCCGCTTCCGGGAGCTGCTGGCCTATGCCCACAAGCTCCACCTGGCGGCGGTGCCCCGCGACAGCGCCCTGAAGCAGACCCTGGCCTATGCCCGGAAGCTCCGCGTCACAGAAAATTAACTTGCAAAAGAACCCCTCCTGTGGCATGATAAACAAGATATGTTATCACGCCGCAGGAGGGATTTTTATATGCGCATCACCGTCATCGGCTGCGGGCGCTGGGGCTCGCTGATCGCCTGGTATCTGGACCGCACCGGCCACGCCGTCACCCTGTATGGCCGCCCCGGCTCCCGGCATATGCAGCGCTTTCTTGCCACCCGCCGCAACGACCTGCTGGAGCTGCCGGAAAGCATTCGGCTGTCCACGGACCTGTCCTGCGTCCGGCAGGCGGAGACGGTGGTGATCTCCATCGGCTCCCAGGGACTCCAGGGCCTGATGGACCAGCTGCGGCCCCTGGCCCTGGGGGATAAGATCTTCGTTTTGTGCATGAAGGGCCTGGAGCAGGGGACGGGCCGCCGCCTGAGCCAGATCGCCCAGGAGAATCTGGACCCCTCCAACGCCGTGGCGGTGTGGCTGGGCCCGGGCCATGTGCAGGAGTTTTACCGGGGCATCCCCAACTGCATGGTCATCGACAGCAGCCGGGAGGACGTGAAGCGCCTGCTGGTGCAGTCCTTCTCCAGCGACCTGATCCGCTTTTACTATGGGGAGGACCTCATCGGCAACGAGGTGGGGGCCGCCGCCAAAAACGTGGTGGGCATCGCCGCCGGATTTTTAGACGGCAAGGGCCTGTCCAGCCTGAAGGGCGCCCTGATGAGCCGGGGCACCCGGGAGGTAGCCCGTCTCATCCAGGCCATGGGCGGCAGCCAGCTGTCGGCCTATGGCCTGTGTCACCTGGGGGACTATGAGGCCACGGTGTTCTCCCGGTACAGCCACAACCGCCAGTTCGGCGAGTCCTTCATCCGGGGAGAGACCTACACGGACCTGGCGGAGGGGTACTACACCGTGGAGGCCCTGGTGCTGCTGGGGGAGCGCTATGGCGTGGAGCTGCCCATCTGCCGGGCGGTGCACCGCATCCTCTACTGCGGCGCGGACCCCATGGCGGAGCTGCGCACCCTGCTGGACCGGGACCTGACCCGGGAATTCGGCGAATCCTGAACAGATGGCTTTTCCCAAAAACCTCGCAGAGTTTGCCGCCCGCAGGCTGCAAGCTGTCCGAACCCCCTGTATCCCATGGGATACAGGGGGTTCGGCTTTATGCTTCTTCCCCGCTGAGCTTTCCGTCCTGCATATGCAGCCGGATATCGGCGGCCTCGGCCACCTGGGGATCGTGGGTCACCACGATGACGCAGCGCTCCCCCTGGTGGGCCAGCCGCTGGAGAGTCTCCACGATCATCCGCCCGTTGTCGCTGTCCAGACTGCCGGTGGGCTCGTCGGCCAGGATCACCCGGCTGCCCGCCGCCAGCGCCCGGGCGATGGCCACCCGCTGCTGCTCGCCGCCGGACAGCTGATTGGGCAGCTTCCGGAAATACGACTCCCGGATGCCCATATCCGTCAGCCGCTGCCGGGCCAGCTCCAGGGCCTTTTCCTTGTCCATTTTCTGCAGCCGCAGGGGATAGCACACGTTTTCCTCCGCCGTCAGCAGCGGAAACAGGTTGAAATCCTGATAGATCACCGACACCGTGTCCCGCCGCAGGGCGCTGCGGTCCATGAGCCGGATGGGCTGCTCGTCCAGGGTGATCTCCCCCTCCGTGGGCAGCTTCAGCCCCGCTAAAAGGCTCAGCAGCGTGGATTTGCCGCTGCCGGAGGCCCCCATGATGGTGTACAGGGTCCCGTCGTGGAAGGTATAGCTGACGCCGTCCACGGCGGTGACCCGCTGATACTTCCCGGCATAGGTATAGGTAACGTTTTGCAGCTGGATGTTCATATTTATTCCCTCCCCAGATTTGATTCCAGAAACTTTCGCCGCATGGTCAGAAGATATGCCAGAGCCGTGCCCGCCAGATTCATCACCCAGAAGCTCGCCACCGGCCCCCAGGCCGGGGCCGTCCGGAAGGCCAGCCAGAAGCCCCCTGCGCCGATGATCGCCCCCAGCAGACTGAGGATGCCGTGCTCCGTCAGGGCCCACACTAAGATGCTGCCCCGGCTCTGGCCCAGGATAAACTGCAGCTTCAGCTCCCGGCTGCGGTGGCGCAGCAGCAGGATGCTGAAAACCGCCCCCACTCCGAAGGAGGCCAGCCCCAGCAGCCACGACACCAGCCCCAGCAGCCGCTGGTTCTGCTGCAATTGCTCCACGGTTTTCACCAGCACATCGTCATAAATGGCCAGGGCGAAGGGATAGGTGCGGTACAGCCGGGACCCCTCCCAGGGCACCGGGGTGCCGTCCTTGGTGGGGGCCACGAAATAGCGGCTGGCGTACCCGTCCCAGAACTCGCCGATCTTCCGGTTGTCCGCCATGGCGGCGGACAGACTGTCCAGCGTCAGACCGCCGTAGGTCTCCTCGCACAGCTGCCGCACCACCCACCAGGAGCAGTACAGCCGCCCGGACCCGCCGGTATAGGTCCCCGCCGCCAGGAAGCGGTGCTGGATATTGTCCCCCTCCACCCCGGTGAACTCCAGGGTCACATAGCCGTCCCCGTCCACCAGATGCGCCTGCTCCTCCGGCAGCAGCAGGGAGAAGCCCCGCCCCCGGAACATATCCTCGCCGAAGCCCTCCCGCCAGATGACGGTGCAGCCCGAGGAGGCCAGCAGGGAGCTGTCCGCCTTCAACCCGGTGACGCCGCTGAGGGTCAGCCGGTCCTGGTCGCCGGGGGTGGTGCAGTACACCGTGGACCGCACCTGCACATCCCGGACATAGGGGGCGAACAGGTCGTTGTCCTGGAATTTGCCGTAGGTTTTTTCCCCGTCGAACAGCCGCAGCACCCAATCCGGCAGGTTCAGCTGGTCCGACTGGGTCCCCGTGAGATTGGTGACGCTGCACCGGACCTCCAGATTGTCATAAACCTCCTCAATGCGTGCGGCCATCTGGTCCCGGGACCGCTGGAGCATACACAGGGCCAGGGAAAACGCCAGGGCCGTCAGCACCACCACCAGGCACAGGCTGGTGCGCTTGCGCATCTGCTTGAAAAAATAGGGCGTCATAGGCGGTCCTCCTTTCGCCTTTTGATTTGCTTATTCCGCCTTGCGGATACCCCGGCGGGCGGTGGATACGCTGACCAGGGCGATCACCGCCAATGCGATGGCCAGGGCCCCGGCACACAGGGCGATGGTCTGGCCGACGGACACCTTCAGCGTCAGATCAGAGCCGGTCAGGGCCTGGATTTTGTCCGTGGCCCAGGACATACCGGGGATGCTGACCGCCAACGCGATCACCGTCCCCGCAGCCGCCATCAATGCCGAGGGCGTCCAGATTTGTCCCGCAATATCCCGGCGTTTTGCGCCCAGTGTCCACATACGCAGGGCGGTTTTGCTCTCCTGCATGGGAAGCAGTACGCAGTACGCCGCCAGCACCACCGCCCACAGGGCCAGGCCCACATAGAGCACCGTCCGGGACACCCTGGTATAGCCGTCCAGACTCTCCACAATATCGCTGTACCCCTGGTCGTAGTAGGTCACCGCGCCGCCCAGCTTGTTTTCCTCCAGCCGGGCCTCCACCTGGTCGATGGCGCCGTTTTGCAGGATCAGGCTGGACCACACGCCATAGTTGCCGGTTACCGTCTGACAGGTAACGCTTTTCTCCGGCACGACAACGCTGTTGGGGGTGAAGCTGGCGGGGGTGGTCACCCACTCGTTGCCCTGGCGCTC
>ENA-OQNN01001688-OQNN01001688.1-human-gut-metagenome-genome-assembly--contig:-NODE-1688-length-13676-cov-4.121411_pt1 | contig 13676 bp, 10 predicted proteins | sample MGYA00242624_ERZ504870 | MGnify/ENA primary metagenome ERZ504870 (study PRJEB26092, sample SAMD00036379) | human gut metagenome | host: Homo sapiens | study: EMG produced TPA metagenomics assembly of... | reverse complement strand
GCCCCACTTTGCGGTATATTTTACCCTCATTCGGTTGCCGTAGCCCGCTACGCCGCCCTTATTCGGATAAAATCTCCCACAAACTGGGACTCGCAGCTCACGAAAAGCCTTTTTCAGACACGCTCTAGTGTCAGCCTGAAAACTTACCGAAGAAAAAAGGAGAGATAGGATTATGCAAAAACAATACAGATTAGGAATTCCTTCGTTTATTACTGTAGAGACAGAAGATGGCAGCTGGATCGGGGAGAAGGATGAACAGAAAACAGAAAAAGACGATGTTGTTGTAACATATGAAACCACACCGGAAGCAGAAGAAGTCTGGCTGACCGCAGATCAGACAAAGGTAAAGACGATCAAGCTTCGTTGGAATACACCGGTAGATAAAAAATCACGGATCCTCGGCGGCTCCTGGGAGAGAACGTACGGGGATGTGGACTGGAAAGGTGTCAGCGGCAGCCGTTTTATGCCGTGGTATTTTCTGGCAGCGGTCGGAGAAACTGTGACAGGATATGGGGTAAAGGTAAGACCTTCCGCCATGTGTTTCTGGCAGGCAGATACCCGTGGAATTACACTGGTGATGGATGTGCGCTGTGGCGGTACCGGTGTGCAGCTTTCCGGTAGAAAACTTCGGGCTGCTCAGATCGTAGCGATGCAAACTGAAGGAATGGGGACTTTCGAAAGTGCCAGAGAGTTTTGCAAAGTCATGTGTACCGATCCGATCTTACCGGACTATCCGGTTTATGGAAGTAATAACTGGTATTATGCTTATGGAGACAGTTCAGAAGAAGAGATCCTGCAGGATACCGACTATATCGTGGAACTGACCAAAGGTGTGGACAATCCGCCGTATATGGTGATCGATGACTGCTGGCAGGAACATCACCGCCTGAATGAGTACAATGGTGGTCCATGGAAAAAGGGAAATAAAAAATTCCCTGATATGAGTGCACTGGCAAAAAAACTGGAAGAAAAAGGCGTACGCCCTGGCATCTGGGTTCGATTCTTATTGAATGAAGAAGAGACGATTCCCAAGGAGTGGAGATTATCCCATAACGATTGTCTGGATCCTTCCCATCCGGGAGTCCTTTCCTATATTCAGGAGGATGTGGAAAGGATCTGTAACTGGGGTTATACACTGATCAAACATGATTTTACCACTTTTGATATCTTCGGAAGGTGGGGCGTGGAGATGAACCCGTTCCCGACAGAGGACGGATGGCAATTTTACGATACTTCAAAGACCAGTGCGGAGATTGTAACCGGACTGTACCAGGCAATTTATGAGGCTGCGAAAAAGCACCATACTCTGATCATGGGCTGTAATACCATCGGTCATCTGGGGGCAGGTCTGATGCAGCTGCAGCGAACCGGAGACGATACCAGCGGTATCACCTGGGAGAGAACAAAGAAAATGGGAGTCAACACTCTGGCATTCTGTCTGCCACAGCATGGAACATTTTTTGATGTGGATGCGGACTGCGTAGGTATTACGGGTTCCATCCCGTGGAGCCTGAACCGCCAGTGGGCGGATGTTGTTGCAGAGTCTGGAACCTCTCTGTTTGTCTCAGCAAAACCAGGAGTGCTGACAGCAGAAGAAAACGAAGAACTGCACCAGATTATGTTAAAAGCATCCCGGCAGGATCATCACAAAATCCCGTTAGACTGGGAAGAAACCGACTGCCCGGAAGTGTGGGGAGACGAAGAGGAAGAAGTAGAATACAACTGGTACGAAGAAGCCGGACCGGTAGCAAAAGGAAATGACCAACTGTATCATGCGTATATTCCGCTGTCATAAAATAAATGAGTGATTGCAAGAGGCGAAAAGTTTTTAAAAGGCTTTTCGCCTTTTGCCTGATATAAAACAGATTATTTTAGTGAAAGTAAAAAAATAATCCTGTATAAGATGAAATATTAGAATTTGCAAAGTTTACGAAGAATAAACGGAACCGACAAAATAGTATGGTATATGGAAATAAACAGGTGTATAATGCAGGGCAGAGAACGTGAGAAACACAGGTGCACCGGGAAAACTTAAAAGAAAAACCGGGTGCAAAAAGAAAGGACGAATGAAAATGGACATGACGAGAATAGAAAAAGTAATCGAAGACATGCGCAAGATGAATCTGGAACAGTTTCTTGTGACAGATCCGATGGCTGTGTATTATCTGACCGGACAGTATTATGCATGTGGAGAACGTATGATGGTTCTACGACTGGATGTGGAAAAAGAGCCGGTACTGGTGATCGGAAAGCTGTTTCCGCAGGATGAAGAAAAACTGGGAATCAAAGTCGTATACTTTGATGATACCGATGACTGTGTGGAAGTTCTGGCTTCCCATATGAGAAAAGGTGGAACCATCGGTATCGACAAAACCTGGCCGGCGCGGTTCCTGCTTCGCCTGATGGAACTTCAGGTGGGAGATGCGTATAGTAATGCATCCACGATCATAGATCATATCCGCCAGATCAAAACAGAAGAAGAGCAGCAAAAGATGCGTGTGGCATCCCGCTGTAACGATACCAGTATCGAAGAACTGATCCCGCTTGTAAGCAAAGGAATGACAGAAGCGGAGCTGGGAGAAGAACTTCTGAAAATCTATCTGAAAAACGGTGCTCAGGGACATTCCTTCGAGCCGATCATCGCGTACGGCGCCCATGCAGCAGATCCGCATCATGAAACAGACGATTCCCAAGGAAGTTATGGCGATGCGGTAGTCCTGGATGTGGGATGCCTGGTCAACGGATACTGTGCTGATATGACAAGAACTGTATTTATCGGAAAAGCCAGCGAAGAGGCAAAGAAAATCTATGCGATCGTCAAAGAAGCCAACCGCCGCGGTATCGAAGCTGCAAAATCGGGTGCAAGATTCTGCGACGTAGACCGCGCAGCCAGAGACTACATCGAAGAACAGGGCTATGGCCAATACTTCACCCATCGTACCGGACACAACATCGGATTGGAAGTCCACGAGTTTGGCGATGTCTCCTTCACCAACGAAGAAGTCCTGAAACCAGGCATGTGCTTCTCCGTAGAACCGGGCATCTATGTCCCGGGCGGCATTGGCGTAAGAATCGAAGACCTGGTCCTGATCACCGAAGACGGTTGCGAAGTCCTGAACCACTTTACGAAAGATCTGATTGAGGTTGAAGCATAGCAAGTAAAAAAATGCGCTCCCTGAAAGACAGGTAATCTGGGAAATCATCTACATAGGAAGGGAATCCGGTGAAAAGCCGACTTGCCTTCTGCGATATTATATTAAAAAGAAATAGCAATCACTTTGGCGTGTGATGCTATTTCTTTTTGTTATATGCTTATCTATATAAGACAGAAATAAGAAATCCGCAAAGTAACTGTTCAGTACCTTCACAGTTACGAGCAAAAATGCATTTAAAATCACCTTCAGTGATGGCATTTTTGCTTGTATGTCTCGGGATTTTGGCATATTTATGCCAAAACACCTCGCGGGATAATGGCTACTGAATAGTTATCCCGCAAAAAACATGAGTAAGTAGCCAAAATACCTTTTGCCCCCAATATCATGGTAATTTGAATTTACAAGATTTCGGTTTCTATAGTTTCAGCCAACGAACAGCATCAGGCAGGGATTTGCTCTGCAGGCAGCACTTTGTGGGCGCTTAGGGGAAGCTTTGAGATCCGACGCTTACGCAGGCTTTCGCGAGGGTCAGCTGACCCTCGTGAATCATAGCCGGAGTTAGCGGCTAGCTCAAAGTTCCCCTGCCCACGCTGCCAGCAGAGCAAATCCCTGCCTGATGCGTCCGCCTTGAAAAATTCGCCTTGAAAAATCCCTCCAACAATTATTTCTTTCAATTCCCTGTTGACATATCCTGTATAATTGTATACAATCATACAAAGATACAAAAATACAAGCATGCAATACAAAAATAAAGAACAAAAGCACAGAATCAATCTGGAGGCAACTATGGAATATCAGGAACAATCCCTGGGGGGCCAGATCTTCAACCGGATCCGGGACGACATCTTATCCGGAAACTACACTCCCGGTGAAGAACTGAAAGAAGCAACCCTGGGGAAACAACTGGGAGTCAGCCGGACACCGGTGCGGGAAGCCCTGCGGCAGCTGGATCTGGAAGGTCTGGTGGAGATTGCACCCAACCGTGGTGCCAAAGTAATCGGCATCTCCCGGAAAGATGTGGAAGACATCTATCATATGCGGGCAAGACTGGAAGGTCTGGCAGCGAGAAAAGCGGCAGAACAAATCAAAGAAGAAGAACTGGCAGAATTGGAAGAGGTAATCCTTTTATCTGAATTTCATGTAAAGAAGCCGGAGAGCAAGCAGATGGTCCGGCTGGATGGAAGATTTCATGAGATCATGTACCGGGCATCGGGAAGCCGGATGCTCGAACACGTGCTGACCGATTTTCTTCATTATGTGAAAATGGCGCGCTCCCATTCCGTAAAAACAGAACACCGTGCGCAGGAATCCGTGAAAGAACATAAAAGGATCCTAGAAGCAATCAGACAACGAGATGGAGATCTGGCAGAGCAGCTGGCAAACGAACATATTCAGCATGTAATCGAAAACCTGGATCTGCACTGAAAGATACCAATAAAATCTGTAAAAGAGAAAAACCAGAAACCTCAAACGGTTCGAAAGACAAAAAGCAGAATAAAATAAAAGAATAAACAGGAGGAGATAAGAAATGAGTAAAATTCAGATGACAACACCACTGGTAGAGATGGACGGAGACGAGATGACAAGAATTCTGTGGAAGATGATCAAAGATGATCTGCTGCTTCCTTACATCGACCTGAAAACCGAATACTACGATCTGGGTCTGGAACACAGAAACGAGACCGATGATCAGGTAACCATCGATGCAGCCATGGCAACCAAGAAATACGGTGTTGCAGTCAAATGTGCAACCATTACTCCAAACGCCGCACGTATGACTGAGTATGATCTGAAAGAAATGTGGAAAAGTCCGAACGGAACCATCCGTGCGATCCTTGACGGAACCGTTTTCCGTGCTCCGATCGTTGTGAAAGGTATCGAGCCGTGCGTAAAAAACTGGAAAAAACCAATCACCATCGCAAGACATGCATACGGTGATGTGTATAAAAACACCGAGATGAAAGTTCCGGGACCTGGAAAAGTAGAACTGGTTTACACCGCAGAAGACGGAACTCAGACAAAAGAACTGGTCTTTGATTTCAAAGGACCTGGTGTTGCACAGGGTATGCACAACCTGGACAACTCCATTGAAAGCTTTGCAAGAAGCTGCTTTAACTACGCACTGGATACGAAACAGGATCTGTGGTTTGCAACCAAAGATACTATTTCCAAAAAATACGACCATACCTTCAAAGACATTTTCCAGGAAATCTTTGATGCGGATTACAAAGAAAAATTCGAAGAGGCAGGAATCACTTATTTCTATACACTGATCGATGATGCCGTAGCCCGTGTGATGAAATCAGAGGGCGGTTACATCTGGGCATGTAAAAACTATGACGGCGATGTGATGAGTGATATGGTATCCTCTGCTTTCGGTTCTCTGGCAATGATGACCTCAGTACTGGTATCTCCGGACGGCTACTACGAATACGAAGCTGCACACGGAACCGTACAGCGTCACTACTACAAACACCTGAAAGGGGAAGAAACATCCACCAACTCTGTGGCAACGATCTTTGCATGGAGCGGTGCTCTGAGAAAACGTGGAGAACTGGATGACAACAAAGAACTGATGGATTTTGCAGATCGTCTGGAAGAAGCGACCATCCGCACCATCGAAGAAGGAAAGATGACAAAAGACCTGGCTCTGATCACAACCATGGAAGATCCAACTGTATTAAACAGTGAAGGATTTATCAAAGCAATCGCTGAGAATCTGTAAGAGCAGAAATAATAGAGAAAAACAGGAGGAAGACCCATGGGAGTAGAAGAATTTCTGAATATAGAAGAAGAACATAAACGGGAGTTTAGCGAACTGTTACAGTACTGTCTGGCATCCGGCCGGATCGATCAGAACCTGTATCAGGAATATGATGTAAAAAGAGGTTTGCGTGACTCCAGCGGAAAAGGTGTACTGACCGGTCTGACAGAGATCTCGGACGTTGTCGGTTATACGTATGAAGACGGAAGAAAGATCCCGGCAGACGGACAGTTATTTTTCCAGGGATATAACGTAGCGGATATGGTGGCGAGCCTGGAGAAAAGAAAAAAAGGCTTCGAGGAAGTCATCTATACACTGCTGTTCGGACGTATCCCGAACGCAAGACAGTCAGCGATGTTTAATGATCTGCTGTCGGATATGATGAATCTGAACAACCGTTTTATCCGTGATGTTGTCATGAAAGCATCCAACGAAAATATCATGAATGCCATGCAGCGATGTGTGCTGACTCTGTACACCTACGATGATAATCCGGATAACACCAGCGTGGAAAATGCCCTGCGCCAGTCCATGCAGTTGATCGCAAAAATGCCGCTGATCGCTGTATATTCGTATCATTCTTACCGGCATTTCCGTCAGGATGAAAATCTGCTGATCAAAAACCCGAAGAAAGAGTACAGCTTTTCCGAGAACATCCTGTATATGCTCCGCGAAGACGGTCAGTTTACCGAACTGGAAGCGAAGGTTCTCGATATCGCGCTGGTACTTCATGCAGAGCATGGTGGTGGTAACAACTCCACATTTACCAATCATGTGGTAACATCTTCCGGAACGGATACCTATTCTGCTGTAGCGGCATCTATCGGTTCCCTGAAAGGACCAAAACACGGTGGTGCCAATCTGAAAGTTCAGGACATGTTTGAAAATATCATGGAAAACTGCCCGGACTGGGAAAATGAAGAATCTCTGAGAGATTATCTGAATGATATTCTGGATAAGAAGGTCTTTGACCATGCAGGCCTGATCTATGGTATGGGACATGCGGTATATACACTGAGTGACCCGCGTGAAGTGATCCTGAAACGTTATGCAAAATTCCTGGCAGAAGAAAAGGAAAAGACCAGAGAATTTGCCCTGTATGAGAAAGTGGAAGAGATTGCAGGTGAACTGATCATGCACAAGAGAAAACTATTCAAACCGGTATGTGCAAATGTCGATTTTTACAGTGGATTCGTTTACACGATGCTTGGCATCCCGAGAGAGCTGTTCACCCCGATCTTTGCGATCTCCCGTATGGCAGGATGGTCCGCACACCGTCTGGAGGAACTGGTCAACGCCGGTAAGATCATCCGTCCGGCATACCGTTATGTGGGACACCACAGACCGTATCTGGAAGTGGAAGACCGTGAGGAACAGAACCCGTTCACCGAGGAATACCAGAGAAAATATAAGATTAAGAGTATTAAAAATGCATAAATAAAAGCAAAATCCGTCTGACAGAAAAAATCTGTCGGGCGGATTTTGTTATATACGCGGGTAATGAGGCAAAGTCCGGGCTTGCACAAGACCTTGACGACTGCCGCAATAGTGAACGGGGAGGGCAACGAGCCAGAAGGGTGGTGGATCAGATCAGTCCGTAATGAGCCATTGCTTTCATCAGTCCGTCATTTTCCACAGTATCTGTGACATACTCCGTATACGGATCGAGCACAGGGTCGTGATGTCCCAGAGCCACGGTGTGTTTACCATAAGTAAACATGGCAAGGTCATTACTGCTGTCACCGAAGACATAAGCATCATCCAGTCCCAGTCCGAAGTGTTTCAGGATAAAATCAATGGCGGTTCCTTTGGAATATCCTTTCGGCACAACTTCATAGATACCGCCCAGCCGGTCGATCAGATCCATATCTTTTGACAGTGCAGGGAACAGGGTGTCGGTATCGGTCTGCTCATCGGTGTAGATGACGAATTTGTCAAAGTCGCAAAGTCCGCTCTCGATATAGTGTTCTCTGGTCAGTCCCAGTGTGGCGAGATAACGGCAGGTTCCCTCCAGCTTTGCAAACCGGGTAATATGGGAAGAACGGTAGCAGTCCTCTTTTCCCTCGAGAAGTAGTCCTGCATTTGCCGCTTTTACCTGTCGGATGATTTCCGCCTGACGCTCCTTCGGGATCTGCGTGGAGGTGAGCACCTCATCGTTGTATACAATATAGCTTCCGCAGCCACACAGATAACCGCTGAACGGCAGCTGACAGATCATCGGCGGCAGACAGCAGATGGTCCGTCCGGTGTTGATGAATAAAAGATGTCCGAGATCATGGGCTTTTTGCAGGGCATCAGAGGCAGATTCGGGGATCTTACCGGTGATTTCACTTAAGATGGTTCCGTCGATATCAAAAAATAATGCTTTCTTATTTGTACTCATGTTGATTCTCCATATAAATGTTTTCTGTAACTGTTTGGCAATCCGATTTTTATTACAAGTGCAGTTTATTATACTGCCTGAGAATCCAAAATGTAAAGAGATAAGATGAACAAAAGCAATGAGAAGAATGGTAGAGGAAAACGCATTTTAACCGTTAAAAAGAAAGTTGATGAGAAAAAATAGAATCTGGGGATTTCAGAGGGGGCAAAGTATGTTAAAATAGAACTATTCAGCGGAAAAAAAGAAATCCGCAGAAAAATGATAAAAACAGGTGTAACTGTATGGTGAGTGGAAAAGAGTAAAGCTACGAAGCAGTTACATACAGAAAGATAAATTTTCAGGAGGGAGAAAATGACAAAAAAACAGAGAACCCTGGAGATTATAGAGCGGTTGAAGAAAGAATATCCCGATGCGGCGTGCACCCTGGATTATGACCAGGCGTGGAAACTGCTGGTGAGCGTGCGGTTGGCAGCGCAGTGTACCGATGCCAGGGTGAATGTGATCGTGGAGGGACTGTTTGAAAAATACCCCAGTGTGGAAGCACTGGCAGCGGCAGATGTGGAAGATATCGAGACAATCGTGCGTCCCTGCGGTCTGGGAAAGAGCAAGGCACGGGATATCAGTGCCTGCATGAAGATGTTGCGGGATGAATACGGGGGAAAAGTACCGGACGATTTCAAAACATTATTAAAACTGCCGGGTGTGGGAAGGAAAAGTGCCAATCTCATCATGGGAGATGTCTTTGGAAAACCGGCGATCGTGACCGATACCCACTGCATCCGGTTGACCAACAGGATGGGACTGGTAGACGGGATCAAAGATCCGAAAAAAGTGGAGATGGCACTGTGGGAGCTGGTTCCACCGGAAGAGGGAAGCGATTTCTGTCACCGTCTGGTGATGCATGGAAGAGAAATCTGCACGGCAAGAACCAAACCGTACTGTGATCGCTGCTGCCTGAACGATATCTGTAAAAAGGTGGGCGTGGAGTAGGAGGATGAAACGATGAAAATCGGGATCATATCAGACACTCATGGAAAATTACATCCACCGGTTCTGGAGCTGATCGCTTCCTGCGATGTGGTCCTGCATGCCGGAGATGTGGATAACAGTCAGACACTGGATCAGCTCTGGATGCATCTGAAACCAAATGCCCCTTTTTATCTGGTACGTGGAAATAACGACCGGGGATGGGCGGAGCGCATCGCGAAAACACAACGGTTTTGTCAGGCTGGTGTTTCCTTTTTCATGGTGCATGACAGAAAAGATGTTTCCTGGGACCTGGACGGTGTACAGGTGGTTGTCTTCGGGCACAGTCATAAGTTTACCGTGGAAGAAATCGACGGAAGACTCTGGCTGAATCCGGGAAGCTGCGGCAGACCGCGGTTCGGCGCACCTTTGACATTGGCAGTGCTTACGATAGAAGACGGAGTGGAAAACCAGGAGTGGACGGTGGAAAAAATCACGATTTCCAACCGGTATGTGGAAAACAGGAGTATAGTATGGAAAAAAACACAACCAAAACAGAAGTAAGAGAAAAAATACAGGAACTTTTAAAAACACTGAAAGCGGAGCAGGAAAAAAAGCCGCTGCGTCTGGTGGAGCAGCTGGGATATCTGATGTATGTCCGCCTGTTTATCGAATCACAGAAGAGGGTCAGCCTGCAGGAGAGCTTTCCGTTTGCCGGATTCCCAATGGAATGGATACCGGGAGAGGAAGAAGTGGAGGATGGTCAGCGCAGCTGGCAGCTGCAGTATCAGGTACAGTACTGTTCTTCCATGGTGGAGCAGGGACATTTTATGGAAACTGCAAGACTGGAAGAAAATAGTCTGTGGATGAAAGAATTATGTAAACTCATTGACTGGACAGCTGACCACTGTGATTGGGAAGAAGGGATGCCACATCTGTTCGGCGCGCTGCTTGAAGAGATGCTTCGTCAGATGTATGCCTGGGGAACTACAGGATTGTTTCTGATGCCGGAGAACCTTACGGAAGCACTGATCCGGCTGGCAGATGGTCGTAATATCGAAAAAGTCTGGAATCCGGCGACAAGAACCGGCGGTTTTCTTGCAGCAGCCCACAGACAGTATCCACAGTGGCAGTTATACGGATGTGAAGAAGAGAAAAGTCAGTGGCAGATTGCCCGGATGCTGCAGTTTTATCATGGCGGCGGTATGGAGGGAATCCGTCGGGAAGATCCGCTGGAAGCCGACCGCATCGATAAAACCGGGGAGCGCACACCGGAAGGGGAAGTGCCGACCTACGAGGAATACGATTTGATCGTGACCAATCCACCGGTAGGGGAATTGCCGATCGAAGACCAGGACCGGTACTGGATCAGTACCAGAAAAGCACAGCTGCAGTACATGCAGATGCTGATGAATCATGTGAAAAAGCAGGGAATGGTGATCGCGGTAGTCAACGAGGGAACCCTGTTTATGTACGATGCAGAGCAGAAAGTCCGCCAGTATCTGTTAAATGACTACCAGATCCAGGGAGTCATTTCCCTTCCGGCGGGAGCATTTTTACCCTATACAGGAAGTAAGGCTTCGGTTCTGATCTTTACAAGAGAAGAAGAGATTGACAAAGAGCAGCCGGTATGGTTCTATGAGATCCAGAATCTCGGATACAGCCTGGATCGTCGCCAGGAAAGTACCGGGGTGGATGACATTCCGGCAATGCTGACATCATGGGAGAACCGGAAAGAACTGGCAGATCAGTGGAAGCATCAGTTGAAGGAAGCTGCTGCGCACAATCAGTGGGAGAATCCGGTTCCGGCACATTGGAAAGAAAAATCCTGCTGGTTTGCAAGTCTGGATACGATCGCCAAAAATGACAATAATCTGTCTGCGGGAAGATACAAACCATGGAAAGAGCAGGAGACGGTTGTGACCGAATCCCCGGCACAGCTTTTGAAAGAACTGGCAGATCTGGAAACCGATACGATGAAGAAAGTACAGGAACTGATGGAGATGGCGGGGGACTATGAGTAAGAAGAAAAATATGTACAAACTGGAATCTCTCGCCCGGCTGATCTCCGGAAGAACGCCGGAGCGGGAGCAGAAGGAATACTATGCAGAGACCGGAACACCATGGGTCAAGATTGAAAATCTGGATCAGGGTTATATCCGGGAGACAGCGGAATACCTGTCCGAACAGGGAAAAGAAAAGGTTAATCTGGTACCGGAAAACAGTGTGTTATTTTCCATCGTCGGTACAGTCGGAAAAGTAGGAATCGCCGGCCGGGAACTTGCCACGAATCAGCAGATCGTATCCCTGATCTTTGATGAGACCCGGGTGCTGCCACTGTACGGATATTATGCACTCCGGTATCATGCGGAAGAGATCCGCAAACTGTCCAATCAGACCACGATGGCGCTGATCAGCAGAAAAACCCTGGGACAGTACAGAATCTATGTGCCGGACAGTCTGGAAAAACAGCAGGAGATTGTGGATAAGCTGCGGCGTTTTGAAGAGATCAAGTTGAAAAAAGAAGAGATGCGAAGCCGGATGGAACAGTATGAACAGGTATTATTTCAGAGAATCTTTGCCTCTCAGCTGCGATACGTAGAAAAGGCGAGACTTCGTAATTATCTGAAAGAACCGGTAGGAACCGGTATTCCGAAAAATGAAGAGCCAAACGGAGAGTTCCCCTGTGTGCGTCTGGAGAATTTTCGGAAGACTTATCTGACAGGACTCCATGCAGGAGAAAAAGCGGAGGTAAATGCTGGTGCAGACTGGGCAATCGAAGAGAAATACCGCGTCTGCCCGGGAGATATCCTTCTTCGAAATGGAAAGCTGATTCTGGTAGATCGGGTGGAAGATCCACTCTATCTGGATCGTAGTGTGCTGCGTATTGTGCCGGATCAGGGGCAGATTCTGCCGGAAGCCTTATATGCTTATCTGAGTCAGTCCTGTATGAGTGAAGTTCTCTACGGAGCCAGAAAAGAGGGCGATAACCGAAAACGTCCGATTCGTGCCGCCGAGGTGGAAAAGCTGATTCTGCCGCAGTTGTCCATGAAAAAACAGGAAGATTACAGCAGATGTCTGAAGAAAATCCGTGAGATCGAGAGAAATCTGGACCGTGAAATTACACTGGCAGAGGCAGCATTTTCCGGTATGGGATGGCTGTTGCTGAGGAAAGAACCGGAGGAAGAGGCTAAGACAGATGCAATAAGCATTGAAGATGTGGAAATTGTTACGAAAGCGGAGACAGAAGAATCCACAGGGAAAGATCTGGAAACTATGGCAGATGCGAAAACTTCGGAAGGTGCAGCCGGTGAAGCGGAGCAGACAGAAGCCGGGTTACAGGAAGAAAAGTCGAAAGTGGTTTCGGGAAAAACAGGGAAGAGGATGCAAAGAAGGCCGGTGGAACTGTCCGAAGAACAGAAGCAGACGGCACATCTGATTCTTGGTGTGCTCTGCTGCTGGGCACCGAGAGATGAACGAACCGGTGCATACTGTAAGAAACGGCAGGAGATTTTCCGGATCGCGCAGCCCTATTTTCAGCCGGCAGCGGTTTCTTTTACCGATAAAAAGGGACAGCGGGAATACCTGCTCGAGAAGGATTTCCTGACCTATCGAAATGAGGAGTTGAGCAAACGATACGCTACACCGATGTACTTTTTACAGGAACTTTTACAGGAAAGCGAAAACGATAATCCGCAGGACGCCCATTTGGCCTTCCAGGGAGAAGACGGGATCGCTACGGATGAACTTTGGGATTCAGCACAGATCCGGCAGATGGCAGTGTGTGGCTGGGAGATACTAATGGAGTATTCCGGGCTGGGTGCATGCGGATGGCTGGTGCGTGGAGAGAATGGGAAGTAACTATGCAACAGACAGTCGGGGTACAGAACGGTTGCAACCGAGAAAAGGAGACAGAACATATGAAACCGAAGATTCGCATGGTCGGACTGGATCTGGACGGAACGGTATTTAATAACAATAAAGAGATTAGCACGCATACCAGAAGTGTGCTGAAAGAGGCGATCCGTCAGGGCTGCATCGTGCTTCCGGCCACCGGAAGACCGGAAATCGGACTTCCGGGTGCATTTTTGGAGATTCCCGGTGTGGAATACGCACTGACTTCCAACGGAGCCCGCATTATCCGTATTCCTTCCGGGGAGACGGTATATGAAGAACTGATTCCCTGGGAGGTCGCATTGCAGGTGATCGAAGTGATGAAACAGTGGGCAGGAGAATCATGCAACTGGGAAACATATTTTGCCGGTAATATTTATGTAGAGGAAGAAACGTATCATTTTGTGAAACATGAATCGATGAGTCCTGCGATGGAGAGGTACATCCGAAGTACCCGGACACGCCGGAAGTACCTGACAGAGAAGATCCGGGAGGAAAAGATCGGGATGGAAAA
>ENA-OQNN01001671-OQNN01001671.1-human-gut-metagenome-genome-assembly--contig:-NODE-1671-length-13817-cov-4.658729_pt1 | contig 13817 bp, 13 predicted proteins | sample MGYA00242624_ERZ504870 | MGnify/ENA primary metagenome ERZ504870 (study PRJEB26092, sample SAMD00036379) | human gut metagenome | host: Homo sapiens | study: EMG produced TPA metagenomics assembly of... | reverse complement strand
ACCTCAAGAATGCGGTCCTTGACTTTCTTCAGGCCGTAGTGGTCGCTGTCAAGGATGCGCTGTGCCTTGGCGATATCGAGGTCGTCCTCGGTAAAGCTGTTCCAGGGCAGATCCAGGCAGGTATCCAGATAGGTGCGGATGACCGTTCCCTCCTGATTGCTGCTCTGCATCTTGGCAAGGCGGTCCACTTCCTTGAGCAGTTTCTTCTCCCGCTCCTCGTCCAGATGCAGCTCCTGGATCCTGCGGCGGTACTCCTCGGCCTCTGCCGTGGTATCATCGTCCTCGCCCAGCTCCTGGCTGATCATGTGCATCTGCTCATGCAGGTAGTAATCACGCTGGTTCTTATCCATGGCCTCGTCCACTTTCTGGGCGATCTCCTTGTCGATCTCCAGCATCCGGCGCTCCCGATGCAGGCGTTCCACCAGCAGGCGCAGACGGCCGATGAGGTTGCTTTCCTCCATCACAGCCTGCTTATCCTCAAAGCGGAAGAGCAGATTGGCAGGGATGTACTCGCACAGGAAGGCGGGGTCGTTATTCGAGGTAACAGCAAACACCACGTCCTTGCTGATGCGGGGATTCATGGAAAGCACCGCATCGAAGCTCGTTTTCACGTTGCGGAGCAGGGCCTCCGCCTCGGTCTCTTCCTCTGCCTTGATGGGGCGCACAGGAGCCGGCCGCACCGATGCCAGCAGGAAGCTGCCTTCGGTATCCAGCTCGGTGCGCTTGGCGCGGAACTTGCCCTCCACCAGAATGCGCACCAGATCATCCGAAACACGCATGACCTGCTTGACCTCGGCCACAACGCCGTACTGGTACATCTCCTCTGCCTTGGGGTCCTCAGCCTTCATATCCTTCTGCGCAATGAGGAACACCTCGGATTTATTCCGCACGGCCCATTCTACAGCGGCAATGCTCTTGTCGCGACCTACCTCAAAATGCAGCAGGTTGTTGGGGAACACCACCAGCCCACGCAGGGCAATGGCGGGAAGATGGAGGATATTGCGCTCCACCTTGACAGTCACTTTTTCAGACATAAACTCATACCTCCCAGCTGCCCCGCGCCAAAGTGCGCTATCCCGTGGGCAGTTTTTTTGTTGGGTAAAAATTCAGATTTGATTTATTATATCGGATTCCGGCTCCGGTTGCAACCGGACAGCTCATCCTTTGCGGTTTTCCTGGATATTATAACCCAGCCGTCCCAGCGCAGGCAGCATGGCCCGCAGGGTGATACTGGTGAGCATTCCCATCACAAGGCCCAGCACCAGCATGACCGGTGCATAGTAAAGGGACACTGCTGTGGAAAGGATGACACTGGCTCCCAGCAGCTGTCCGATGTTGTGGGCCAGCGCGCCGCAGACCGACAGGATAAACCAGGTAGGCCGCAGCGGGCAGTGATAGTAGAGCAGCCACATCACCAGCAGTGAGAGCAGGCCGCCGCAGAGGGAAAGAAAACCTGCCGTCCAGCCGGAGACCAGAAAAACGAAGAACGCCTTCAGCACATCCAGCACAAGGGCCTGCTTTGGCCCCATGAAGAACAGGGCATACATCACCACAATATTCGCCAGACCCAGCTTCATGCCTGGCAAAAGCCCGGGGATGACCAATGTGCCCTCGATGAAGGAAAGCGCCATCGCCAGAGCAAACAGCAGACCGGAAAGGGCGATGCTGTGCGTTTTGTTGTAATTGCGGCGGTTATGAGGCATCATTGTTCTCCTTTGCAGCGGATCATTCTTCACCAGCAGCCTGTTCGTACTGCTCCTGCTCTTCCATTGCCTTTTCCCAGGCAGCAAACAGTTCTTCCTGATGGAAGCGCAGATCACTGAGTTCATCGCTCTTTTGACGGAGCAGATCGGGGTCATTGTAGACCTCCGGGGAGTTGATCTCATTGTCAAGCTCCACTTCCCTTGCCCCGCAGGCTTCCATTTCATCCTCGCAAGCCTTGATCTTGGCCCGCAGCTCGGCGCGGCGGCGGCGCTGCTCTTTGCCGTAACCAGCCTTGGCGGGCTGATCCCCGGCTTTTTCCGGAGCGGCAGCAGGAGCGGCACGGCCCATCAGGGCATCGTAGCTCGGATACAGGGTGGCCTTGCCATCTTCCAGATAGAGGATGGGACAGCCCAGACTGTTCATCAGATGGCGGTCATGGGTGACCATGAGCAGAGTCCCGGTGTATGCCATCAGGGCCTCGGTCAAATTCTCGCGAGGGTAGATGTCCAGGTGGTTGGTAGGCTCGTCCAGAAACAGCAGATTGGGCCGCTCCAGCACAATCTCAGCAAAGCGCAGGCGGGCCAGCTCTCCGCCGGAAAGTGCCTCGCAGGGCTTGAACACCGTCTCGCCCCGGAAGCCCAGCTTTGCCAGATGGCTGCGCACTTCCAGCTCCGTCATCCGGGGATATTTGTTCCAGATGACATCGATCACCCGGCCCTGTCCCAGACGGTTCTGCTGCTGGGCAAAAATGCTGGGCCGGGCTCCCGTACCCAGCCGTACCATGCCGCCGGAGGGGCGGCGCTTACCATCCAGCACCTGCATCAGGGTGGATTTGCCCGCACCGTTGGGGCCTGCGATCACCAGCCGCTGACCCCGGCAGACCGTGTAGGTAAAGGGTTCCAGCAGGGTGCGCTCCCCGATCCTGATGGTCAGGTTCTTCATCAGCACCAACTCGTTCCACGGCTCCACATCATACTCAAAGCGGAACTTGAGCTGGTTCGTTTCATCCTTTGGTGCTTCCGTGATCTCCAGCTTTTCCAGCTGTTTGCGGCGGCTCTGGGCCATCTTGGTGGTGGAAGCGCGCACAAGATTGCGGTCTACATAATCCTGCAGCTTTTCGGCCAGTGCTACATCTGCATCGTGCTGCTTCTGGCGCAGGGCATCGGCGGCTTCCTTCTGGGGCAGGTAGGCCGAGAAGTTGCCCTTGTAGGTGGTCATGGTCTGGAAGGAGACCTCCCAGATCCTGGTGCAGATATTGTCCAGGAAATAGCGGTCATGGCTGACGACCAGCACGGCACCGGAATAGCTCTTGAGGTAATTCTCCAGCCATTCCATGGTGGCAAAATCCAAGTGGTTGGTGGGCTCGTCCAGAATCAGGACATCCGGCTTTTCCAACAGCAGCTTTGCCAGACGCAGGCGCGTCAGCTCACCGCCCGAAAGCACAGCGATATTCTTCGCCCAGGTATCCTGCGCAAACCCCATACCGGACAGCACCTTTTTGATGTTGACATCCATATTGTAGCCGTCAGCGGCATCAATGATGTTCTGCAAGGCATCGTGCTGTTCCAGCAGAGATGCATCCTCCGGGCTGGCGGCCATTCTGCGCTCCAGGATCTGCATCTGGGCCATGGCATCCAGCACATGGGCAAAGCAGGAGCGCATCTCGCCATAGATATCCAACGTGGGGTCGAGCTTTGCATTCTGCTCCAGATAACCCAGCGTCACACCATGGGTCACACTGAACTCACCCTCGTAGTCCGTATATTCGCCGGTCAGGATCTTCAGCAGGGTCGTTTTGCCTGCGCCGTTCTGGCCCACGATGCCGATGCGGTCCTCCCGCTCGACACTGGCCGTGACATCATGCAGGACGATCTTCTCGCCAAAGCTCTTGCCCAGCTTTTCCAAATGTATCAGCATTGTTCGTTTTCCAATCTCTCACACAGGCCGCACAGCATTACAGCTGGTGGCGGCGATTCTTCAGGCCCACATTGGCCAGTTCCTCCGGCTCCATCACCAGCGGATAAAGCTCTTCCAGGCTGCTGATCTCATAGGTAGGAACGACCTTGCCGGGATTCTCGGCGTGGTTGGGGTTATACCAGCAGGTATCCAGCCCGGCGTTCACACCGCCCTGCACATCACTGCTCAGGCTGTCGCCCACCATCAGCACATGCTCACGGTTCTCCACGCCCAGCGCACGGAGCGCGGCATCAAAAATCTTGCGGTTGGGCTTTTCGCTGTCCATTTTTTCAGAAACGAACACATCCTCCACAAAATCCAGAATGCCGGATTCCCGCACACGGCGGCTCTGCACCCGGTCAAAGCCATTGGTCACCACAGCCAATGTTGCCACTTCGGAAAGCTCCCGGAGCACGTCCAGCACGTTGGGAGATGTCAGGTCAGGGTGGGTAGAAAGCTGCTCCAGATAGAATTTGTTCATCTCCACACCGTTGCCTGCGGCATTCACTGCCTTCAGAAAGCGGGTAAACCGCTCCCCCATCAGCTTGTCCCGGCGGATCTGGCCCTTTTCCAGCTGCCGCCAGAGCTCTTCGTTGATGGTGCGGTAGGTCTGCACCGTCTCGGCATCCGGCTCAATGCCGTACTCCCGCAGGGTGTCTGCCAGCGCCTTGTTTTCCGCTGCATCAAAATCCAGCAGCGTATTATCAGCATCAAACAGAACACAATAGTATTTTGCCATGGTTCGTTACCCCTCTTTCATACTTGTGTCATTTTCCGGGACGCTTGTCCCCGATCACCGGGGAATTTTTCCCAGATCAAAAGAACAGCGAGAAGCCAGCCCCGCCCCGGCAGAGCTGGCTTCCGGTTATTCCTGAACTATCTCATAGGTTTCATCATCGGTCTGCACCGGGGAATTGTCCGTGCACGGATCTTGCGCGGTGCAGGGTTTGTCAATGTTTCTGGGCATCTGCTCCTCGGTCATGCCGTTGTCCACATTCTCCCAGTCCATCTCATACCAGTCCACACTGCCATCGGTCACAGTTCCCTCACCGGGCAGCCCGGGGATCTTGATCTCTTCACAGAACATCCGGCTCCCTCCCTTCTGCCCAGCCTATGCGGGCAGACAGAAAAAGGTTTACCGGCTGGCCTCTGCTTCGGTGGAAGCGGAAGCCCCCTCTGCGGGCTCAATATCATTTTCAACCGAAGCGGAGACCGATTCACTGTTGGTCTGCTCTTTGGATTCCGTTTTGCTCTCAGAAGCAGTGCTGCTGGAGGACGAAGTGCTCTCTGCCTTGCTCTCTGAGCTGCTGTGAGAAGAAGAGGTGCTCTCGCTCCTGGATTCGCTCTTACTCTCACTTTCCGCCGTGCTGTGAGAAGAACTGCTGCTCGTGCTCTCGGAGGTTGAAGCACTGGAAGAAGTGCTCTCCGACTTGCCGCTCTCCGAAGAGGACGCGGATGTACTGCCGGAAGAAGCAGAGGAGCTGCCGGAATTTGAGCTGGAGGCAGGCTCCGGGCTGACCGTAATGGTCAGCGCATTGCTGACCACGGCGCAGTCGTTGTACACAACCACCGCATAGATCTTATAGCTGCCACTGGTGATGGCCGAAGCGGACACGGTGACTGTTGTCTGGCCTGCGGCCTCCTTCACTTCCTGACCGTTGGCGAACCAATGCAGGTTTTCACTCTTGGCATATTTGCCCTCCAGCGCAGCCTTAAAGACATAGGAGCCGGCGGAAGCCTTGCCTTCCGAGATGTGAACGGAAACAGCTGCAAACACGGCTGTCACGTCCAGATTCTGCTTGAAGCCGGTATCGGTACGGGTCTTGCTGGTCACGCCGTCGCTCCACTTGACGAACACATGGCCCTCCGCAGGGGTGGCCGTGACAGTCAGCGACTGGGATGCATCTGTGATGCCGTATGTCAGGCTGGTCTTGCCGCTCTCGTTCCCACAGCTCAGGGTGCCGCCGCCGCTCTTTTCCACCTGATAACGGGCCTCAAACTTGACGCTGGCAGTCTCAGAGCTGCTGACACTTTCACTCTCGCTGGAAGAAGCGGGTTCTTCCGAGCTGGGGGCCTGCACCGCCGAGCTGGGGTTGGATACATATTCCAGTGTGCGGGTGGGGATATTATTGGTGTCCGGGCGGCGATCCTCGGTCTGGTAGGCGTGGGTGCGCAGATAGCTCAGCGCAGCCTTGAGACCAGCGCTCTTGAGGTGGATATCACCATCCGTGTAGTAATCCGGCTGGCCGTAGCCATTTTCTCCCTTGAGGACCTCCGCCGTATTCAGAAATCTGACCCCCAGCTGTTCACACATGTTGAGCAGCGCCATGTTAAAATCATCGATCTTGGCCTGATCCATGTGGGGGTAATTGGAGTGATTCTCCGGGATGGGAGGCACCGTGTTCACGATGATATCGGTGTAGGGGTAAGCCTCCTGAATGGCCTGCACCAGCGCGGTATAGTTACTGATAAAATCAGCCACCTCCATGCCGGTGTCGTTGGTACCAAAGGTCATCACGACACGGCGGGGCTTCATTTTTGCCACCGCCTGTGCGATGGTGTAGTGGGTAGTGTCATTCTTAAAGGTAACGATCCCTTCGTTCAGGGCCACCTGGGTGCCAATGCCCTCCTTGGCACAGAACTGCTGCAAGGAGATCAGGCCGTTGTTATACAGACGCACGGTGTTGGAGTCTCCCAGAAACAGGGTGCTGTCCAGATATTCCGTGCCCGCATCCGCTGTTTCAGTCAGCAGAGCACTGGAGGTGTTATCGATCTGGTAGTGATTGGCAAGATCTGTGCTTTCACCGTCCCCGGTGGTGTCTGTCGGCACGGAGTCTGCGGGTGTGCCGGGCGTTTCCGGCTTTCCCCGTTTGAGCAGGGTCAGGGTGATGCCTACGGTCAGCAAAGCCGCCAGTGCGCAGACCACACAGACCAGAACGGCCTGCCGCTGCAGCGATGTCATAGACTGTTTGTCCGATTGATTCTTATGATTCATGTTATATTCACCACTTATCCTATCGTTCAACCGTTTGCACGGCAGGCCAGGAGCTTGTCCGTCAGTTCTTCACAGCTTTCCGCCAGCAGCACCGGGCCAAAGGGCTCCAGTTCTTCCCTGCTGCCGTAGCCATACAGGGCACCGGCGGCATCCAGCCCGCAATCAGCAGCACCGCGCATATCATCGTTGCGGTCGCCCACCATCAGCACCCGCTTGCCCTGTACACAGGGCTGGGTGAGAACATAGCGCACCACTTCCGTTTTGGTATCCCGGCTCTCATCCATGGATGCGCCGCCGATGAAATCAAAGTAAGGGGCCAGCCCCTGTTCTTCCAGAATGGGGGTCACGACCACAGTCGGCTTGGAGGTTGCGGTGCAGAGCACAAATCCTGCCCCCTTCAGGCGGCGCAGCATCTCTGCCGCACCGGGGTAGGCCGTACCCTCATGGCTGCCCTTTTCGCGGTAACTCTCCCGATAGAGCTCGGTGGCCTCCTCGATTTTTGCAGGGTCAGAAAAATGCTCTCCAAAGCTCTTGCGGAGCGGCGGCCCCAGATAGCGCCGCAGGTTCACATGGGTGACATCCACGCCCATCTTGGTAAAAACTTCTTCCAGTGTATTCAGGATGCCGGGGGCGGAATCGATCAGGGTTCCGTCCACGTCAAATAAGATCACGTCATAGTGCTGCAAGTTCGTTTCCCTCTCTTTCACACATATACACGGTATAGTATAGCACAGAATTGCGCTTTCAGCAATTCCAACAAATCGTTTTTATTGTTTTTATACAAATCGGTCACAATCTGGCCTTAAAACGCAAAATGCCTGCCCGCCAGAATGCGGACAGGCAGGGGGTCGTGCAGGCTTATTGGGCTGCAGCGCCGTTATCAGCGGAGGGATAATAGAGGTTATTGGAGATAAACTCCAGCTTTTCCTTCAGCACCAGCTCCAGATTTGCCACGGCGTGCACCATGTTGGTGGCCGAATCGTTCACTTCCAGCAGCTTGCACAGGTCGATCTCGTTCATGGCGAGTGCGGTTTTCATCTTCTGGCTCTCGGCGCAGAGGATGTGGCTCAGAGCACTTTCCTGCAGCGCGATACTTTCCATCAGATCGATCACAGCCTGACTCAGGGTAACACGGGGCAGAGCCGGACATTCCAACGTAGTGGGACAATTGATCGTTGCCATAGGGGACTCATCCTTTCTATATAAGGTGTACCCCATCCTATGTCCCCTGCCGTGCAGCCGTTACTGCTTTTTCTCCTGTGCAGAGATCTTTTCAATTACGCTCTGGTAACCGCCGGTTCCGTATTGGATACAGCGATTGATACGGCTGATGGTCGCCGTGCTGATCTCTACCTCTTTCACGATCTGGTCATAGGTGCGGCCGCCAAGCAGCAGCTTTGCCGCTTCCAGCCGTTGTGCCATATCGGAGATTTCCTTTACTGTGCACAGATCCTCAAAAAAAGCATAGCACTCCTCCCGGCTCTCAAGGCTCAGGATGGCATCGAACAGTGCATCTACGGTCTCGTTTTTTCTGGAATTTTTCTCAGTCATTGCGGTCTCCTCTGCGGCAAACGCCGGAACTTCTGACAGAAAGAATCATATCATGTTATCACTTTAGCACACGAAAGTGTGAAAGTCAAGTCTTTTGCGTGAATCGTTTTCAATTCAACGTGTCCACAGTTTTCTTCTCTTCACAAGTGAAATAAAATCACCTAAAATTTTTTGCCGGATTTTCTGTCGAATTGGCACATCCTCTGAACTGCTTCGAAATATATTGACAAATTATGAAAATGGGGATAAAGTATACACAATTTTCAGGCAAAGGAGCCACAGCGTGACCTCTTTGCCGCATGAAAAGCAAAGGAAAGAGGTAAAAGAAATGAACACGCTGGTCATCGTTTTGATCGCAGCCGTGTGTCTGTTTGGTGCTTACACCCTCTACGGACGCTGGCTGGCAAACAAGTGGGGCATCGATCCTACCGCCAAGACCCCTGCGGTCGTCCATAAGGACGGTCGGGATTACGTTCCCACCAACGGCTGGACCGTTTTTGCACATCAGTTCAGCTCCATTGCAGGTGCAGGCCCTGTTACCGGTGCCATTCAGGCTGCTGCCTTTGGCTGGCTGCCCGTTCTGCTGTGGGTCCTGTTGGGCGGCATCTTCTTTGGTGCTGTTACCGACTTCGGCGCTCTGTATGCTTCTGTAAAGAATGACGGCAAGTCCATGGGTATGCTGATTGAAAAGTATATTGGCAAGACCGGCCGCAAGCTGTTCCTGCTGTTCTGCTGGCTGTTCTGCGGCATCGTTATTGCAGCGTTTGCTGACATGGTCGCCGGTACCTTCAATGCTTATGGCGCGGACGGCGCTCTGGTGGACGCTGCCCAGACCAACGGCGCTGCCGGCATGGTCTCCATCATGTTCATGGTCTTCGCTGTAGTCTTTGGCCTGATCCAGAAGAAGTTCAACTTCTCCGGTTGGAAGGAGAGCGTCATCAGCATCGTTTTCATCGTGCTGTCTTTTGTCATTGGCGCAAATCTGCCCATCATCCTGGGCAAGGCCGCATGGAGCTATATCACCTTCGTTTATATCTTCTTTGCCGCCGTCCTTCCCATGTGGCTGCTGAAGCAGCCCCGGGACCACATGACCACCTTCATGTTCGTTGCCATGATCGCAGGCGCTGCGGTTGGTCTGGTCGTTGCACACCCCACCATGAATCTGCCCGTTTACACCGGCTTCACCAACGAGAAGCTGGGCACCATGTTCCCCATCCTGTTCGTCACCGTTGCCTGTGGTGCTGTTTCCGGCTTCCACAGCCTGGTCTCCTCCGGTACTTCTTCCAAGACCGTTGAGAACGAGAAGGATATGCTGAAGGTCGGCTATGGCGCAATGATTCTGGAAAGCCTGCTGGCTGTTCTGGCTCTGTGCGTTGCCGGTGCTGCCGCTGCTGCGGACGGCACCCCCGCTGCAGGCACCCCGTTCCAGATCTTCAGCCGTGGTGTTGCCGGTTTCTTTGAGATGTTCGGCGTTCCCGCTTATGCAGCAACGGTCTTTATGACGATGTGTGTTTCGGCTCTGGCCCTGACCAGTCTGGATGCTGTGGCCCGTATCGGCCGCATGAGCTTCCAGGAGCTGTTCAGTGTGGACGACATGGAGCACGCTGAGGGCTGGCGCAAGCTGTTCTGCAACGTCTACTTCTCCACCTTCCTCACTCTGGCCTTCGGCTTCCTGCTGACCAAGATCGGCTACGCAAACATCTGGCCCTTGTTCGGTTCCGCAAACCAGCTGCTGAGCGCTCTGGTTCTGGCTACCCTGTGCGTTTTCCTGAAGGTCACCGGCCGCAGCAACAAGATGCTGTTCCCCCCGCTGATCATCATGCTGTGCGTCACCTTCACCGCTCTGGTGCAGCGCCTGATCGCCATGGTCAAGGCCATCAGCACCGCCGCTTCTGTCAGCATTCCTGCTGGCGAAACCACTTGGGGTGCCGTGTTCATTGCCAACGGCCTGCAGCTGATCCTGGCTGTCCTGCTGATCGTTCTGGGTCTGAACATTGTGTTCCACTCCTTCTCTGCTTACAAAAAGGCTGAGCACAACAGCGAGGCCAAAATCTGAGGTTTTCACGGTTTGACCGTAAAACGATAAAAATCTCCCACTGACGACATCGAACCCCGTCAGTGGGAGATTTTATTTTATCCTTTTCAGGTCACAGCATCTTCACCATGATGATCTCATCCCGGTAGGTGCCGTCTTTCAGTTTAAAGGCCCGGGGCTGGATGCCATAGCGCTCAAACCCAAACTTCTCATAGAGATGGATGGCACGGGCGTTATCGCTGTACACCCCCAGTTCCAGCTGTTCGAAGCCGTTGGCGCGGGTCTGGTCAATGGCCAGCTGCATCAGATAACTGCCCAGACCACAACCCCAGTGATCTTTCCGTACGGAGATGCCTACTACGGCACGATGGCGGTATTTGATATGCGGCCGCACCTGTGCAACACCAAACTCCCCCACCAGCTTTTCTCCGGCAAAAGCGCCCACCTCAAAGTTCACAGGGCTTTCCACGAAGCCTGCGAGCCAGTTCCGCATCGCTTCCAGACTCGCTCCTTCCTCCGGGTATCGGGCCATAAAATGTGTTTCGCTGTAGATTGCATTGCGGAATGCACTCAATGCCTCCGCATCATCGGCACATAAGCTGCGCACCGTCAGCACTTCCCCGTTGGGCAGTGTGAACGTTCTGGGTTCGATCTTCATGTTTCTCTCTCCTCTTCTTTCAGATATGTGCTCGCTCCCATTCCTGCAGAACAGCCAATTGCAGCTCGGTGTGGAACCAGTGCTCTCCTTCTTCCATGATAGTCAGATGCGCACCCGTCCGTTGTTTGAACTGCTCAAGCACCGCCCGAGAAGTCAGGTTATCCCTTGCACCATAGAGTACTTGCGTGGGCGCTTTCCAGCGGTAGGGATGCTCCCTCACCCAGCAGAGATACTGCCACGACAACGTCTCATCGAAATCCGTGGAAACCTCCCCTACTTCTTTCAACTGGGCCTCACTCACATTTGCCCACTGCATCATATTGGTGATCAGATTTTCCATATCTACCACTGGTGAGAGCAAAAGAGCACCCCGCAATGGCTTTTCCTGTAAGGCCAACATGGAAAACCAGGCTCCGATACTTGTAGCCCGCAGCGAAACATTCTTCCAACGCTCTGCAGCATAGGAATAGACCGCTTCCAACTCTGGAACCGCCACCCACGGCAGCAGCTTCTCGGAGCTGCCCCTGCGCTCTCCATGTTCAGGCAAATCAACAGCAAGAACCTGATACCCTGCTGGGCAGGCCAACTCGGCAAAATCAAGGGCTTCCTCCTTGCTGCCATTCTTTCCGTGGACATAAAGATATACCTTCCGGGAAGGTTCTCCAATCAGAAGTAGTGGGATATTTTTCAGCGTAAAACGTTCTGTTTTCATAGCATCTTCCCCATCATGACTTCATCTTCAATAAGTAAATGTGGATCGGCTTTGTGCAATCGGTTTGTTTTGCAATATCGTGAACACCGGAATGCATGGTTGCCCGCTTTACAAGCAGAACATCCGGGAAGGATTCCAGAAGATACTCTGTATTTGCATCCGAATCTCCTCCGCAGGGTTCAAGAACCAGCAGATATTTTCCGCATGGGAAGGAGCATTTCCGGTATTTTTCCACGTCTCCACGAATTTCTCTGGCATCCTCACTGGTCCACAGTTTGTATTCAATCAGAGAATCCACACTTCTGCCCTCTGCAAGCAATGCCATATCTGCATGGAGTGTATGGTTTCCCGGGTAGGGATGTTCCCAGGAAACCTCCAGCGGAAAGTTGTTCCGCATAAGCTGTTTCCAGATAAGATAGACCAGCGTTGTTTCATACAGACAGCCAATCCCGTGGATACTCTGATGACAGTACAGGCTGTGGTTCTGTTCAAAGAGTCGATGCAGTTCTTTTTCTTCCGTTGCAAGTGCCTGACAGGCATCGTCGAAAAAACGAGTTTCATTAATCGAGTTCATCCGGCTTTTCCTCACTCTTTTACAAAAAAGAGCCGTAGAACCCTGTTACAGGCTCTATGGCTCTTCCGATACTTATGAGAAATAATTACTTCACCATGCTTGCAACTTCAGCAGCGAAGTCATCAGCACGCTTCTCCAGGCCCTCGCCCTTCACGAAACGGGTGAACTTGACGATCTTGATCTCGCCGCCCAGATCCTTAGCGACCTTAGCGGTGTACTGAGCAACAGACAGATCGCCGTCCTTGACGAACTCCTGATCGACCAGGCAGTTCTCCTTGAAGAACTTCTTGATCTTGCCCTCGATCATCTTCTGCTTCACAGCATCAGGCTTGTTGGCGTTCTTGGGATCGCCAGCCATCTGAGCCAGCATGATCTCCTTCTCCTTGGCAACGACCTCAGCGGGGACAGAAGCCTCATCGACGTAGCTGGGGTTAGCAGCTGCGACCTGCATGGCGATGTCCTTGCCGTAAGCAGTGAACTCGTCCTTGCTGTCGATGTCGTTGGTGGTCTCGAAGTTGACCAGGATGCCGTGGGTGCCGCCGCCGTGGACGTAAGCAGAGCAAACGCCCTCGTAACGGACGAAACGACGGATCTTGATGTTCTCCTTGATGACCAGGATCAGGTTCTTCAGAGCCTCATCAACGGTCTCGCCAGCCTCGGTCTTGCAAGCCATCAGAGCCTCAACATCAGCAGGGTTCTGCAGCATGACGACCTTGGTTGCTTCCTTGACGAAATCAACGAACTTGTCGTTCTTGGCAACGAAGTCAGTCTCAGCGTTGACTTCGATGACAACACCGACCTTGCACTTGGGGCAGTAGTCAGCGTAGACCATACCCTCGGCAGCAACGCGGCTTGCCTTCTTGGCAGCAGTAGCCAGACCACGCTCGCGCAGGATCTCAATAGCCTTCTCGAAGTTGCCGTCAGCCTCAGTCAGAGCCTTCTTGCACTCCATCATGCCGCAGTCGGTCTGCTTGCGCAGTTCCATAACGTCCTTTGCAGAAATAGCCATTTTTGTAGTCTCCCTTACACGTTATTTCACGGGTTTGTTCTGTACAGCCAAAAATCAGGCGTTGGCAGCTTCCTCAGCGGGAGCCTCCTGGTTGCCCTGCTTGCCTTCCAGAACAGCGTCAGCCATAGCGCCAGCGATCAGCTTGACAGCGCGGATAGCGTCGTCGTTGCCGGGGATGACGTAATCGATCTCGTCGGGGTTGCAGTTGGTATCAACGATAGCCACGATGGGGATGTTCAGCTTGCGGGCCTCAGCAACAGCGATACGCTCCTTGTGAGGATCAACGATGAACATAGCCTTCGGCAGGGTCTTCATGTTCTTGACACCGCCCAGGTACTTGTCCAGCTTCTCCATCTCCAGCTCGAGCTTAGCAACTTCCTTCTTGGGCAGCAGCTCGAAGGTGCCGTTCTCCTTCATCTTAGCCAGCTGATCCATACGGTCGATGCGCTTACGGATGGTACGGAAGTTGGTCAGCATACCGCCCAGCCAGCGAGCGTTGACATAGTGCATGCCGCAGCGCAGAGCCTCGTCACGGATGGACTCCTGAGCCTGCTTCTTGGTGCCGACGAACAGGATGTCGCCGCCCTCAGCTGCAACTTCCTTCACGTAGTTGTAAGCCTCGT